>ENA-UONS01001846-UONS01001846.1-human-gut-metagenome-genome-assembly--contig:-CS19-NODE-1846-length-18129-cov-7.247317_pt1 | contig 18129 bp, 12 predicted proteins | sample MGYA00242458_ERZ724005 | MGnify/ENA metagenome assembly ERZ724005
ACCCCCAACCCCCGCCTTGGCGGGGGCTTAATCGCTTCGCGACCAAGATTTCAACCAAAGTTTCACCCGGGGTTTTGCCCCAAACTTCAGCAGGAACTACGACCGGGATGTCGACCAGAGTGCGACTGAAAATACAGAATTTTTAATTCTTAATTTTTCATTTTTAATTGAGCTGATTGCAAATCAACTCCACGGCCTTGTCGATGGCGGCCTGCAAACCGTCGGGATTCTTGCCGCCGGCCGTCGCGAAGAAGGCCTGTCCGCCTCCGCCGCCCTGCATCAGCTTCGCGGCCTCGCGCACGACGGCTCCGGCATTCACGCCGCAGGCCGTGATCTCGTCGCCCAGCATCACCGTCAGCGTCGGTTTCCCGTCCCAGACGGAACCCACGACGAAGACCAGCCTGGGCGAACGCTGGCGCAGGTTGTAGGCCAGGTCCTTCACGAAGTCGGGACGGCGGTCGGTCTGCATGGCGAAAAGCTGCATGCCGTGACGCTCGGGCGTCGATGCGGCGATCTTGTCGGCCCACTGGGCCACCTGCTCGCGGCGCATCGACTCGACCTCCTTCGAGAGGGTCTCGTTGCTTTCGAGCATCTTCTTCACGGCCTGCACGACCTGCGGGTTATTGAGGTATTCGGCGATGTTGCGCATCGTGTCCTCGGCGGCATAGAGCACCTTCTCGGCCTGCTCGCCCGTGACGGCCTCGATACGGCGCACGCCGGCCGAAATGGCGCTCTCCGAGAGAATCTTGAAGAAACCGATATTGCCCGTGGCGCCGGTGTGCGTACCGCCGCACAGTTCGACCGACGACCCGAAGCGGACCATGCGGACCTTGTCGCCGTATTTCTCGCCGAAGAGCATCATCGCACCGCACTTCTCGGCCTCCTCCTTCGTAGCCTCGCGGTTCTCCACGAGCGGATAGTTGGCGCGGATGGCCCGGTTGACGAGTTGCTCCACCTTGCGCAGCTCCTCGGACGTCACCTTCTGGAAATGCGAGAAGTCGAAACGCAGGATTTCGGGCGTCACCAGCGAACCCTTCTGCTCGACATGCGCGCCGAGCACCTTGCGCAGCGCCTCGTGCATGAGGTGCGTGGCGGTGTGGTTGTTGGCTGCGGCCTGCCGTTTTTCAGGGTCCACCCGGGCCGTAAATTCGGCCGCGGGGTTCTCCGGGAGCTGGTTCACGATATGGATGATCAGGCCGTTCTCCTTCTCGGTGGCCACGACCGGAATGCGCTCGTTGGCGCTCTCGATCATACCGATGTCGCCGACCTGGCCGCCCGAGTTGCCGTAGAACGGCGTGCGGTCGAAAACCAGCTGGTACGACGTCTTGCCCTTCGACGTGACGCGGCGGTAGCGTGCGATGCGGACCTTCTCGGTCAGCGTGTCGTAGCCCGTGAAGACGCTCTCGCGGATGGGGAACAGCTCCACCCAGTCGTCGGTGTCGACGGCGGCGGCGTTGCGCGAACGCTCCTTCTGGGCCTGCAACTCCTTCTCGAAGGCGGCGAGGTCCACGCCGACGCCCTGTTCGCGGGCGATCAGCTCCGTGAGGTCGATCGGGAAACCGAACGTATCGTAGAGTTCGAAGGCGTCCTTGCCCGAAATAAGCTCCTTGCCTTCGCCTTTGGTTCTGGAGATCACGCCGTCCAGCAGGTTGATGCCCGTGGCGAGCGTGCGCAGGAACGAGGACTCCTCCTCCTCGATCACTTTTTCGATCAGTCCCTGCTGGGCCTTCAGCTCGGGGAACTGGCCGCCCATCTGCCCGACCAGTCCGGGAACCAGGCGGCAGAGCGTCGGCTCGGTAAAGCCGAGGTAGGTGTAGCCGTAGCGCACGGCGCGGCGCAGGATGCGGCGGATGACATAGCCCGCCTTGACGTTCGACGGCAGCTGGCCGTCGGCGATCGAGAAGGCGATGGCGCGCAGGTGGTCGGCGATCACGCGCATGGCCACGTCGGCCTTCCGGTCCTCGCCGTATTTCTTGCCCGACATCTCCGCGATGCGGCCGATCGTGGGCTGGAAAACGTCGGTGTCGTAGTTCGACTTCTTGCCCTGTAGGATCATGCAGAGGCGCTCGAAGCCCATGCCCGTGTCGACGTTGCGCGCGGGAAGTTCCTCCAGCGAGCCGTTTGCCTTGCGGTTGAACTGCATGAAGACGAGGTTCCAGATCTCGATCACCTGCGGATGGCTCGCGTTGACCATCTCGCGGCCCGGTTTGGCGGCGATCTCCGCCTCGTCGCGCAGGTCGAAGTGGATTTCCGAGCAGGGTCCGCAGGGTCCCGTCTCGCCCATCTCCCAGAAATTATCGTGCTTGTTGCCGCGGATGATATGGTCCGCGGGCAGGTACCGGAGCCAGTAGTCGTAAGCCTCCTGGTCGAACGGCACGCCGTCCTCCTCCGAACCTTCGAACACCGTGGCGTACATCCGCTCGGCGGGCAGTCCGTAGACGCCGTGGAGCAGTTCCCAGGCCCACTCGATCGCCTCCTTCTTGAAGTAATCGCCGTAGGACCAGTTGCCCAGCATCTCGAACATCGTATGGTGGTAGGTGTCGTGGCCGACCTCCTCCAGGTCGTTGTGCTTGCCCGAAACGCGCAGACATTTCTGCGTATCGGCCGCACGCGGATACTTGCGGGGGGCGTTGCCCAGGAAGATGTCCTTGAACTGGTTCATGCCCGCGTTGGTGAACATCAGCGTGGGGTCGCCCTTGACGACCATCGGGGCCGAAGGCACGATAGCATGCCCTTTCGACTCGAAGAAGTCGAGAAAGGCCTGACGAATTTTATTTGACTCCATGATATATTGATTTATCCTATTTTCACGTTCTTGATTTCGGGTTGCAAAATTACACATTTTAAACTAAATTTGCATCCTATTAAAGGAGATTTTTCCGCGATGGGCGAAAAAGGACACAGATTCGGAACCGAAACGCTTCGGACAGGCGCAGAGGAGCTGACACACGAGGCGCAGGTTCTCACGCACGGCGTGATGACGGCCCCGTTCCGGCTCCGCACCTACCGCCTGATCCGCAAGATCCTGATCGGATTCATCCTCGTGTCGATCGCCAACGTCCTCTTCTCCTACTTCTTCTACACGCCCAAGATGTACCGCATCCTGCGCGACAACCGCGAGACGGTGATCAAATACCGCATTCTTCAGGACCGCATCCGCACCGCCCAGCAGCGCGTCGACGAAATACGCCACCGCGACAACTACGTCTACCGCTCGCTCTTCTCGACCGACACGCTCTCGATCCCGGGCGTGTGGCAACCCTACCCCGATTCGAAATACGCCCCGCTCGCCGCCGACGACTACGCCCCGCTGATGGTCGGGACATGGCGGCAGCTGGACGCGCTGGCCCGGACGATCTACCTCGAATCGGTGTCGTTCGACGAATTGCAGCAGTTCTCGAAGAACAAGGAGCAGCTCTCGGCAGCCGTCCCGGCCATCTGGCCCATCGACCGCTCGGCGCTGCACAACAACCACATCGGCGCCTTCAGCGCGCGCCGCATGCACCCCGTGCTGGGCTACATCCGCCCCCACACGGGCATCGACTTCGGCTGCGACCGCGGCACTCCGGTCTATGCCACGGGCGACGCCGTGGTCGAAACAGCCTCGGCCAGCGGCTTCAACGGCGGCTACGGCAAGCAGGTGCTGCTCAACCACGAATTCGGTTACAAGACGCGCTACGCCCACCTGAACGAGGTGCTCGTGAAACCCGGCGAGCGCGTCACGCGCGGCCAGATCATCGCCCGGACGGGCAACACGGGGCGTTCGACGGGTCCCCACCTCCACTACGAGGTGATCCACAAGGGCGTGCCCGTCAACCCGATCAACTATTTCAACCGCAACATGACCCCCGAGGAGTACGAACGCCTGATGGAGAACATGCGCGAGACCAACTTCGAAAAGCTCTGACATGGCAGGTAAAAAGGATTTAGAGCGTCTGCGCAGGCGCAGGCGGCGCAAGCAGCGGATCATCCGCGCCACGGTCCACCTTTTCGTGTGGCTGGGGATGGCGGTGCTCTACTACGTGGGCTTCTCGGTCTTCTTCGACACGCCGTTCGAATACCAGATGAAGCACTCGACCGACCGCCTGCGCCGCGAATACGAGGCGCTGTCCGCCCGGTACGACTCGCTCTCGACCGTTCTGGGAAACCTTTCGGAACGCGACCGCAACGTTTTCCGCATCCTCTTCGAGTCGGAGCCGTACGATTTCGACTCGGAGCACGAACAGCGGCAGAGTTCGACCTACGAAAAGATCGTGGGCCGCTCGACGCGTCAGCTCAAACGCGAACTGCGCGAGAGGGTGAGCGAGATGGAACGACAGCTCGAAACGCTCAACGCCTCGTACCTCGAACTGCAGGCGCGCATCGACACGGCGGGCCGCAGGTGCGACAATATCCCCTCGATCCAGCCCGTGATCAACAAGCAGCTGACGCTGCTCACAGCCTCCTACGGCATGCGCATCCACCCCTTCTACAAGACGCTGCAATCGCATCAGGGCGTGGATTACACCATCCCCGAGGGTTCGCGCGTCTTCGCCACGGCCGACGGCGTGGTGCGCGACGCGGCGCAGCGCAACTCGACGCAGGGCCAGACCGTGGTGATCGACCACGGCAACGGCTACGAAACCTCGTACAGCCACCTCTCGAAGATCAACGTCCGCAAGGGCCAGACCGTGCGGCGGGGCGACATCATCGCCCTCTCGGGCGACACGGGCCTTTCGCTGGCCCCCCACCTCCACTACGAGGTGCGGCTCGACGGCATGCGCGTCGACCCGATCCACTATTTCTTCATGGAGCTGACCCCCACCGAGTACCAACGCCTGATGCGCATCGCCCAGACCGGCATGCAGTCGTTCGACTGACCCGGCCAAGAGCCGGGATTCAGGCGGCAACGAGCCTTTGGAACGAGTCATAGCCGATACACGCCTTCGACCGAATAGCAAACCGAAAAATGGAAAATTCTGAAATCCGCCTTCTTCTGCTCGATTTCGACGGCACGCTGGCCGACACCCGGCGGGCCAACACGCTCTCCTACGTCGCGGCCCTCGGCGAGGCGGGCTACACGCTCACCGAGGAGGAGTACGCCGCCAATTACTTCGGAATGCGGTGCAACGAGTTTCTCACACGCTTCGGAATCGCCGACCCCGCCGAACGCGAGCGGCTGCGGCTTCGCAAGATCGCCCTCTACCCCACGTTTTTCGACACCGTGCGGCTCAACGAACCCCTGTGGACGTTCTGCCGGCAGTTCCGCGCCGGCAGCGGCCGCGTGTGGGTGGTCTCGACGGGCAGCCGGGCCAACATCGACAACGTGATGCGCCACCTGGGAATCGGCGGCCCCGCGGCAGAGGTCGGGGTCTCCGAAACGGGCTTCCATTCCGGCGTAACGGACCCCGCAGCGCCGCTGGGCCGTGTCGACGGCATTCTCTCGGGCGCCGACGTGGAGCGTCCAAAACCCGCTCCGGACTGTTTTCTGGAGGCCATGCGCCGCGAAGGCTGCACGCCGCGCGAGACGCTGATCTTCGAGGATTCCGCAATCGGCATCGAGGCGGCACGCCGCAGCGGAGCGTCCTATTTCGTGGTGAAATTGTAGACTTAAATCTTGGAGACAATCCGATCCCGACTCGATGCCGGGGCCGTTAAGCGACGGACCGGCTAAAAGCGCAAGCGGAGGGGACGGGGCGCGTGCGCCCCCGCGAATAGTCGCCCGGAGCCAGCGTTAGACGGTTCGTCGCAGGCGAAGGCATCCGTCGGGGAGTTTTTGGTACTTTTTGCGGAAAAAAGTACATGAAATCCCGCGGCCGCAGGCCGCAAAAACTACCTCTTGCAAATCACGTTGAAATCGCAGAAGTTGCAGGTGTCGGCGTCCTCGCACTGGCGGAAGGACACCGAGGGATCGTAGAGTTCCGCCAGCGTTTGGCGCACCAACTCCTCGAACCGTTCGGCATAAAGCGTGTAACGTCCGCCGCGGACGCCCGTTTCCCGGTCGTCGAGCGTCGGCAGGTAGTCGGGACGGTTCATCGCCCGCACGTAGTAGAGCGCGGGTTCGGCGTCGACGCCCCGCGTACGGTAGAGCATCATGGCGTAGAGCAAGGTCTGGAGGATGTTCGAAAGCCGCTGTTTGCCTTCGCCGCGGAAAAGGCTCTCCACCCCGGCGAACTCCAGGTGCGGCGCCCCGGTCTTGTAGTCCACCACGCGCAGCGTTCCGTCGTCCAGCGCGTCGATGCGGTCGGCGATGCCCGCGAACTTCATGCAAAGGGGGCGGCCCGCCGCCGTGAAATCGAATCCGTATGCCACTTCCCGCTCCAGCCCCGTGACCGTGAAACCGTCGTGCGCCGCATCGTAGGGCATCACCCCGCCCCGCAGATAGCGCGTAACGATGTCTTTGACCAGCAGCAGGTTGCCCGTATAGTCGTCGGTCGTGGCCGCGGGGTCCTGCAAATAATTCTCGTTGATCGCCGCTTCGACCGCCGCGGCGATCTCACCCGTGCGGATCATCGCCCGCAGGGTCTCGCCGGGGTGCGCCTCGCCCACGATCCGGGCATAGAGTTTCTGCACCGCGGCGTGAAGGATCGTGCCGAACATCGGGGCGTCGACCTCCTCGGCGATCTCGTCGTCGGCCTGGAGACGCGCCACGGAGTGAAAATAGAACCGCAGGGGACAGGCCACATAGCGGAAGAAAGCCGTCGGCGAGAGCGTGGCCTTCGATTCGGGGTCGGTGAAGCGTCCGAGACGCTGCATGATCCCCTCGTCCTTGGCCACCTCGATCGGATCGGTCTCGGCGAGGTTGACATCCACACCCACCTCGACCTTCCGGACGGGAAATCCGCTCTCGTAGTCGAGCTGGTAGATGTAGCGGCTCGGTTCGCCCGTCGATTTGTCGTCGGCGTGCGAGCAGTAGAGCATCCACACCCGCCGGGCGCGCTGCACGAGGCGGTAGAAATAGTAGGCGTAAACTCCCTCGTGGTGCTCGGGCGTGGGCAGTCCGTAGGCCGCCCGCAGGTTGTAGGGCACGAACGACGCCTGCGCCATGTGGTTGCCCGGGAAGTTGTCGTCGTTCATCGAGAGCAGAACGACGTTTTCGAAATCGAGGTTGCGGGTTTCGAGGATGCCCATGACCTGCACCCCTTCGAGCGGCTCGCCCTCGTAGGGGATGTGCACGGTCTGCAAATGGCGGCGCAGCAGCGAGGTGTAAACCTCCGTCGTCAACTCGATGTCGCACTCGTCCAGCGAATTGCGGAGTTTGGAAATCTCCTCCGAAATCACGGCCAGAAACTCCACGCGCTGACGCCGGTCGTCGCCCTCGTAGGGCGTCCGGGCCACGGCGGCGACGACCCGCAGCAGCCAGTCGGACAACTCGCGCCACGCGGCGGCGGGCGAAAAGATCATCCGCAGCAGGTCGTTGCGTCCCAGCCATGCGGCGTCGACCGAAATGCGCCGTTCGCGCACGATCTCGTCCTGCATGGCGCGGGTCTCGCGGGCATCGCTGTCCGCGACGTAGGGGTGCGCGAGAATGCCCACGGCGTCGGCATGGTAGAACGTGCATCCTGCGCCCTTCGTGCGGCGGTGAGCCTGCAACTCCACGAGGCGTTCGACGAAGGTGTAGGCCAGGCTGGCCCGCAGCGGATAGCCCATCGTGACGTTGACCTTCCCGATCTCGGGCGGCAGGGCGTAGAGCAGCGGCAGGAGCAGGTTTTCATCGGTCAGCACCACGGCGGTGCGCTTGTCCAGCGGCCCCCGTGCGGCCAGTTCCCGCAGGATCGCAGCGGCGTGCTTGCACTGCACGGCGTTCGACACGGCGGCCACGGCGGTCAGCTCCTTCGGACGCTCCATGTTGTCGTGCGACACGTCCCCGCGCGGCGGGAACTGCACGACGTTCTCGCGCACGAACATCCCGGCCTCCTGCTCGGGGCGGTCTTTATAATAGGAGTCGTAATCCCAGTAGAAATCGGTCTCGGCAGCCGTCGAGAGGAAGCGGAAAAGCTGTTTCTCGCACTCCGACAGGGCGTTGAATCCCGCCACGACATATTGCCGCGCCTCGGGAAAGGCATACCCCTCGCCGCGGATGCGGTCGGCGGCGGCCCGCTGGACCATGCCGTTGTAGGCGATGCCCAGCTCGGAGAGCCGTTCGCGGAAGCGGGCGTAAACCGGCCCCAGGGTCTTCCAGATCGCCAGGAAGCGGCGCTTCTCCTCCGAGAGGTCGGTTTCGTCGGCGAGCGTCGACCAGAAACGCAGGATTTGCAGCTGCGCGGGAGTGAGGTACGAAATGTCGGCCTCGATCTCCTTGATCTCCGAGATGTTGCGGAACAGCATCGCGGCGTCGATCCGGTATTTGTCGATGGTGTCGAAATCCGTCAGGAGCATGTCGCCCCAGAAATAGAACTTGTCGAACGGCTCGGCGTGGTATTCCGAATAGATTTTGTAGAGTTCGGTGATCAGCCGCACGCGGTCCCCGGTGCGGAGTCCCGAGATCTCGGTCGTCAGATCGTCGACCGTCACCCACCGGGGCTGCCACATCGGACGCCCGGCGATGCCCGTCAGGGCGTCGACGAAGAACAGCCGCGCACGGCGCGACGGAAAGAGGATCGCCCTTTCGGAAAGCCCTTCGCCGTAACGGGCATAGAGGTCTTCGGCAACTTCGTGGAGAAAGGTTTTCATATAATGCAAAATTCACAATTCACAATAATTTAGTTTGCAGACGTTTAAAACCGACTTCAGCAAAGTCAAAATTGTGAATTATGAATTATGAATTGCGAATCACTCCACCCTTGTGATGTCGCCGCCCATGAACTTCGCGCCGCTGCGCACAATGGGCGGAGCGCCCTTGTAGGTGATCTTGCCCCCGGTCGAGGTCTTGCCCTGGAAACGGTCGGTCACCCACAGCGCGGCAACGCCCGAACTGGTGACGTTGGCCTCGGCGGCCATCACCTCCAGCCCCGCTGCTTCGAGTTTTCCGGTCGAGACGAACAGCGAAAGGTAGCGCACCGCGCCCGTCAGCGTCGCCGTGCTCTTGCCCGTAAGCTCCATTTTCAGGTCCTTGACATCCATCCGGGCCGTCACCTGCGCCATGCCGCCCACGGTCAGGTCGAGGACCGTGGCCACCAGCGTGCTGTCGAACGTCGCCACGGCGTCGGCAATGGCGACGCGCTCCAGCGAATTGTAATAAACCGTCACCGAAGTGCGGTCGGGCCGGCGGGCGTCGGAGCGTTCCGTGATGCGCAGCACCTTGTCCTTCACCTCGGCGCGGAATTTGGTCGTATAGGAACCTTTGGTGTCGTAGACGATCTTGGGGGCTTCGGTGTCGGGAACCTGCACGAATTTGACGTCGAGCGGCGCCGACACTTCGACGGCTGTAAACGACGTGAGCCATTCGCGGCGTTCCCCGGTTTCGGCGGGCTGCTGCGCCCGGCAGAGCACTGCGGCGGCCAGCATCACGGCCGTCAGAATCATTTTCTTCATAACAAGATCTTGTTTTAGCTCCGCTAAATTACAAAATTATTGCGAAGTTCGGGATTTGTTTTGTATTTTTACCCATTAAAACGAAATTTCGGACAGTGAGAGCGAAGATTCTGAATGCAAGCGCCGGATCGGGAAAAACCTACCAGCTGGCCTACAAGTACGTCCGCGACGTGATCGACCAGCCGGGCCTCTACCGCCACATCCTCGCCGTGACCTTCACCAACAAGGCCACCGAGGAGATGAAATCGCGCATCCTGAAGGAGATCCACCGTCTGGCCTCGGGAGGCGCAAGCCCCTATCTGGAAAACCTCTGCCGCGAGCTGTCGCTCGACGAGCGTTCGGTGCGCAAACGCGCCGCCGAGGTGCGTTCGAAAATCCTGCACGACTACTCGCGCTTCACGGTGCTGACGATCGACACCTTCTTCCAGCGCATCCTGCGGGCCTTCATCAAGGAGCTGGGCATCGACCTCAATTACAATGTCGAGATCGAGACGGCTTCGGTGCTGTCGAAGGGCGCCGACACGCTCATCGAGCAGATCACCGTCGACCGCGACCTGCAACGCTGGCTCACGGAGTTCGTGCAGGAGCGCATCGACGAGGGCCGCAAATGGGACATCCGCGACGGCATCCTTTCGCTCGGCGGCGAGTTGTTCAAGGAGAAGAACAAGGACGCGCTGTCGGTGCCGCGGTCGCGCGAGGAACTGGGCCGGATCGTATCGCGCGCCGCGGCGCAGGCCGAGGCGACCAAAAAGCAATTGCAGCAGACCGCCGCCCGGGCCGTTGCGATCATCTCCCGGGCCGGACTTACGGCCGCCGACTTTTCGGGCAAGAGCCGCAGCTTCGCCAATTATTTCTTCACCGTCGCCGCGGGCGAACTGAAACCCTACGGCGCGACGGTGGCCAAGATGGCCGCCGCGCCCGAGGGCTGGGGCGCCAAGGGATCGCCCGCGCAGGCGCTGGCCCCCGAGCTGCAACCCCTGCTGCGCGAAATGTGCGACATCTACGACGCCAACCGCAAGAGCTGGAACACCTGCGACCTGCTGAAGGAGAACTACCGCAGCTTCGCCCTGCTGTCGGACCTCTACAAGCGGGTGCAGCAGCTGTGCGACGAGCAGAACATGATGCTCCTCTCGGAAACCAAATACGTCCTCTCGGAGTTCATCGGCCACAACGACGCGCCGTTCATCTACGAGAAGGTGGGCAACCGTTTCGAGCGTTTTATGATCGACGAATTCCAGGACACCTCCCTGAAGGAGTGGGAAAACTTCCTGCCCCTGCTGCAAAACGCCATGGCGCAGTCGGAGGAGACCTCGGTGCTGATCGTGGGCGACATCAAGCAGTCGATCTACCGCTGGCGGGGCGGCGACTGGAAAATCCTCCACGGCGAGGCCCAGCAGGCGCTGGGCGCGGGCGACACCCAAGTCGAGGTGCTGCGGGAGAACTGGCGGAGCCTCCCCGCGGTGGTCGCCTTCAACAACCGCATCATCGAACGGATCGTCGCCGCGGACAACCGTGCGCTGAACGAAACCCTCGCAAAGGCCTCCGAGGAGGGTTCCGTCGATCCCGCGGAGGCCGCCGCGCTGCGCGACACCCTCGCCGACGCCTACCGCGGACATGCCCAGCTCCCGCGCCGCAAGGCCGAACACCCGGGCTACGTCTCGGTCGAGACCTTCGCCGAGCGGCCGCCCGTCGTGGAGCGCATCTGCGCGCTGATCGACAAGGGATTCCGGCCGTGCGACATTATGATCCTCGTGCGCGGGGCCACCGACGGCGCGAAGGTCGCCGCCGAACTGCTCGACTTCAAACGCCGCAACGAGGACCCGCGCTACCGTTTCGACGTGATGACCCAGGAGGCTCTGATCGTGGGCAACGCCCCCGTCAGCTCGTTCATCGCCGCGGCCCTGCGGCTGGCGCTCAACCCCGACGACTCGCTCTCGCGCGCCGTCTACAACCACTACCTCGGCCGCCCGTTCGACCGGCCGCTCGACGATTCGGAACGCGATTTTTTCCGCTCGGTGCGGCTCCTGTCGCCCGAGGAGGCGTTCGAGCGGATCGTCATGCGGCACGCCCTGCAAGGCGACCGTCGGCAGACGGCCTACCTCCAGGCCATCCACGAGCAGATCATCTCGTTCTGCGCAACGAAAATCGCCGACATAGCGCTGTTCCTCCGCTGGTGGGAGGAGACGGGCAAAAACCGCTCGCTGTCGGTCGAGGAGAGCGCCACGACGGTCGAGATCACCACCATCCACAAGGCCAAGGGGCTTGAAAAGCGGGCCGTGCTCATCCCCTACTGCTCGTGGTCGCCGGACCCCAAGTCGAGCGGCACGGTGCAGAACATCGTCTGGGCCGAGGCCCGCGGCGACGGGGCCGAAGCGATCGGCCGCTTCCCGGTGAGGTACAAGAAGGCGATGGCCGAATCGGGCTTCTCGTCGGAGTACTACCGCGAGCTGGTCTACGCCCACGTCGACAACGTCAACCTGCTGTACGTGGCCCTCACGCGCGCCGCCGAGTCGCTGCACATCTTCATCCCGCAGAAGGGCGGCCGCACGGTCGGGGGGCTGCTGCTCCAGAGCATCGCAACCGACGGCGACAAGGCCCTGCTGGGCGACTTCGAAGGCAGCTGCACCATCGACGAAGCGGGCGAACACTTCGCTTTCGGGGAGTTCGCGGGCCCCGTCGCGGGCGGTTCGAAACACTCCGAGGCCGAGCACGTCATTCTGGAGGAGTACCCCACGGCGCAGGCTGACCTGCGGCTGCGGCTCCCCTCGCAACGCTATTTCGAGGACGGCGGCGAGGTCGAGCTCTCGCCCCGGAACCTCGGCATCCTGATGCACAGGGCCTTCGAGCAGGCCGACGACGAGGCCGGAATCCACGAGGCCGTGCGCGGCATGCAGGCCGACGGCACGCTGTCCGAAGCCGATGCCGCGACCCTGCGGCAGATGATCGCCCGGGCCTTGGAACACCCCGAGGTGCGCGAATGGTTCGGCGGAGGCTGGGAGCGCGTGCGCAACGAAAACGAAATCATCATCCCCGGAAGAGGGTCGACGCGGCGTCCCGACCGCGTGATGATCGACGGACGCCGGGTCGTCGTCGTCGACTACAAGTTCGGCCTGCGCGACGCCGAACGCCACCGCCGGCAAATGCGCGAATACCTCCGCCTGCTGGGCGAAATGGGTTATGCCCCGGCCGAGGGGTATCTGTGGTATGTGAAACTGGGTAAAATCGAAAAAGTGGAGCCATGAGAAGCATCCTCCGAAGCCTTCCCGCCGCATTCCGCCGCCGGGGTCTCCGCATCGCCGCGACCCTCGTGCTGCGCGCCGTGCTGAACCTGGCGGGACTCGCGGCCCTGCTGCCGGTGCTGACGCTGGTGCTCGACCCCGCGGGATTCGAGGGCGACGGGCCGCTGGCGACGGTCTACGTCTGGTCGGGCGTCGCCTCGCCGCGCACGTTCGCACTCGCGGTCTGCGGGGCCGTCGTGGGGTTCATCGTCCTCAAATGCGGCGTCAACTTCCTGCTGGCACGCGCCGAACGCCGCTACATCTACGACCTCTACCGCACCCTTTCGCGCCGCCTCTACATCGCCTACCACGACCGGGGTCTGGCCTTCATCAACAATTCGAACTCCTCGGTGCTGGCGCGCAACGTCAACGTCGTCTGCCTGGCATTCGCCGCCGGGGTCCTGCGCCCCGCCGCCGCGATGATCGCCGAGGCGATGCTCTTCGTCCTGCTGTTCGCCTCGCTGGCTCTCTACACGCCCCTCGCGGCGCTGCTCTCCGTCGTGATCTTCCTCCCCGCGGTGTGGCTCTACTACGCGCTGGTCCGCAACCGCATCAACCGTTACGGCGAACAGGAGAACCGCGCCCAGCGCGAGAAGTCGCGCCTCGTGGCCGAGACCTTCCGGGGATACGCCGACATCGAGTTGAGCGACGCCTTCCCGGGGATGCTCCGCGCCTTCGACCGCACGATGGACGAAGTGGTGCGCACCCGCTCGCGCGAGGCCGACATCGGCCAGCTGCCCCAACTCTTCACCGAGATCGGGCTTGCCGTGGGCATGGCCCTGCTGGCGGCCGTGAGCTTCGGCGGCGGGCAGTCGCAGCTGCTGTTCGGCGTCTTCGCCGTGGCGGCCCTGCGGCTGATGCCCTCCGTGCGCGGCATCATGTCGGGCTGGGCCACGATCCGCTACAACCGCTACACCATCCCCATCCTGCGCGAAGCGGCCCTCCACGAGCCGGCCTCCGCACACCCCGAGGTCCCGACGCGCGAAACGCTGCCCTTCGAGCGCGAAATCTCGGTCCGCAACCTCTCGTTCAGCTTCACCGAAGAGAGCCGGGAACTTTTCCACGGCCTCACGCTGACCATCCGCAAGGGCGAACGCATCGGCATCCGCGGGGCGTCGGGCGCAGGCAAGACCACCCTTTTCAACCTCCTGCTGGGCCTTTACGAACCCACGTCGGGAGAAATCGCCGTCGACGGCACGCCCCTCACCGCCGCAAACCGCCGGGCATGGCAGAACCGCATCGGCTATGTCTCGCAGCGTCTGTTCCTCACCGACGGAACATTCGCGGCCAACGTCGCACCGGGCGTCCCGGACGCCGAAATCGACCGCCGGCGGGTCACCGAAGCCCTCGAAGCGGCCCAGCTGGGCGAATTCATCGCTTCGCTGCCCCTGGGGATCGACACCCCCGTCGGCGAATGCGGCAGCCGCCTCTCGGGCGGACAGCGGCAGCGCATCGGCATCGCACGCGCCCTCTACCGCCGCGCCGACGTGCTTTTCTTCGACGAGGCGACCTCGGCGCTCGACAGCCGCACCGAAGGGGAGATCAACCGTTCGATCGCCGCGATCGCCGCGCGGAATCCGGGCCTTACGCTGCTGGTGATCGCCCACCGCGAAACCTCGCTCGAATACTGCGACCGAATCATAACGCTGGAAAAATAAGATGAAGAATCGGAAGCCGTCCCTTATTCCCATCTGCCAGCCGCGACCCTCTCCCAGCGAGGGAGAGGACCTGCGATTCACCCGGCTCGTACGGCAGAGTATATCCTTGCACCGCCGGCGCGAAAAAAATGAACGCTAACAACCGCTTTATGAATTATACGATCGCCAATATCCGCGTCTCCCTGCCCGACGCCTGCACGGGAGAGCATTTCACCCGGGCCCTGCGCCCGTTCCTGACACTCGGCGCCGGCCCTGCGGACCTCGCGCTGGAAATCGTCCCCCGGATTCCGGCCGAAGCCGATTACCGCGAACTCGACATCTTCGAGTTTCCCGACGCCGACGCCGACTGCCGTTTCGGGACCGACGCGGCGGGCTACCTGCTCGAAATGACGCCCCGCGACGGCAGCGCCCCGGCCCGCTACCGCATGGCCTACGGCGCGGCGGCGGCCCGGAGCGACATCACCCCCGGACACAATCCCGCGCTGTTCCGGTTCGGGGTCTGGATCCTTTTCAACATCGCGGCGCTGCCCCTCGGAGCCGTGGCCTTCCACTCCTCGGTGATCCGCTACCGCGGCCGGGGAGTGCTGTTCCTCGGCGAATCGGGAACAGGCAAAAGCACCCACACGCGGCTGTGGCGGGAGCATATCCCGGGTGCGGAACTGCTCAACGACGACAGTCCGATCATCCGGGCCACGGACAGCGAAGCCCTCGTCCACGGATCGCCGTGGAGCGGCAAAACGCCCTGCTACCGCAACGAGAGCTGCCCGATAGCCGCCGTCGTACGGCTCTCGCAGGCCCCGCACAACCGCATCCGCCGCCTGCGGCCGATCGAGTCCATCGGAGCGTTGCTCCCCTCCGCACCCCCGACCTTCGCCCGCGACGAACGGCTTTCGGACGACACCTGCGGCCTGCTCTCCCGGCTGATCGCACAGGTTCCCGTCTACCACCTGGAGTGCCTGCCCGACGCAGCGGCGGCGCAGCTCGCCTGCCGAACGGTTTTCAACGACGCGACGCTATGATCCTGCTCCCCAACCAACTCTTCTTCGCCGAGGTCGAGGCGATGCTCGCCGAAGGCCGCGAGGTTCAGATCCGCATGAAGGGCCACAGCATGCGGCCCCTGCTGCGCAGCGAGCGCGACCAGGTCGTGCTGACGCCCTGCACCGACCCCGCGCGCCTGCGACCGGGCGACGTGGTGCTGTTCCGCTGCTGCGACCGCCACATCCTCCACCGCATCGTCCGCCGCGACGGCGAGCGCCTCACACTCGCGGGCGACGGGAACTACCGCATCACGGAACAGTGCACGACACGCGACGTCGCCGGCATCGCCGTCCGGGTCATCCGCGCCTCGGGCCGCGTCGTCAGCTGCGACTCCCCCGGCTGGCAGCTCCGATCGCGCCTCTGGCTCGCGATCCCGCCCTGGCTGCGACGGCAGGTGCTGCGCGTGCTCTGGCATTCGGGCTGGAAATGAAAAAGGCAGGGCTTTCGACAGCCCTGCTTTTTTACGGCAGCCCACGGAAGAGACCGGGAGAGAAAATCCCCGGACGGGTAGCGCCGGAGTGCGTCCCGTCCGGGGATTTCGAGGGATGTGCGGAAATATCCGCCGTGGTTCCTGCGGAGAGCCGCAAATGGCAACAAAAAAAACAGACCGGATCGCTCCGGTCTGTTTTCACATAAATCGGCCTGGACTATTCGCCCAGAGCGAACCGCTTGTAAGCCACGACCGTGGCATCCTTGTCGGCCTTGTTGATGTAGTCGGCGATCGACTCCTTCTCGCCTACCACCGGCTGGGCCAGCAGCGTGTTCTCCTCGAAGAACTTGCGCATCTTGCCTTCGGCGATCTTCTCCAGAATAGCCTCGGGTTTGTTGGCGTTCTTGGGGTCCTGCTTCATGGCCTCCACGGCGATCTTGCGCTCGTGCTCCACAACCTCTGCGGGGCAGTCCGCCTCCGAGATCGAAACGGGAGCCATGGCCGTAGCCTGCATGGTCACGGTGTGTGCGACCTCGGCGGGAATCTCCTTGTTGAAGCCCAGGATCGTACCCAGCTTCTTGTTGAAGTGCACGTAAGCGGCGCAGTAGGGAGCCTCGATGCGGCCGTAGTAAGCCAGCTCGATCTTCTCGCCCGTCTGACCCGATTTCTCGGTCACCATCTCCTCGACGGTGCGGCCCTCTGCGTTTTTCGCAGCCATCAGCGCATCGCGGTCGGCAGCGTCGTTCTTCACGGCGACCTCCAGCATGGCCTCGGCCGAAGCCGAATACTCGGAGTTCTGGGCCACGAAGTCGGTCTCGCACGCCAGGCAGAGGATGTAAGCCTTCTGGCCTACGATCTTCGTAACGACGACACCCTCGGTAGCGGTGCGGTCGGCGCGCTTGGCGACGATGAGCTTACCTTTCTCGCGGATAATGTCCTGAGCGCGGGCAAAATCACCTTCGGCTTCGATGAGGGCCTTCTTGCAGTCCATCATACCGGCGCCGGTCATCTTGCGGAGCTTCATTACATCAGCAGCTTTGATTTCCATAATCTTGTCCTTTCTCTATAAGGTTCGTAAATACAATTATTCTGCCTTTTCCTCGGCGGTCTCGGCTGCTTCAGCAACAACTTCGGCAGCTTCTGCGGGAGCGGCAGCAGGCTCCTCGTAGGGAGTCTCGACAGCGGCGACAACCTCTGCCACGGCAGCCTCCTCGGCATCGATCGCAGCCTTCACGGCCTTCTTGATGCGGGGCTTGCCCTCCTTCTTAACGGTTGCACCCTCGGCGTCAGCCTCCTGTGCCTCCTTCTCCTTTTCGAGCTTGCGCTCCTCGGTGCCCTCGGCGATAGCGGCGCACATGGCTTCGAGAACCACGGCGATCGACTTGGTGGCATCGTCATTTGCAGGGATAACGTAATCAATGTCGGTCGGATCACAACAAGTGTCTACCATTGCAAATACGGGGATGCTGAGGCGTTTGGCCTCTTTCACGGCGTTGGCCTCTTTCTGTACGTCAACGACGAACAGGGCGGCCGGAAGGCGCGTCAGGTCGGCGATGGAACCGAGGTTCTTCTCAAGTTTCGCGCGCTGGCGTGCGATCTGAAGTTTCTCGCGCTTGGAAAAATTATCGAACGTGCCGTCACTGTTCATCTTGTCGATGGTCGACATTTTCTTGACGGCTTTACGTATGGTGGGGAAGTTTGTCAGCATACCGCCGGCCCAACGTTCCGTAACGTAAGGCATACCGACGGCTGCCACCTTTTCGGCAACGATCTCCTTAGCTTGTTTCTTGGTGGCTACGAACAGCACGCGGCGACCGCTCTTGGCGATCTGCTTGATAGCTGCAGCGGCCTCATCGATCTTCAGCACGGTCTTGTGCAGGTCGATGATGTGGATGCCGTTCTTCTCCATGAAGATGTAAGGAGCCATTTTGGGGTTCCATTTGCGCTTCAGGTGACCGAAGTGCGCACCGGCTTCCAATAATGTATTAAAATCTGTACGTGACATTTTAATTCAATTCGTTGATTAATTTTAATTCTCTTTTCTTCAACCCTCCGGGTAGCGGCCTGGCCGGTCCCGGGGAGTTTTCCGCGGCGCGGCAACCAGATAGTAGACTAATTAAAAATTAAGAATTAAAAATGAAAAATTCCCAATATATAATAAGTATCCATGTGGTTTGAGAACCGTCGCCGTGCGTTGCCGAAATTCCGGTCGTGCGTATTAACGCTTGCTGAACTGGAACTTGCGGCGTGCTCCGGGCTGACCGGGCTTCTT
>ENA-UONS01001865-UONS01001865.1-human-gut-metagenome-genome-assembly--contig:-CS19-NODE-1865-length-18007-cov-7.583723_pt1 | contig 18007 bp, 18 predicted proteins | sample MGYA00242458_ERZ724005 | MGnify/ENA metagenome assembly ERZ724005
TGGGGTGATTTTTTCGTTTCTCATAGCTGTACCTCCTGAAACAAAAATGCTCTATAAAGCATTTTTTGTCAAAAGTCAAGATATGTCGAAGGAGGGAAACCGTTCTCCCCAAACGGATTTTCCAAGAAGCACGGTCTGTCTATTTCCTTTTCCAACTGTGGGATATCCACCGGGCCGAGCAGCCCAGCAGCGCTCCCAGCGTGTTCATGATGACGTCGTCCACCTCGCATCTTCCCAGACTGTAACGGTACTGCAAATATTCAATTCCCGCCGAAAAAAGGCACGCCAGCACGACCGTGACGGGGACGGACAGCTTCCATTTCCCCAGCACGAACGGCAGGGACAGCCCGATGGGGAAAAACAGCAGAACATTCATCAGCATCGACCGGTACAGTTCCGGCTGCTCTCTGGCCTCCCGGAAGTTCTGAAATGGAACAAGCACAGCTTCCGCCGTTTCTTCCCCTCTTGCGCAGACCGTCATATAGAAGATCACCGCCGCGATCCCGGCAAAAACGGCCGCGTTGAGTATCCGCCACCGCCTGCTGCCCTGTTCCCTGTTCCCCAGATATCCCCACAGAACCGCCGCCAGAATCATGAAGATCATGATCCTGTGCAGCGGCTGTATATAAATCAGCCAAAAAAGTTTATTCATGCTTTTTTCCGTTTCCCAATACGGTTTGCCGCGCTTTCCAGCAGCCCGCGGAGGTACTGGAATTCGCTCGTCTTAAAATAAACCAACAGCAACAGACCGTTGGATAGCGCCAGAGCGAGCAGCGCCTTCACACCAAAGCGCAGCAGCACATTTTCCAGCGACACCAGTGAAACCGCATACCACGTTCCAGCGGAAACCAGAACGGAAACCACAATCTCCCGCCCCTCCCGGACAGCGTATCTGGCAAAGGAGACCTCGAATACGTCCCGGCAGACAAAATAGGGCTTTGCCCAGAAGGACAGGGCAAGGAAACTGACCAGCGTGCCAAACAGAACACCGGCAATGCCGTACCGCTTTGCCAGAACGATAGAGATCACCATGTTTGCAATGGCTTCCGCCATCGGGATAAACCGGTCCGGGTAATACAGCCCGGCCGCGTTTTTGGCAATGTCGATCCCGGAGTTGATCCCCTTGAAATAGTATATCGCAACTGCCAGAATCAAAATGGCCTTTGTCAGCACAAAGTCCTGCCCCAGCCAGATCGCGACGAACGGCTCTACCAGACACAGCAGGCAGGTCGCCGTGAACGTATACAGCCAGTAGTTGATAAAATCTACCCGCTTGTACACTTCGTATGCCCGCTCCTTCGTTTCGCTTGCGATCAGGTTGCCCATGCTGGCTGTAACACCGCTGGAGAAGGTGGTCACAAACCCGGAAACAGAAGTGATCAGGGTCGTGTAATTGCTGTACATACCCACGGCGGTCACGCTGACCAGCGAGGAAATAACCAGATTGTCGGAACACTGGGAAATGATATAGCCCACCTTCCCCAGAAAAAGCGCCTTGATGTTTGTAAACAGGCTCTTGCGGACTTCGGGGTCAAGCTTCCGGACGTTCTTGTCCTTCAGATATGGATACCGCCTGTCAACAATGCGGCAGAAAATCAGGTTCTTGACAATGGTCGTGCCGATGTCAACAGCAAGGTACAGAATATAATTCTGCGCAAAATACAGTATCAGCACCTTCAGCACCAGCACCACGATCTGCGCAATGGTGCTTGCGATGGTATAAAGATACTTATTCTGGTCCGAGGTGTTCAGCGTCGTTTTATAGACCCACAAATAGGAGGACACCGAACCAAGCAGGAACAGCCAATACACGAGATTGGCATCCGGCGCGGTATTGTCTTTCAGGAAGAATGGAAGCAGCGGGTAAAATGCTATCCCGATCGCAGCCGTTCCTATCGCCAGAGCGCGGTAAGTATACTTGAAAAACCGCATCAGCGATTTGACCTGTTCAATATCGTTTTCCGCCAGAGGTTTATACAGCGCATAACCGATCGCCAGTCCTATACCGGACTCCGCCAGCGAGAAAATGGTCAGGATGTTGCTCATCAGGCCGTTGATGCCCAGATATTCCACGCCCACACTGTAGATCAGGACCCGCCGGGACAGGAAGCCCAGCAGAATCACGATCAGCTGCGAGGCAAACGATACCACTGTATTTGTGACAGATTTCTGCGTTCTGGACCCTTTCACTTTTTGATCTCCTTAGCTTAGACATTGGGAAAGCGCCGTCTGACGGCACAGTCATGTTCGTATGCTTCACCGCGAATGGTTCCGCAGGGGTCGCTCTTCCGTCTTCCTTTTCATTCTTCCAGAATCCGGAAAACCCGCTGAATTTCCCCCTCGTTTCCCTTTCCCTCGGACTGCTGGTACTGGCGGATATGGGCATACAAAGCAGGGTCGCGCATCAGACGCAGAATTCCCTCCGCTACGGCCTCCGGGGTCATTTCCACCACAAGGCCGTTTTCACCCTGTACCATCTGGTCATATACGACGTCAAAATTGGTTGCCACGCAGGGGCGGTTCAGAATTCTGGCCTCGGTCAGCGTCAGGCAGTAGCCCTCAAAGCGGGAAGTCTGCACGTAAATATCTCCCGCTTTCATATAGGGGTAGGGGTTTGCCTGCACTCCCAACAGAATGAAATCCTTCTGCAAACCATATTGGCTGATCTTTTCTTCCAGCATCTTCCGCTCCGGGCCTTCGCCGCAGACCATCCATGTAAAGTCCGCGCCGCGTTCCTTCAGAATATGGGCGGCTTCGATCGCAATGTCATACCCCTTCTGCGTCACCAATCGTCCCACGGTCGTTATCACCGTTCCGTGAAGGGACGGCAAACCGGCCGGTTCCTCCGCCATGCTTCTTATGAGCTTTTCGCTGTTGATGTCGTAAACCGTTACCACTTTTTCGGCGTATTCGGGAAAGACCTCCCTGAATTTTTCAGACAGCTGCTCCGAGACGCAGGAAATATAATCATATCTCCCATAAATTTCCCGGTCAAAGACTCTGTCAAATCCAACGCCCTCGTAGTCGGCATTGACCCATGCGATTTTCTTCTCAGCGTTAACTTTTTCCGCAACAAAATGCGTGGGCGTCCCCTGACCCCATGCAATGGCCACGTCGTACACCCCGGGAAGCGGGTCAAACGCATTGCACGCGCCATTCCAAAGCACCTGCGTGGCATGGAGGGGTTTACCGGTGCGGTCATTTCTTCTCAGCTGTTCGCTGACGGCCAGGCGTGCCTTTAAGAAGCGGGCGTTCCCGGCTGTCAGCTGCTTTACAAGGGGCAGACCGCAGAACTGAAAATAGGGTATCGACGGCAGAATCTTCACCTGCGGCGGCAGCAGCTTTTCAAATGTGCCGCCCCGGTTTATCATCTGCAAATACACGTCATACCGCTGGTAGTCAAACAGGTTCAGCAGGGAGGACAGGCTCTTTTCCGCGCCGCCCACGCCCATGGAATTGATCATGAACAGGATCTTCTTCATCGTTTCCCCTCTGACAAAACGTTTTCAATGTACGCTTTGGACACGCTTACTTTCTCGTCCAATCTTTCCAAAATCTGTGGGTAGTCGATCCGCGGGCAGTCCCTGCCGGCGCTGTCCATCAGGCAGTCCCGCAGGCCAAGGCCGTAAAGAAGGTCCCGCATTCTTGTATTGATATGCTCCTGCCGGTTGAATACCACGAACTGCTTCCGGAAAATCAGCGAAAACGCGGTGGCGTGGAAGGAGTTGGATACCACAAACTGCGCATGGTGTACCAGATTCAGGAACGTCAGCGGCCCATCCTGCTCGAAGCATCTGTCGCATTCTTTGCAGGAAAGCACCGAGTACAGCTTCCATCCGTTTTCCTCCGCCATTCTCCGCGCGAAGCGAACCATCTCCGGATTGCGGTCAAAATCGTACAGCAGGACATACGGCTCCGTATTGGGAACGGGCTTCTCAATGGAAGCCCATGCTTCGCTGTCCAGCAGGAACACCGGGTCCATCACCTGCACGGCCCCCGGAATGCCCAGCCGCTCCACGATTGCCACCCCGGAGCTTTCCCGAACCGAAATATGATCCAGCCCGGACAGCCGCCGCTTCACGTCCGGCTTCCATTCCTCCGGAATGTCGTCCATGGCAAAGCTGGCCGCGTAGGACGCTCTGACGCTGCCCGCAGGCGCAAAGTCCAGATAGAACGCCGGGTCTTTTCCGTTGGGGAAAAAGCAGTTCCATATCTGGTCGCTTCCTGCAAAGTAGACGTCCGCTTCCGGCGGGTTTTGCTTCAAGTCGTCATTGGACGTGTAGCGGCGCGGGGTCAGCGGCAGGAACTCCGCGGTAAACCGGTCGTATTCCGCTTTCCCGTTTCTGGCCTTAAGCCGCCCCGGCAGTTTCGCAAGGTTATACAGCTCCCGAATGACCGGCTTATCATATGCGGGGTTCCCCAGCCCCCAAAGCGGATAATGATTGCTCAGATAGTCCGGCTTATAGTCAATGATCTGGGCGTCATGCCCCAGCTTGCGCAGGTAGGTCACCAGCGCGTAGGCCTGCAAGCTCGCGCCCACATTGTACACGTCATGGCAGGTAATTGTTTTGATCTTCATACGTTTTCCAGCAGCCTGTAGATTTTTTCGATCTCCCCGACGTTTGTATAGTCTCTTATTTTCGTGTTTTCGGTCAGTTTTTGCCGCAGCGCCTCATCCCGAAGTACTGCCGCGATCCCCGCCGCACAGCCTTCGTTGTCCATGGGGACGATCACGCCGTCCACGCCGTCCTCCAGCTGGCTGGCGGAGGTGACGTAACCGGTGATCACCACGGGCTTGTTCAGGATCTGGGCTTCCCGAACGGTCACCGATTTTCCCTCATACCGGCTGGGCTGAACGTACAGATCGCAGGCTTTGATGTAGGGGTACGGGTTTTCCTTTTTCCCCAGAATGATGACCCGCTCCTCCATCCCGGCGTCCTGTATCCGCTGCCGGATCAGCGCTTCATCCCCGCCGTAGCCGATGAGATACCACTTTACATTGCAGCCCGAAGCCAATATCCGGCGGCAGATATCCGGCACATTGTCAAAATTCTTGGCAGCGCAGAACCGGCCAATCGACAGCAGGCGAATGCTGCCGTCTGACGGCATCTCCCGCTCGGCGGAAAATGCCGCGCTTCTGCTTTGCACAAGGTTCTTTGACAGCATATTTTCCACAACAATGGACTTGTTCGTCAGATAGCCGTGCTTCGCGTCAAACGCCTGCTTGCACGCATCCGACACGTTCACCACGTAGTCGGACATCCCCCACATTTCCTTCTCGATGGCGTCGCAGAAGACCATCTGAGAAGCATCGGTGTGGAACCATGACATCCTGACCTTCGCGGAGACCTTTTTCCCGACGATGTAATGCGGGTCATTGAAGCTGATCGCAAGGTCGTAGTCTCCCGGAATGTCCGGAAGATAGGGGATGCACAGCTTGTGGAAATACTGCTTGTAGTTATGTCCGCTCTGCATCGGGCCTCTGGAAAGGGCACATCTGACCTTCGCCGCGGCCCTCGCCATCCCAATCGGGATGCAGCCCTGCGCAAAATTCTGTTTCATGGATTCCGTCAGCGCCCGGTACGCCTTCATCTCGGGAAGCAGACGGACATTGGGGTTGAGCATCGACATCAGTTCGCCCTCATGGGCATACAGGAACAAGTCAACGTCATAACGGTCATAATCGATGGTATCCAGCAGTCCCAGCAGACTGCTCTCCGCCCCGCCAAGCTCCATATTAAAATGCAGTATGATGATTTTCCGTTTCATGCTCTGTTCCAATCACTTTTTTCGTAAGCCCCGAAGCACATAATAGTAGTGCTCCCCTAAAAACCGGAGCTTTTCCTTAAGCGGCAGTTCTCCCTTTATCACAGCTTTCCTTGCTCTGGCGATGATTGGGCGAAGCTCCTGCTGCACATCGTCCATGTGGTACTTTTTCGCCTGACGCAGCCTGAAGTCCGCCAGCTGCAGCAGATTCGCGTAGGCGCAGTCGCGGTAAAGCAGTTTCTCCCCGGAGCGCTCCAGAATGTCGATATCCTCAAGCGTATCGTATACCTGCCCGACCCTCTGCCGCTGGCCTGCCGAATTGGAGATAGAATTCCCGTTCCGATAGTAGTAGTACAGGGTTTCGGAAATGGAAACCACCTTCTTACTGTTCAGGACAAATTGAATCGCAAAGTTTCTGTCTTCAATGTAGTGCAGGCTCGGGTTGAATCGAATGTTCCCCATCGTTTCCCGGCGAAACAGCTTGTTCCATGCCACGCTGTATTTGTACTGCGCCCGAAGGTATGTTCTCCGGAAGTAATCGTCCCTTGTCAGTTCCTCCGCCGCGTTGCAGCCCTCTGCCGGGCGGTTTGCCTCCGTAAAGTTGAAATGTTCTTCCGTCCCCTGCGCAAAATCGCACAGCACCAGATCTGCACCGTGTGTCTGCGCCGCTTCCGCCAGCCGTTCATACATCAAGGGGCTGATGTAGTCGTCGGCGTCAACGAAAGCAATCCAGTCCCCCGACGCATGGTCAATGCCGATATTCCGCGCGTTGGACAGCCCGCGTATCTCCGTGGAGATCGGTTTTATCCGGCTATCTCCGGCCGCCAGCGCTTCCAGTACCTCCCATGTATTATCCGTCGATCCGTTTTCGACGGCAATGATCTCAATATCCCGGAACGTGCTCCCGGTAATGGAGTTGATGCACCGCTCGATGTACGCCGAACCATTGTACACCGGCACAATAACGCTTATCATTCCGTGCCCCCCTGTCAGAACGGGAGATTCCGATATCTCCAGTTCATCAGTTTTACATACCACTTATCCTTCGATTTTTCCGGTGCGGCTCCCCTCCACGGGGTCTGCGCCAGATTTTCCCAGTACAGCGCCTTTAACGGGTGCCTGCAATCCCTGCACCACGGTCTGCTGGTGAAGCTGGGGGTGTAATGCAGGATCACCGGTGCCTTTTTCGCGGCCTCTATTTCCTCCTGAGGGTAAAAGTCCGCTTCCTCGTGAAAATAGTTCAGCAGCTTTTCCCGGCTGAGCATGTAATGGATGGTCATGAGATTGTCTTTTATGGGCAAGTTTACATAATCTCCCATCAGCACGCCGTTGAGGACGCCCTGATCGTGATGGACGACATTGCCCCCGTGTCCTTCAATAAAGGACATGCACCTTTCCCCCATTTTCCGGGCGCGCCATTCCGCCAGATCGATCAGAAGCAGTCCCGCGTTGAAATAGCGCATTCCGGCCTGCAATCCAACAGCCGCCTTGGTGTCCGCGCTGATGCCGTCCTGCACCGCCGCCAACACCTTGCCGTCCAATGGCGTGTTCCAAAGCTCGCGGAGCGGTTCGCAGACGATCATATCACAATCTGCATACAGCACTCTGTCAACCGTTTCAGGCAGCATCTCTCCGACGAACAGTCTGGCATAGGAGCTGATGGAAATGTCCCAGCTCATGTTCAGCCGGAGCTTTTCCTTCCACTCAAGGAAAGGAAGAAACATAATTTCAGCATTGGAAAACCGGCTCACCATTTCCCGAAGTTTATCTCTGTTCTCAGGCGAGATATCATTGTCGATCACGTACAGCCGGATGTTTTCAAACTCGGCGTTGTGCCTGAGCAGGGAGTAGATCGACACGCCCATATGTTGGGCATAGTTATCGTCGCTGGAATACAGGACATTCATCCGCTTTGTATCATCTGCCACGTCCTTTTGCCCTCCCCAGGATAAAATGCACCGGTTTGCTGATCGCCGACCGCAGCCGCTTGTGCCATGGCATCCAGCTGGCCGAATACCAGTGGATCGAATGGGTATTCTCCGTTTTCCGCAATTCGCCGGTGACGCTGCTTCTGGGGTTGAAATAATCCTCCGGGAATACCACGGCGCCGCTCAGCTTCTGCTTTTCGCCGTTCAGCTCCAGCCCGAGCTTCAGCAGCGCATCCGTATTGAGCCGGGGGCAGCCGATCGTCCCATGCTGCCCGTCCAGCAGCTGGTCGTATTCTGCCAGCATCTGCCGCACCGCCGGGTTATGGGGTTCCGCGCCGAAGCCCTCGCCGGTGTTGACGAACCGGTCATTCTCAAAGCCGAAAAAGGCCGGGTTGTCCAGCAGCTCATCAAAGGAACGCACCGCCTCCACGTCCGTGTCAAAATAAATGCCGCCGTGCTCCTCCACGATCAGAAGCCGCAGATAATCCGTCAGGAACGCATACTTTTTCTCCTTATAGCACATCTGCGTATAGGCATTGCGGTTCACGTCGAAGTTATCTTCGTTCCACTCGATGATTTCATAATCCGGGCAGTATTTTTTCCAGCTGGCAATACATTTCTGTGCCAGCCTTGGCTTTTCCCCTCTGCCGAACCAGCAGTAGTGAATTTTTCTGGGTATCATATACGCTCCTGTTCGTTTACAGCGAATACAGAATCTGCCTGAGCAGCCGCCTGGGCGCTTCCTTTTTCAGCTTCTGCATCACCATTTCCGCGATCTTGCCATACTCTCCATGCTCCAGATATCCTGAAATCCGGTGCTTTTTATTTCTGTCCTGCAACACTCTCAAAGCATCCTGCACTTCCGGCAGGGCGGCCACACGCCCGATTTCCTTTATCAGTTCCATCTCAGTGTGCTTTCCCTGCCGTTTGTACATCTCAAACCAAGTCATCAGAACGTTCAGCAGTTCAACTGCCATGAAATACTCCGCATCCTGGGGCATGGGATGTTTTTGCCGCATTTCCGTTTTGAAACGGTAAAGGCGCAGGAAATCATCCAGCATGTATGGCATATACCGGGAGGTGTTTCCGCCGATGCGGTAATTGTAGACTGCCTCCGGCAAAATGCCAAGCCGCCGCGTTTCAGGCATCAGACGAAGTGTTATGCTCAAATCGTCTCCCATAAACCATACGACAGGGGGATAGCCCATTACCCGTGTGATCAGCTCCGTGCGATAGAGCTTCGCACACAGTGACACGGGATAATTGCTGATACCAAAGCAGCTGATATATAAATCGTTGATAATATCCTCTCCGGAATATACTTTGGGCTGCTCAAAGCAGGGGGCGTGAAACCTGCTGCGGAATCTGACGCCCTTCCATATTTTCACTGTGGCAGCACACACGCAGTCCAGATCATTCTTCCCGGCTTCCTCATAGAGGACACGAAGCGCGTCTGGTTCCAGCATATCGTCCGCATCACACAGGCAGATATACTTTGCCGTCTGGGCATATTCCGAAAGTACGCCCGCAGCCCGTGCCAGCACCGCACCCTGATTGGGCTGGTGTATCACGCAAACGCGCGAGTCCTTCGCCGCGTATGTATCGCAGATTTTCCCGCTTCCGTCACGGGAACCGTCGTCCACCAGAACCAGACAGAAGTCCTGAAAGGTCTGGTTCAGGACGCTTTGGATACACTGCCGCAGATATCGCTTCGCGTTATAGACCGGGATCACAACACCGATTTTCTTTTCTGCCGCCATTTTCTTTACCCTTCCGTTCGTGCTTTCTTTCTGATATACGCCGTCAGCAGCCGTCCCGCCGGGATGCACAGCGCTGTCAGAAACGGTCTGGGGGATTCCCGGACATAGTGGGGATTCCCGCTGATCTGGCTGCTGGAACAGTAGTGGATCACGTCGGTCACATTCCGCTTCCAGTCCTTGATGTACTTCAGATTCTCTTTGCGAATGAAAGCAAAGCCCTTGGGATTGCGCAGGTACTGCCGCAGCATGTTTCTGGAGGAGCCGTCCGGCTGGTATTCTACATTGCACAGCACCGTATTGGTGGTCACCAGCTTGTACTTCTGGTCGCAGAGCTGGTATTTCCATCCCAGAGAAACATATTTTTCTCCCTCAAAAATCGGATACGGCGGCAATTCTTTCATGATGTCGGTGCGATACACCAGCTTCTTGTCGCCGCTGCCGCCCGCGTCGTAAAATCCGGCCAGAGTGGTCTCCTTCATATCTTCCGGGAAGCCCGTCCCGATCAACTTTCCGGTGTTCATATCGGCGTCCAGTCCGATGATACCGGCGTATTTCCGGCGGTCGGTCTTCTCCCACAGGTCCACAATACAGCGGACAGCGCCCTCTGCCAGCGCGTCGTCTGAATCGATGCAGACATTCAGCTCCGTGTCAATGTTCGCGTAGGCCGCGTTGTGGGCGGTGTGCATTCCGCCGTTTTCCTTGTAGAGATAGCGTATCTCAAATTCCGTCTCCTCTGCCTGCCAGACTTTGACAAGCTCCGCCGTGTTGTCGGTGGAACCGTCGTCCACCACAAGCCATATGAAGTCCTTGCAGTCCTGCCGCCGGAGAGAAGCATATGTACGGGGAAGGGTGTGTCCCCGGTTATAGGCGGGCGTAAAGATCGTCAGCGTCGGCATAACTCCCTCCTATCTCTGCGCCGCCTGCAGATAAAACGCCTGCAGCCACTTGGCGTTCGCCACAACGTCAAAGCCTGCGTCCCTGATTTCCTCATAAGTATTGCGGCGTGGGATTTTGGCAAGCTCCAGAACGCTGTCTGCCCATTCTTCCGGCGGCGCGCTCAAGGGCAGGACATGAACCAGATCCGTTTTCCTGCACTCGATCGGGACGCTGTCGGAGATCAGCACCGGCAATCCGGCGGCCTGCGCCTCGATGCTGGCGACGGAAAGCCCCTCGAACAGCGACGGAAACAGAAACACATCCATCGCCTGAAGCAGCTCCGCCACGTCGCCGCGGGTTCCCAGAAATTTCACCCACGGGGTCAGCCCCAGCTGCTCTGCCTTCCGGTGGATTTCCTTTCCGCCCTCACCGGCGTCATTTCCCACCAGCAGCAGAACCGCCTCGGGATTTTTCGTCCGGACAGCCTGAAAAATATCAATGATAAACTTATGGTTCTTCTGCGGATAAAAGCGCCCCACGTGGCCGATGACCAGCTGATCCTCCCCGATGCCCAGCGACTGCCGCATTTTCTGCCGGATTTCCGGGCAGTAGGCATACTGACGGGCGTCGATGGCGTTGTTCAGCTGGATGAAGCGGGCTTCGTTCTTCCTGCCGAACAGCCAGTCCCCGGATTCCTTGCCGCACATGAACAGATCCGTAATATGCGGCCGCATCATGGCCTTGTAATACCAGCGGACGGGAGATTTGAGGTCGATCCCGTATGGACGGTTATGGGCATGGCAGATGCGCACCGGGACACCGGCCTTTTCCGCTTCCCGGAAATCGTAATAGCCAAGCTCGGACATGTGGGAATGGATCACCCGGTACTCGGGATGCTCTGCGTAAAACGCCCGCACCGTCTTCCGGTACTCCCCGGCAGTCCAGGGGCGGATCGGCGGCATCCGGTAGATCCTGCCGCCAAGCGCCTCGATCTCATCGTCATAGGCGCCGCGCTCCTGACGGTGCACCATGAAATCGTACTGCACCTTGCTTCGGTCGATGTTCCGATAATAGTTCATCACCATGGTCTCCGCGCCGCCGCGGTTCATGATGGTAAACAGGTTCAAAACCCTGACTGGCTCTGTCGTCATGCATTACCTCTCCTCTCAGGAGAATACTCCCAGAATGTCGCTGTTGTACCCCCACGAACCCTGATGGGACATCTGATAGCAGTAGAAAATAAAATACAGAATGTAAAATCCCACTTTCAGGGCGCTCCTGTTTCGACTGCTGACCGTCACATTCAGAAGGTAGGGATAGAGGATCAGACTGTAGCTGGCGGTATACGTTGCCAGACGGATCACGTACAGTCCGCATGTAAACGTCGCAAGAAGATTCAGCAGAAAGTTTATCAGCGACATATTGATGCAGATGTGTATCATTTTATTGCCTTCATCAATCCGGTCACGGTGGATATACGCGATCACCACCGGCACCGCCGCGATAACAGGGCGGATGATGGAAGAACCGGAATCGCTGTTCATGGCCGCCACCGCATAGTCATAGGTCGAATTTGCCAGAGAGCTTTCCACGGCATCCAGAATCGGCCTCAGGAAAAACAGGCCGACCACAGCCGCAATAATAATCAGGTTCTGCTTGGGGCTCCACGCCCTGCCTGTTACCATGAAATAGACCGGGATGAACAGATACGCACTGTTGTGGAACTGCGCCGCAAAGAGACACAAAAGGATATAGGGGATCGTTTTTCCCTCTTTGATGAATATTGCGCCGCCGAACAGAAGCACCACGGCAAACCACTGCCGCATCATGGAAAAGTAATTATAATACAGTGCGGTAGCGAACAGCACAAAGCAGCTGTCCAGAAAGCTGACGGACTCCCTGCGCAGCACATGAATGAAAATGCAAGACTCAACCGCCGCAAACAGGCCAAACCACCCGTGGTAATCGTCGCTCACGTACATCTTGAAGATGTTGGCGGTTATGTCAAACGCTTTGTCTTTGCCGTCCCCGTCAAGGATTCTGGAAACGTCGTCCCATGTGCCGGGGATATGCTCAAACGACTGAATATAGCCGGAGGTATCGTTCATTCCGGAGCGCATGGCGGCCAGATAGGCGATGTAGCCGAACACGATCAGCCAGGGCATCAGCGGCGACTTGTAATCGTAGCGTTCGCCGTAATATATGGAATTCAGCTTGTGATACCGGATTGGCCGCTCCCAGATCAGGGCGCAGACCAGAATCACGGCCAAAACCGAAAAATGAATTATCATTTTCTTGTTCCTTTACCTTGAAATAATCCTCTGGATCACGGTGAGCAGCACGTACACACCAAAGGCAAATCCATGTCTGGCGCAGCCGTAAAACAGTTTCCAGTGGATTGGGAAATAATTTAAGGGCAGGTTTTTGTACGCCTTCCGATACCTTTCCTGACGGATGATCCTGTGGATATCCTTCACTTTTTTCCCCATCGGCTGAGTGGAAACCGTAATGTTCAGCCCCAGCCCCAGAATGCCCAGCGCGATCCTGTTATTCAGCGCGGCTTCATACTCGCTGCCCAGCTGGTTTGACCGGATGATGGCTTCCATCCGGTCGTAGAGCGTCTGCCACTGGTCATACAGCCTTGGGTTGTACCCGGACGTGACCGAGGAAGACCCGTCCCTGCGGTAATGATACAGGTACGCTGCCAGATACACCACCCTGTCGGCCTTTCCAAAAACCTCCAGATTGAAAAAGCCGTCCTCGTAGCTTCCGATCTCCGCCAGATCGACAAATCTGGCGCCGCTTTTCTGAATCAGGGAACGCCTGTACAGCTTTCCCCAGACCGGGCAGAGGGAATCCACCAGCTCCGGGTGGGAAAGCTCCTCTCCCATTGCCCCGACAAATCTTCGGTGCAGCTTTGCCCGGACTTCTTCCTTTTCAAAAACCGTCGTTTCCGGGAAGATGACTTTCCGGGAGGAACGGTTCTCCGTTTCGCTCACATACGACCACATCACGATATCCGCGTCATATTCGCGCATTGCGTTCACCGCGTTTTCGCAGGCGTCCGGCTCGACCCAGTCGTCCGAGTCCACGAACATGATGTATTCCCCACGGGCGCAGTCCAGCGCGTCGTTCCGCGCCCGGGATACGCCGCCGTTCGCCTTATCGATGACCTGTATCCGCGCATCCCCATCCGCGTACTGCCGCAGGATATCCGGACTGCCGTCACGGGAGCCGTCGTTGACGCAGATAATTTCCAGATTTTGGTAAGTCTGATGGCTGACACTGTCAAGGCACTGTGCCAGATACCGCTCCACGTTGTAAACGGGAATGATAACGCTGACCAGCGGCTGTTCCTTCATTTTCCGGCACCTCCTGTTATGCGCAGATTATAGTCGTTTGATCGTTTCTTCGACGACCCTTTTCTTGTCAAACACGGCTTCCATACGTTTCCTGCCCGCTAAGCCCATGGCTCTTCTCTCCTCCATGGACAGGGCGCAGAACCGCTTCATTGCCGCGTAAAGGCTGCCTGAGTCCTTTCTTTCGCACAGGAAGCCTGTCACGCCGTCCTCCACCGCTTCCATGCAGCCGTGAATGCGGCTGGTGATCACCGGCCGGCCGGAAGCAGCGCATTCCAAGTTGGTGTTTGCCATTCCCTCATGCCACGAGGGCAGAACAAAGCAGTGGGACGCGGCGATGAACGGGCGGACATCCTCCTGATAGCCCCGGTATTTTAACCACCCTTCGGATTCGGCTTCTTCCACCACCGCGCCGTAATCTTCCTCGTATCCGCCCACCATGTCCAGCGTGCAGGGGACGCCCTCGCCGGTGAGCCGTCTCATGGCCGAAAGCAGCTCGTCAACGCCCTTTTCCCGCATGATCCGGCCGATGAACAGGAATTTTACAACGTCCCCCGCCGGGTAGTCCGCCACGGCGTAGCGCTCCAGATTGACCCCTGCCCCGCTTAAGAGGCAGGTCTGGCGCTCTTTCACGATTTTCGCGTCAAGAAAAATCTGCCGGTTTTCTGCATTCTCAAAAAATACCGTCTTCGCCTTTTTGCAGATGAGCCGGTACATCGCCGTGACCAGTTTTTTCAGCAATCCGCCGCGTTCAAAGGCTGTCCCCAGTCCGGTGATGTTGACGGCGTAGGGTATCCCCGCCAGCCGCGCGGCAAAGCCGCCGTAGATGTTCGGCTTGATGGTGTAGCAGATCACTTTTTCCGGCTTTACCTCCCGGAATATGCGCCGGTAGGTGGCAAACAGCTTTGCGTCCCTGACCGGGTTCATGCCCCGCCGTTCCATGGGCGTGTCGAAAAAAAAGCACCCCATCTCCACCAGCGGCGCCACCAGTTCCCCGTAGGGGAGGGATATATATACCTCGTTCTTCGTCAGAAGCTCCTGTATCAGCTCCCTTCGGAACTGGTACAGGCCGACGTCGAAATTCGTCAGGATCAGAATTCTCATTTGATTTTCTCCGCGGGAACGCCTACGTATGTCCCGCTTTCCGTGATGCTTTTGATAACCACTGCGCCCGCGCCGATCATACAGCCGCCGCAGATCTGAAGATTGTTGCTCACCGTCGCTCCCGCGCCGATCCATGTTCCCGCGCCGATGCTTACTGTCCCCGCCACATGAGCGCCCACGGCAACGTGCACAAAGTCTTCCAGAACGCAGTCGTGGTCAACGGACGCGCAGGTGTTGATGATGCACCCATCGCCGATGACCGCGCCGGGGTTGATGACCGCCCCCGCCGCAACCAATGTGCCGGTGCCGAGGGTCACGTCCTCCCCGATGACCGCGGAGGGGTGGATCAGCGTCGTGACCTGTTTCCCGGCGGTGAGCAGCATCTCCTGCATCCGCCTGCGAACCTGCGGATTGCCGATGGCTACGAAGAAATCGCAGTCATATTCCGAAAACCGGGCGCTTTCCCCCATCACGGGATAGCGTCCGCACGTTTTTTTCGTGTCGTCCAGAAACGCAATGCTGTCGTAGCCGGTTTTTCCGGCGATATCCGCGGCGACTCTGCCGTGCCCGCTGGCGCCGAGGATCACAAGCCGCTTCACTTTGCCACCATCCCGTTTCCCATGAATTCCTCCATCGTGACAGACGTTTCCGAGGATATGCCGTCACGCCTTACAAATGCCGCCATCACGCTGTCCCAGATGATCTTCAAGTCTCCGAGGAAGGTAATGTGGTCTACGTACTTCACGTCCATTTCAAATTTGTCCTGCCAGCTGACCGTGTTTCTGCCGTGAACCTGCGCGTAGCCGGACAGCCCCGGGCGGACTTCGTGCCGCCGGTGCTGACGCTCGCTGTACCGGGGCAGATATTTGACCAGCAGCGGACGGGGGCCGATGACCGACATGTCCCCCTTCAGAATATTGAACGCTTCGGGAAGCTCGTCCAGACTGGTCGCGCGAAGGACTTTTCCGAATTTCGTGAGCCGCTGTTCGTCCGGCAGAAGCTCGCCGTTTTCGTCCCGCTCGTCGGTCATGGAGCGGAATTTATAGAGGTCGAAAATCTTCTCGTCCCTGCCGGGGCGGGGCTGTTTGAAAATGACCGGGCTGCCCAGCATGATGCGCACCAGAACCGCCACCAGTATGTACAGCCAGCCGAACACGATCAGCGCGGCCAGTGCGCAGAGGATATCCAGCGGCCGCTTGAAATACGTTTCGTAGGGGCCGTAAGGTTTATGCTCCATCGTTACTTCTCCGTTCCTGTTGGATACACCGTCGCAGTGGTCTGCCGCTTCTGCACGATCACGGAGTTATCCGGGTAGGTGCCTTTCAGTACGCTTCCCGCGCCGACGATGCAGTTTTTGCCGATGCTCGTTCCCCGGAGGATGACCACATTGCAGCCGATCCAGCTGTTGTCGCCGATTGTCACCGGCGCGGTGACGAATTTTCCCGCCCCGATGCCGCCGGGGACGCGGTAATCATGGTCGTGGTCGTAAATTTTCGTATCCGGGCCGATCTGCACGCCCTCGCCGATCACGATGCTGTCCATGCAGTTGACGCTGACGCCATTACCAAGCGCCGTATTGCTGCCGATCTCCAGCGTACCGCCGTCCATGGCCAGCAGCTTCGATCTTCTGTGGGCACGGACGTGCCTGCCCAGACGGATGGTGCCGCCCTCCGCGATGACGACCTCCGTGTTAGGGGAAAACCGCTGAACGCCGGAATAGAAAAAATGATGGAAATGAAACAGCTTCATGATCCCGAATTTCACCGCGCTGAACAGCACGCTGACCAGATTAAAGATGAATCTCCGCAATGAAACGCCGCCTTTCCAAACTATTCAAAGCACCGCCGGATGACCTTGATGATCTGCTCCTGCTGTTCCTTCGTCATCTTGTTGTCGCTGGGCAGGCACAGACCTCTTTCAAAGATGTCCGCACCCACGTCCTCCACGCCGCCGGCAATGTGGGCCTTTGCCCTGCCCTCGCCGGAGGCGGTGATGAAGCCGTTCATCCGGTACATGGGCTGCATGTGCATGGGCTTCCAGATGGGACGGCCTTCCGCGTTGATTCCCGCGATGGCTTCCAGGATCTCTGTAGGGCAGCTCTTTCCCTGCTCCGGGAGATACAGCGCGTCGTTGTCGCTGCGCACCTGACGGCACATGGCGCTCCTGTCAATTACCAGCGCAGACAGCCAGTAGTTGGGGCAGGACGTTTCCGGGTCGAAGGGGTTCATCTCAACAGGGAGACCCCGCAGACAGTCCCGGTAGCGCTCCCAGATGGCTTTCTTCTGGGCGATGTGTTCTTCCAGATACGGATACTGACCCCGGACGACGCCCGCGATCACGTTGCTCATGCGGTAGTTGTAGCCGACTTCCTCGTGCTGATACCATGGCGTGTTTTCCCGCGCCTGTTTTGACCACTTCCGCGCCTTGTTCGCCACTTCCAAGTCATTGGTCAGCAGGCAGCCGCCGCTGGAGCCGGTGATGATCTTGTTGCCGTTGTAGGAGATTGCCGCGTAGTCGCCGAAGCTGCCCGTCTGTCTCCCTTTATATGTAGCGCCCATGGACTCGGCGGCGTCCTCGATGAGCAGCGCGCCGTGGGTGTCGCACACAGCGTGGATCTCGTCCGCCTTGCCGGGAAAACCGTACAGGTGCGCCGCCACCACCAGCTGCACCTCGGGGTAAATCTCAAAGGCTCTTTCCAAAGCCCGGGGGTTCATGTTCCATGTGTCCCGCTCGGTGTCGATGAACACGGGGATGCCGCCCTCATAGACCACCGGGTTCAGCGTGGCGGCGAAGGTCATGTCGGAGCAGAACACCCGCCTGCCCTCCACTGCGCCGTGGCCGATGGCAGGTCTTCCGTAGAGCCGTTCCCCCGCGGCTCTGACGCACAGGTGCAGCGCCGCCGTGCAGGAGGACAGCGCCACCGCGTACTTCATTTCCGCCTTCTGCGCCGCGATATGCTCCACCTCGTTGATGTTCGCGCCCACCGTGGACATCCAGTTGGAATCATAGGCTTCCGTGATATATTTCAGCTCGTCACCATGCATCGTCGGCGAAGCAAGCCATACCTTCTTATCAAAGGGCTTTATGTCTTTTCTCCTGACATACATATCTCTATTCCTCTTTTCTGTGCCTTTGACAGACGTGTCATACTGAGCTCCAATTAGGGCCTATCTGAAAACCGTCAACATGCCCAAACAGCGGGTCTTTTCCGCCT
>ENA-UONS01001880-UONS01001880.1-human-gut-metagenome-genome-assembly--contig:-CS19-NODE-1880-length-17912-cov-5.873831_pt1 | contig 17912 bp, 1 predicted proteins | sample MGYA00242458_ERZ724005 | MGnify/ENA metagenome assembly ERZ724005
ATTAGGAACAGGAAATAATTCATCTGTGAACTTACCAGTTCAGATTAAAGACACTGAAGGAAATGAAATAACAGATGCAAAACATATAACTGCTGGAGGATATTCAACATATATTTCAAGACAAAAAGATGAAAATGGTGAAAACAAAGGATTATATGTAATAGGTAGAGGAGATAATGGACAACTATTTACTCAATCTACAAATAATGTGACAAAAGCAACAGAAGTTGAAAAAGATAAAGAAATATTAACTATGGCTCTAACAAAAAATTATACTGGAGGTCAAACAGGAGTCATAGCAGATATGAATGGTAATGTGTATACAGTTGGATATGGTGTTGATGGTGAAATTGGTAATGGAACAACAGAATCAAGTACTACAAAAGCATGTATAAGCCAAGTAAAACTTAAAGTAGATCCAAAGATTATAAATTATAAAAATGTAGGAGATACTGGAGAACAAATTACATATGCAGTATCAGCAGGATTTAACTTGTTATATGACACAATTGATCAAGGTGATTGTGAATTCAAATCTTTAGATGAAGATATAGCAACAGTAGATAGTGATGGAATTGTTACAGCTCAAGGAATGGGAACAACATATATTAGAGTTTATAATAAGAAAAATGATTGTTATTCAGCAGTTAGAGTTCAAGTTAATGGGGAACAAGGACGTACTGCTCCAAAAATAGTTGGAGGATATAATCATTTTGCTGGACTAAAAGCTAACGGTGAAGTTTGGACATGGGGATATAATGGATATGGTCAATTAGGAACAGGTGATGTAACAAATAAATTAAAACCAACAAAAACAGATATATTTGATGCACAAGATGCTTCTCAAACAGTTTATGGAATTGATGTTGCATGCGGTGTAAACCATACGCTTGTATTAAAATCAGATGGAACAGTTTGGGCAACAGGATATAATGGATATGGACAATTAGGTGATGGTACAACTGTATCACATAGTGAGTTTGTTCAGGTACAAGGAATTCCTGACAAGGTAATTGCAATTAGTGCAAATAATCATATGTCATATGCATTAACAGAAAATGGAGATGTATATGGCTGGGGATACAATTATTATGGACAATTAGGAACAAATAGATCTTCAGGATATAATGCAAATGTTCGTCCAACGAAGATGCAAAAGATTACAGATATTATTCAAATTTCTGCTGGAGAGAATTATGTAACAATGTTAAGAGCAGATGGAACTGTTTGGAGCGTTGGATATAATGGAAATGGACAATTTGGAATAAATAATACAAATACATATTATTTACCACAACAAATGAAAAATGAAGATGGCACAGATGTTTTAAGAAATATCAAAAAGGTTTCAGCTGGAGCAATTCATACGCTTGCATTAGCTGAAGATGGCACAGCATATGCGGTTGGATATAATGGATATGGACAATTAGGAACTAAAAATACAAACACAACTTATTTACCAGTTAAGATGGTAAATGAGGATGGAGAAGTTGCTTCAAATATCAAAGATATAGAAGCAAATGGATATTCAAGTATGGCTTCTGTAAAATCTGTTGATGGTAAGGCTGGACTTTATGTTACAGGTTATAACAATTATGGACAATTGTTTACAAAGAATGCTACAAATCGTACTTCTTTAACAAAAGTTCAAGAAGACAAAAATGTTATAACAATGGCTAGCACAAAGAATATATCTTATCAAACATCAGCAATAGCAGATGATTTAGGACTTGTATATACTGTTGGATATAATGGAAATGGTGAAATGGGAGATGATTCTACAAGTACAACAATAGAACCAACGAACATTTCTGAAGCAAGTTTAAAAGTTGATACAAGAAAAATTATATTAAACTTGAATACTAATAATATAACTCATCAGATAAATGCAAACACAGATTTAGGATTTAACTTATTATTTGATGAAGTTACAAATGAAAAGATTAACTTCAAGAGTAGAGATAATCAAATTGCTACTGTTGATGGTTCAGGACTTGTTACTGGAATAGCTTATGGAACAACACAAATTGAAGTAACAACAAATAAATTACCGAATACAGTTCTAGTTGATGTTGAAGTTCTAAGAAAAGATGATATCACAATGCCTAAAGTTGTAAGTGGTCAAGATTTCTCAGTTGGATTAAAAGCTGATGGAACTGTATGGACATGGGGATACAACTATTATGGTCAATTAGGATTAGGAGATAATTCTAATAGATATAAACCTACTCAGATTAATATTTCTGATGTTGTAGATATAGCAGCAGGAAGTAATCATGTATTGATTTTAACTAAAGATGGAAAGGTATATTCATTTGGTTCAAATAGTTATGGACAATTAGGAAGAGATGGAAATACTCTTACTCCAGAAGTAATACCTGATTTAGAAAATGTTGCTAAGATTGCTGCAAGTAGTTATCATTCAATGGCAATAACAGAAGATGGTTCAGTTTATACTTGGGGATATAATGGATATGGTCAACTTGGTAATGGTACAAGAACAAGTAATGCAAAACCAAGCAAGATTAGATTAAGAAATATAGTTAAGGTTGAAGCAAACAATCAAACATCAGTTGCAATTGATGGTGATGGTAACTTATATGCATGGGGATACAATGGTTATGGACAACTTGGAAATGGCGGAACACAAGAATATTATTTACCAAGACAAGTATTATCTTTAAGCAATATTGTTGATGTTGCAGTAGAAGAAAATACAATCATTGCTGTAGATAAAGATGGTTATGTATATGTTAGCGGATATAATGGATATGGTAACTTAGGAAATAATACAACTCAAAATAGATATACTTTTGATAAAGTAATTGAAAAAATAGATGTTACTGTTACAGGAGAAGGAGATAATGCTGTAACTACTGAAACACCAACATATTTGACAGATGTAAAATCTGTAGTTGCTGGAGATAATTATGCAGTAGCTATTAAGAAAGATGGAACAGCTGTTACGTGGGGATACAATGGATATGGACAATCTTCAAATGGAACAACAGATAATAACTTACTTCCAGTTGAAGTTAAATATGGAAAAGATAAAGACAAAATCGATAAGATTATTTGTGCATCTGCTGGAACAGGAACAACTACTATAGTTAGAGAAGATGGAAAAGTTTGGACAATAGGTAAAAATAATGTTGGACAAATGGGAGATAGCTCAATAGCTAGCAAGAAAGAATTTGTATGTATTAGTAAACCAATTCTATTGTTTGAAAATGCTCCAATTAGAATTAAAGGAATTGGAAAACAAGAAACTGCTAAAGTTAAGATGTCACAAGGATTTAACTTGTTATATAATACAGTTGATAATGCTGAATTTGGTTTCGAAATTAAAAATACAAAGATTGCTACAGTTGATGCTGATTCTGGAGTAATCACATCAGTTAAAAAAGGTAAAACGCAAGTTACTGTAACTGATAAGATTTCAGGTCAGAAAACATCTGCTGATGTATATGTATTAGGAGAAAATGATATTACATTCCCTCAAATTGAAAGTAGCAATTATGCAACTGTAACTTTAAAAGCAAATGGTGAAGTTTGGAGCTATGGATATAATGGCTATGGACAATTAGGAACAGGAGATACAGCCAATAAAGTATTACCAACATATACAGGAATTAATAACATAGTACAAATTGCACTTGGAAATGAGCATACTGTTGCGGTTGATAAAGATGGTCATGTATGGACATGGGGATATAATGATAATGGACAATTAGGAAATGGAATAACTGGTGGAGTTAGCTTAAGTAAAGTTCAAGTTAAATCACCTGATGGAAATGGATTCTTAGAAAATATTATTGCTGTTGCTGCTGGAAACTCATTCTCTATGGCATTAGATAAATATGGAAATGTATATACATGGGGCTATAATGGATATGGCAACTTAGGTTTAGGAGATTCATCTTATAGAACTTTACCAGTCAAAGTTGATGGATTATCAGGAATTATTAAGATTAAAGCTGGAAATATGTCAGCATTTGCAATAGACAGTAATAATCAATTATGGGCTTGTGGATATAATGGATATGGTAACTTAGGTGATGGAACTACAGGAGATAAGAATAGATTTGTTAAAGTTAGTGCAATTGATAATGTTGCTGAAGTTGCTGTAAGTCCAGAAAATAGCACAATAGTATTATTACTTGATGGTTCTGTATGGGGCTTTGGTAGAAATACTTATAATAGCTTAACTAATGTTGGTGGAGCTATACCTCAACAATTACAAGGACCAGAAGGAGCTTTAGAGAATATTACTTCAATTGGAATTGGAGAATTTACAGGGTACGCAATTACTTCTGAAGAAAAAGTTGTTGCTTGGGGATTAAATAATTATTCACAATTAGCTTCAGGAGATACAGAAACAAAAGCTGTACCTGTATATATGAAAGATAAAGATGGAAATGACTTTACAGATGCAATGATTGTTTCAGGTGGTATTTATAATACTGAGCTTGCTAAGAGTGATGGTACTGTATGGTCAATAGGATATAATGGATATGGTGAATTAGGAGATAGCACAACTACTTCTACATCAAAATTAGAATGTATTTCAACTCAATATATTAAATTACAGGAAAGAGAAGTTACATTAAAATTATCAAATCCAAATTATCAAATAAATCCTGAAACAGTATATGGATTTAACTTATTATTTGATAGTGTTGAAAATGAAGGATTTAAGTATAAAACTTCAGATGCTAATGTAGCTATAGTTGATGAAGATACTGGAAAAGTTACAGCTACAGGTCTTGGAAGAGCATATATAACTGTAAAATCAAAGAATTCAGATGATGAGACAAGAGTGGTTATAGATGTAATTGGAGAAGATAAGAAAGTAAGAGAAAAAGTTGAGGCTGGAACAATTCATTCTCTAGCGTTAAAGCAAGACGGAACTATTTGGAGTTGGGGAGATAATTCTCAAGGTGAAATGGGAAATGGAAGTATTGATTCAATTAAGACAACAGAACCAACACAAATAAAGAAAGGTCAATATACAGAAGTTAAGACAATAACTACTCCTGATGGATCACAACAAGTTACAACTACAGTTATTGAAAAAGAACTAAATGATATTAAAGATATCGCTAGTGGATATTATTATAACTTAGCCGTTGATATGGATGGATATGTATATTCATGGGGCTACAATGGATACGGACAACTAGGAGATGGTACAACAGTTGCTAAAGCTATTCCGACGAGAATAGAAGGATTAGAACATATTGAAAAAGTACGTACTTATGAAAATACAAGCATAGCTATAAATGAAGATGGAGAAATTTATATATGGGGTTATGGATATAATCAAACTCCAACAAAACTTACATTCTATAGTAAAGCTGTTGATGTACATAAGAGATTAATACTAGCAGAAGATGGAAGCGTTTGGTACTTATCTCAAAATCCATCAAGAATTTCTCAATTGAAAAATATTGTTGAAGTTGCTTCAGGAACTAATTATTATTCAGCATTAGATGCTGATGGAAGAGTATGGGTATGGGGCTACAATGGATATGGACAATTATCACAAGGTGATACATCATCTATTAGTGTACCAACACCTGTAAAAGTTCTAAAAGCAGTTCAAGATGGTGATGAACCAGAATATGAAGATTTACTAAATATTGTAGAAATTAAATCTGGTGATAATAACTTATTAATGATTTCAAATACTGGAGAGATATATGTTTCTGGATATAGTGGATATGGACAATTAGGAACAAGTAATTATAATTCATATATTACAATTGCTACTAAGGCTACTAATATGGATAAAGCTAAATTTGTAGATTCTGAGGCATATCATAGTGTTGCTTCAGATAGAAGCGGATTTGTTTATACAACTGGTTATAATGCATATGGTGAATTAGGAAATGGAACATATATTCAATCAAATGAATTTGTAGCAATTGGTAATACTTATGTTCATGTAAGTGAAAATAAAGTAACAATTGAAGAAGGTAACACAAAACAAGTTAGGGCTTCTTTAGACAATAAATTTAATTTGATTAATGATACAGTTGATAGTAGTAATATTTCATTTGAATCATTGAATGAAGATATTGCAACTATTGATGGTGATGGAACAATTCATGCTAAAAAATTAGGTACAGTTGAAATTATTGCAACACATACAATTACTCATAAATCAACAGCAATATTTGTACATGTTGTTCCAAGTGATAGGACAACAGTTCCTAAACTTGAAATTGGAGATACTCATTCAGCTGCATTAAAAGCAGATGGAACAGTATGGACTTGGGGAACTAATTCAAATGGTCAACTAGGAACTGGAGATAATATTACAAAAGCTACTCCTACAAAAGTAAGAGATATTGAAGATGTAAGAGATATTTCAGTAGGATATTATGATACAATAGCTGTTAAACAAGATGGAACAGTTTGGGCTTGGGGATATAATGGATATGGACAATTAGGCGATGGAACAAGTTCTGATAGAACTAAACCAGTTCAAGTAATTAAAGCTGATGGTGCTCCATTAACAAAGATTGTAAAAGTTTCAGCTGGCACATATCGTACAGTTGCTTTAGATGAAGAAGGCAATGTATGGGTATGGGGTTATGGATATGGAGCTACTGCTTCTAAGATATCTAAAATCACTAATGGTATAGATATTTCACCAAATTATGTTGTAAAACAAAATGGAGATGTATTTAGAATTGATAGTCCAGATGTTAAATTAAATATGAATAATGTAATAAGAGTTTCAGAAGGAACAAATCATGCATTATTCTTGACAAAAGCTGGAAAGGGTTATGCTATTGGAACAAATAACAAAGGTCAATTAGGAGATGGCACAACTATAAGTAGAAGTGAACCAGTTATGATTCAAAACAGTACAGGAGTTCAAACTCTAACTGAAATTAAAGAATTAAAAGCTGGAAATGAATTCTCAATGGCTATATTGAAAAATGGGGAAACATATACTTGGGGAAGCAATGAAAATTACAAATTAGGAAATGATCAAGATAACTATAATGTATATCCAAAGAAGAATGACCAAACAAATGAAGCTATATTTGGAGATGCAGGAGTTAATAATGGCGGAATTATTGACAAAGATGGTTATGTTTATACATGGGGATTAGGAAAATATGGCAACTTAGGAAATAAATTATTTAATGATTCATCTGCACCTGTACTAGTCGGAGCTGAAGAAGCTGGACTTGATGAGTATGACATAGTATTACATGTAGGTGAAGAACATCAAATTGTTGTAACTAATAAAACATTTAATGTATTAAAAGAAATTCAAGATACAAGTGAAATGAACTATAGTATTGGAAATAGTGTTGTTGCAAGTATTTCAAATACTGGACTTGTAAAAGGTGTAAGCACAGGTAAGACAACTGCAGTAGTTAATAAAGTTGGTACAACTACAACAAGTATTGCAAATGTTACTGTTTTACCTGATGGAGTTGATATTGAACCAATGGCATTAACATGTATGTCTCATACAGTTGTGCTTAAAGCTAACGGAACAGTTTGGAGCTATGGTGTTAATTCAAGTTATGAATTAGGAAATGGTTCTACTGTAAGTAGTGATAGACCAGTTCAAGTTAAATTCCCTGATGGAGTTGTTATTAAACAAATTGCTGTTGGAAATACTCATAACTTGGCATTAGATACTGAAGGTAATGTTTGGGGATGGGGTGTAAACTCAAATAATGCGTTAGGAACAACTTCAAGTGTACCTGTTAAACTTGGATTAAAGAATATTAGAAAGATTGCAGCAAATAATGACCAAAGCATGGCATTAACTGAAGATGGTTATGTATATGTTTGGGGATTAAATGAAAATGGTGAACTTGGAATTGGAACATATGATCAAGTTAAATCACCTACATTATTGAATTATGTAAGCAATGTTCTAGATATTTCATTAGGAAAGAATCATTCAATGTTATTAACAACAAATGGAACTGTATTAACATCAGGATTAAATATTTATGGACAAACTGGTAAAACAGAAGGTAAATCAAATACATTTACTCAAATTGAAGTTCCAGTAATTGTTGGTAAGATTGCTTGTGGAGATAACCATAGTGTATTGTTAAGTGCATATGGTGATGTATATACATTTGGATATAATGAAAATGGACAATTAGGTATTGGAACTAAAGATAATGTTTCAATTCCTACAAAGGTTAATATTTCAGGTATTATGCAAATTTCAGCTGGTAAGAATCAAACAATTATACTTGGAAACCAAAAATTATTATATTCAACTGGTTCAAATAGTAATGGACAATTAGGTATTGGAATAAAAGATGATAAGCTATTGTTTACAGCTATTACAAAGGTTGATGATTTCATGTCAATCTCTTGTGGAAACACATACAATGTTGCTATTAAATCTGATGGTGATGTATATGGTTGGGGTGATTATTATCACGGATTACAAGCTGTAAAGACAAAGACAAATAGTAGAATACCTATTAAGATAGGTAATGATTCAACTTATGTTGAGGAACCTGAGATTGTTGTTAATGTTGATGGAACTAAACAAATTCAGGTAACACCTAAATATACATTTAATGTATTTAGAGATGATGAAGAGGAAAGCGATTTTGATTTTAAAACTATAAATGAAGACATTGCAACTGTTGATGATAAAGGACTTGTTACTGGTAAGAAAGTTGGTACAACTTGGGCTAAGGTAATTGAAAAAGATTCTAAAGATGAACATGTTGTAATTGTAAGAGTTATTGAGAAAGATGCTAAATTTGTACCACAGGTTGCTGGTGGAGATGGATATGCTATTACATTGAAGGCTGACGGAAGCATTTGGGGATTCGGATATAACTCTGATGGACAATTAGGTAATGACAAATTAGCTCCTATAAATGTACCTAGTCAAACTAATATTTTAGCAACATATAAACAAGTTAAAGCTGGTAAGAAATTTACTCTTGCATTAAGAGCAGATGGAACTGTATGGGCTTGGGGTGACAATACTTATGGTATGTTAGGACAAGGAAATAGAGTTTCTGCTAAGAAACCAGTTCAAGTACAAGCATTAGAAAATATTGTTGCTATTGCAGCTGGTGATAATCATGCGATGGCTTTAGATAGCTTAGGAAATGTTTATACATGGGGATTAAATAGTAGTGGACAATTAGGTAATGGAAATACTCAAACTGTAAGTATTCCAGAAAAAATTAATAAAGTTGGAAATCAAATTGTTGGTATAGCAGCCGGTGGTAACTTAAGTGCAATTGTTGATTCAACTGGCGCTGTATATGTATTTGGAGATAACAGTAAAGAACAAATTGAAGAGTTTAAATACAACTATGATAGTTTTGGACAAAAGATTTTACCACCTCTTAATACATATGTAACTGAACCTGTTTTAGTTTCAAATATTAAGAATGCTGTTAAGATTGAATGTTTAGAAGATGGAGTTGTGGTTTTAAGAGAAGATGGTAGTGTAATTAGAACTACTAAATATGCTAGTCAAAATAATGTTCAAATAGAAAGTGTTGCAAATGGAAATATGGTTGATATTTCTGCAACGAATGATAATGTGATCACTTTAGATAAAGACGGAAATACTTATACTTATGGTGATAACAAATATGGTCAAGCCGGTGTTGGTTCAACAACTACTAGTGTTACACTACAAAAAGTAAATATGATTGAAGGAAAAACATACTTGACTATTGGTGCTGGTTATAAAAATAATTATATTATTGATACAGAAGGATTTGTATATGCAGCTGGTGCAAATGAATATGGACAACTAGGTAATAGCTCTTATGATGATAGTTCAGAATTTACATTAGTTGGTGATAGAAACTTTGAAATTGTTCCACATTCAAGAACAATGCAACAACCTGAACAAGAAACTGTACAGATAATTTCTAATATCTTTAATGTGTTCAATCATAACGAAAGAAAATTGACTGATTATGATTGGAAATCAAGTAACCCTGATGTTGTTACTGTTACTGATGGTGTGCTTGTATCTCAAGATATGGGTACTGCAATTATTACAGCTACTGATAAAGCAACTGGTGCAACAGCTACTGCTCTAAGAGTTGTTCAACCATTAGATGAACAGAGAATATTAAATATTAGTGTTAATGATAAAGAGGCTCAAGTTTCTGGTGAAAACAAATATGAAGTTTCTGTTGAAAAGAATCCAGATGGAACTGGTACATTAAAGATTACTACAAAAGATGAAAATGATGTGATTAGTATTGATGGTGGAGCTACATATGTAAAAGCAAGTTTAACACAAGATATTCCACTTGATGTAAATCCAACAACAGTAAAGATTAAAGTAAAAGCAAGCAATGGTAAGATTGTTGATTATATATTAACTATTAATGTTATATCTAATGATGCAAGCTTATTTGAGCTAACAGTAGATAATGTGGTGCCTACTGCAGTAAGTTCTACAGATTACGAAATAATTATAAAGAATGATGTAACTAAACCTGAGGTACGTGCAGTTGCTAATGATGCAAATGCAACAGTAAGCATTGATGCAAGTATTCCAGAGAAGAAACAAACTACAAAAACTGTTGATATGTCAACTGTTATTAAGAAGGTTGTACCAATTCAAGTAACTGCTGAAAATGGTAAGACTGTAACTTATAATTTGACTATTTATAAAGAGGATGCATTAACTCAACTTGAATCTATAATGGTTAATGGTAAAGAAGCTACTAAATTGAGCGAAACAGATTATAAGGCTATAATACCTGCTGATGTTGATTCTTCAACAATTATTGCAAAGACAATTTATGATAAGGCTAGGGTTGAAATAAATCAATTAGGTGAAGAAGTTCATATTACTACTAAGGTAGTTGCAACTACTCAAAATGAAACTATTGTTAAGATTTACGTTCGTGCTGGCGAAGGAGAAAATGAAAGAGAGAAAGTTTATACTTTAACAATAGATAAAGAGGGTACAGAGGATATTCAAGGACTATTTGCTGTAATAGTAAATGGTAAAGAAATTAAACCAGTTGGAAAAGTTTATGATGCTTATGTTAGTGATAGTACAAATTCAGCAGTTGTTGAAGCTATAACTATAAGTGATAAAGACTTAGTTAAGATTGGTGATAATGCTGCTGAGGTTCATAAATCAACTGTTACAGTTACTACAACTGATGGTGTAACTACTTATAAGATTACTGTAACTGATCCTGATGATGAAACTAAGACAAAAGAGTATACTTTAAATATTAAGAAACCTTCTGCTGATAATTCATTAGCTTCTGTTACTGTAGGTAACAAAGAATTTGCTAAGGTCGCAACAAGAGTAGATGGAACTAATATTTATAAAGTTACTATTTCAGATAAATATGATAAAGTTGATGTTATTGCTAAAGCAAATTATGACCAAACAAAAGTAAGTGTTGATCATAATGAGTATGAAGATGGAATTTCAACAAGAGAGGTACAAATTGGGGATACAGAGCCTACAAAGATTGAGATTCTTGCTAAAGCATTAAACGGAGATGTTGTTACATATACAATAGAGATTTATAAATAAAATAGTAATAATAATTTTAAAAAGGTAACTGTTGATGGAAATGAGGCTACATTGAGTACAACTGAAAAAGATACATATGAATATACATTAGATAAAAAGACAAATGTTGTAAATGTTGGTGCAATTGCTGAGATGGTTTCTAGCAAAGTTGGAATCAATACATTTGAACAAGAATTAGGTGCTACTTATAGAGATGTTAAATTTGAAGGAAGATCAATAGTTGTTAATATTCCTGTTACTGCAGAGGATGGTTCAACTAAGACATATAGATTAATAATTCATGCACTTCCTGATAATGTAAACTTGAAGAGTGTATTGGTAAATGGTAAAGAAGCGGATTCTGTACCTGTTAATGCATATGAAGCTAGAGTTAATAAAAATGATACATCATTTGTACTATATGCAATACCAGATGATCCTAAAGCTAAAGTTCAAATTGATACATATACTGAGGTTACTGGTACAGCAAATGCTACAATTTCAAAGAATACAGATGTTGTAACTGTTAAGATTACAGTAACTGCTCAAGATGGAACAAAACAAGAATATATATTAACTGTTTCAAATCAATCTGATGATTGTAAACTCGCAATATTAAAGGTTGATGGAGAAGTTCTTGAACCTGGAGATGATGGAATTTATCGTGTAGATAAGAAATTCCTAACTGAATCTGTAAATGTTGATGCCATTGCAAATAGTAGTTATGCAAGTGTAAGTATAAATGGAACAACACCAACACTTGAAGAACAGGTTTCAAATGTTACAACTCCTGACTCAGAAAATATAATTAAAATTAGGGTAATTGCTGAAGATGGAACAACTAAGGAATATACATTAATTGTTAAGAGATTACCAAATAACACTAAAGCTACAATTACAATTTCATATATAGAAAATGGAGCAAAGAAAGAACAAATAGTAACTGTTGATGAAAATAATAAGGCTACAGTAAGAATTGGAAATCGAGAATCAGTAGATGTTAAGGCTACAGCAGAAGATGTACTTGCACAAGTTTCTGTTAACAGAGGCTTGAGTGAAGTTAAAGAGTCTACAAAGACTGTTCCAACTACTGAAGAATCAACAAATGTTCCAATACAAATAATTGCTCAAGATGGTACTGTTGGAAATTATGAAATAACTTTAGTTAGAGCATCTTCAAATAATGATTTGAAATCTTTGGATGCTACTGGAATTGATTCTGGCGATATTCTAAAGACTTCAGATAATACATATTTGATTAAGATGCCAGATACTATGACAGATCTTGATTTAACAGCTGTTGCAGAAAATGAATTTGCTACTGTTAGAATAGAAGATGGAGACTATTCAACTGATAATACTCAAAATGCTACAGTTACAGTAAATGAGAATACAAAAGAAATTAAGATTTTTGTAAAAGCTGAAAATGGAGATGTTAAAGAATATACAATTACAATTAAAAAGGTTACTGATTTAAGCTTAAGCAGTGTTAAAGTTGATGATGTTGAATGTGATACTGAAGATGGAAATTATGTTGCATTTATTGATAAAGGTACTTCAAAAGTTGGATTAAAGGTAACTCCAAAGAATCCAAAAGCATTAATTTCTATGAAAGCTGACTCAGATGATAATTGGAGTAATCCAGAATCAAGAGATGTTCATATTAAGGAAGTTACAATTTCAGGTGAAGAAACTATTGTATTGATTAAAGCTGTTGACCCTGCTGATCCAACTAGAACTAAGGATTACACGGTAGTTATTAAGTATAAATCTGATAATGCAAATGTTGAATTAGTTCAAGTTGATGATAAGAATGCTATTAAGATGGATGATGGATATCATGCAATTACAACTGTTGATGCTACTACTGGAAAGGTACATGTAAAGGCTGAAAATAAATATGCTAAAGTATCAATTGGTGGTTTTGATGCAGAAAAAGGAGAAAGTACAAGAAATATTACTTTAAGTAATGAGAAGATTACGACTGTTGTCGTTACAATAACTTCTCAAGATGGAAAAGTAACAAATACATTTAACGTATATATTGAAAGAAAATCTCAAGATGCAAGCTGTACAATATTAATTAATAATCAAAATGCTGATGAGGTTGATGATACTACAAATACATATACTAAATATATTGAGAGAACTGATACAGAAGCTACTATAATGGTAACTACAACTAATGATGCAGCTACTGTTGAAATAGCTGGTGAAACTCAAACTAAGACATTGGCTAAGACAGTTGATATTGCTAATGAGATTACTAGTGTTGATGCAATTGTAACTGCAGAAAATGGTGAAAAAGTTGTTTACCATATCAAGATTGTTAAGAAATCAACTGATAATTCCATTGAGAGTGTAAAAGTTGATGATGTAGAGGTTCCAGAGATTGATGGAAGATATGTAACGACTATACTAGATAAAGGCGAACCTACTCAAGATGCTAAGATTGATGTTAGCACTATTGAGAAACATGCTAAGATCCAAATCGGTGATGGTAAGGAATGGCAGATAACTCCAGCAACTGCAACTGTTACATTCAAAGATGGAGTTAGAAAGATTGTTTTAAATATCAATGTTCAAGCTCAAGATAGTAATACACCTGTAATTACTAAAGAGTTAGAAATTAATATAGTTTCTGATGACCCTACTATTAAGGTCGTTAAGAATGGTGATAGTGTTGTTGCAAACTATGATGAGGCTACTCATACTTATACTGAATATTTATCAAGAGATGTTGACTCTGTAAACTTATCAATTGAAGCTAATAGTATATATACTACTTTGAAATCTGGAGAGAATGTTGGAAAACATATTATTGCTATAAATAATATTTCAGTAAAAGATCAAGAAGAAGTAGATATAACTGTTGTTGCTACTGCAGAGTCTGGTAAGACAATAGAATATACAATTAAGTTATTAAGAAAATCTAACAATGCTAATGCAAGTCACATCTATGTTGATGGAATTGATATTATTGATAGATTTGAAGATAAAGATTCTGTACCTACTTGTGTAATATCAATAGGTAAAACTAAGGATAGTGCTTTTATAGAGGCTATTTCAGAAAATGAATTTGCAAGTATAAGAATTGGTGATACTGATGAGAAGGTAAAAGAATCTAGAGAACATATTAAGTTAGACCTAGATAGTTCAACTGTTACAGTTCCTATTGTAATAACTTCTCAAGATGGCACTGTTACAAAGACTTATAATATTATGTTTGTACGTTTATCAAATGATACTAAGATTCAATGGTTAGAAGTAAATAAGAAACATATTATTGAAGATAGTAATGGAAATTATGAGACTACAGTAAAAGCTTCTGAAAAAACTGCAAATGTTAAGATTGTGTTATCAAATATTTTAGCAACTGTAACTATGGGTGGTGAAGTTAAAGTAGGACAATTAGAGGAGACAATTATATTACCTGAAACTGGTGATGTTGTTAAAACTATTACGGTAACTGCTCTTGACGGTACTGTAAGAACCTGTACACTTACAATTCATAAACAAGTTAATAACTTAGGATTAGATAAAGTGTACTTAGATGGAAGAATTGCAACTAGAGTTGATGATACTACATTTAAGATTGATGTTAAGAAAGGTACAACTTTAGCTGAAATTAAAGCTATTGCAAGCAGTACTGATGAGTATGTAAGTATTAGAAGCAACGCAATGACTAAATCAGAAAATACTTATAATAATTGTTCAATTGCAGATATGGTTGTTCCAATTAAGGTAACAGCAATGTTTGAAAATGAAATAGATCAAGAGAAAGATTATAAGTTGATTATTAATGAAGTTGAAGAACCTGATGTATTAGATGACTTAAAAGTAACTATTAAAATTGATGATGAAGAAATTGCTCAAGATACTGATGGAAATTACGTAAAGATTGTAAGTGCTGATAAAGATAATAGTTCATTATGGGCTGGAATTTCTTCAGAAACATCAAAAGTTAAGATAAAAGATGATAATGGCGAAACTGCTTATGATTATCCTTCAAGTCAAAAGAACTTAAGCTTGAAGAACGGTGTAACAACTGCTACAGTTACAGTTAAAAATGGTGCTTCTGATGAACAAGAATATAAAGTATTTATTATTAAAGATACAGAAGATATAGATAACAGCAAAGTTAGAGAGATTATTGCTGGAACTGGAGCTGTTACAGAAGGTGTAATTACACCAGAACCTGATGGTACATATACAACATTTATTAAGAGGGATGCTACAACAATTGATATAACTGCTAATGCTGAATATCCATATTCTAAAGTAAGTGTTGATGGAAACAGAGATGCTAGGGGAACAAATACTAAGACAATTGTAATGGGTGACTTAACTGAGAAACAGATTATTGTTAAGATAACTGCAGTTGATGGAACAGTTGAACAATATCTAGTAAATATTTATCGTGAACCTAGTGAGCTTGAATTAAAATCTGTATTTGTTAACAACAGACAAGCTACAAGAGTTGATAATGAAAACTTCACAATTGATATTGTAAAAGGTACAACAAATGTTAACTTGAAAGCTATCTTATATGCAACAGATGAATATGTATCAATTGCTGGAAATAATGGAACATTACATGAAAATGATTACATGGGATATGATGTTGCAACTAATGGAAAAGTTATTACAATTATAGCTTCTAATGGATTAGATCCTACTGATCCAAATTATGTACAAAAAGTTTATAAATTAACATTAACTGAGGTTAATGGAATAGAAGATTTGGAAGATTTACAATTAACTATTAAAGTTGATGATAATATTATTGCAAAAGAACCTGATGGAATCTATATTGCTAAAGTTGATAATGATAAGTTAAATAGTATGGTTGAAGGTATTTCTTCATCAAGTACTACTCAGGTTAAGATTGACAATGGAATTTATAGAGTAAAATCTTCTAAGGAAAAGGTTAATTTACCAGATGATGTTACAAAAGTTATAATTACTGCTAAGAATGGTGCAGGAGATGAACTTGAACATACATTGTATATTGTTAAGAAAGATAGTAATGCTATAGATGATGTTACACTTAAAGAAGTTAAAGCTAATGATCATGTTGCTAGTATGACAGATGATACTACTTATGAAGTTAGTGTTAAAGCTGGAGAAACTAAGGTAAACTTAGATGCAATTGCTAATCAAGTATTGGCTTTCGTATCAGTTGATGGAAATACTGCTACAAGAGGAAGCAATTCTAAGATAATTGATATGAGCGATTCTGCAGATAAAGTTATTAAAGTAATTGTAACTTCAATAAGTGGAAAAACTAAAGAATATACAGTAAAAATTCATAGAATGTCTGCAATTTCTGGTAAAGTAATTACACAAGCTAAAGATCAGACAAAACAAAGTGCAACAATTAAAGTTTATAAATCTCAGGATACAAGAGATGAGAATGATGCTGATGATCCAAGAAAGATAATTAAAGAAATTCAAATTAATCCTGATGGTACATTTAGCTTAGATTTAGAGGCTGATGAATATGATATTGTTGTAGTTAAGAAATCTTACTTAGAGTATAGATTAACAAATATTATTGTAAAGGCTGGAGAAGATGTGACTGTAGATGATATTAATATCTATGCTGGTGATCTTGATGAAAATGGTGAGATTGAAATTAGTGATTTAACAACTATTGTTGATAACTATGGTACAATAACTGATGATAATAGAGCTCAAAAGTCAATGTATGATTTGAATGAGGATGGCATAGTTGATAAATTTGATAGAAGTATTTTGAAACAAAATTATTCTAAGACTGCAGAAAGTCATAAATGGGTTGATCCTAGAGGATTACAGTTGATGATTGAGAATTCTAAAACAGTTCCAGTAGATCAGAAGCATAAGTTTGTCTTACCTTTGAGCTGTAAGTACACAATTACTTCTACTTATGGTACTAGAAAACATCCTACAACTGGTGTTGTTAAGAAACATACAGGTATTGATATAGCTGGTGTTCATCATGCTGATGTACTAGCTGTTGCTAGTGGTGAAGTAACATGGGCTGGTGTTCAAAATGGCTTTGGTAACTGTGTTGAAATAAAACATGTAATTGATGGTGAGACAGTTTATAGTTTCTATGCTCACTTGTCTAAGATTAATGTGACGAAGGGTGCTCGTGTAGTTCAAGGTCAGGTTATTGGTCTTGAGGGTGGTGATCCTACTAGCGATCCAAACCATGGTAATTCAACAGGACATCATTTACATTTTGAGATTAGGAGGGCTTCAGGTTATGGTAATGATGTTGATCCTTCAACTTATATCAAATTTTAAGCGTTGAAAAATAATTACAGATTTCGATTAGAATGATATCTTACTTCGTTAAAAGTGGAGAAACTTTCCTCGACGTACACTCGTACGACTGCGG
>ENA-UONS01001886-UONS01001886.1-human-gut-metagenome-genome-assembly--contig:-CS19-NODE-1886-length-17896-cov-5.359117_pt1 | contig 17896 bp, 17 predicted proteins | sample MGYA00242458_ERZ724005 | MGnify/ENA metagenome assembly ERZ724005
GTGATCACGACCGGCGACGGAAAGGGAAATATGATTCGCTATACGTTCACGGAGTGAAGCGGGAAAACTGCACGATTGGCCTGCAGCGGTGCTCGGCGAGTGCCGCTGCAGGCAAAATTGGCCTTTCCTGTTTTAACGGCAGCCTGTACGAACCGGCAGCTCTAACATAGCTCCATATATACCAAGCGTCCCTGCCGGGTCGACCGGCAGGGACGCTTCTTATTATTTTTCCTTGGCGTAAGCCACCACGATGCGGCGGTGCGGCTCGGAGCCGGTGGAGAAGGTCGTGACCTCGGGATAATCCTGCAGGGCGGCATGGATCACATGGCGCTCATAGGCGTTCATCGGCTCGAGGGTGAAGTTGCGGTGGTACTTCACGGCCTTGCCCGCCATCTTGGCGGCCAGATGCTGCAGCGCTTCCTCGCGCTTGAGGCGGTAGTCGCCCGCGTCGACGCTGACGCGCACGCGCGTCTCGTTGTCGCGGTTGATGGCGTAGCTCGTCAGATACTGGATGGCGTCGAGCGTTTCGCCGCGGCGGCCGATGAGCATGCCGACATCACCGCCGACCAGCTCAGCGCGGTAGCCGCCCTCCTCCGTGCGATAGGCATGGGGCACGGCGGTGGAATTCATGTGGGTCAGCAGGCCGGTGAGGAACTTCTCGATCTTTTCCTCCATGGAGCCCTCGGGGGCGGGGGCATATTCCTTCGGTGCGGCAGGGGCGGGCTGCTGCTTTTCGGCCTTTTCCGGGCGCGGGGCGCGCGGCTTTTCCTGCTTCGGGGCCTGCGGGCGCTCCTGCTTCTCGGGGCGGGCGGGCTTTTCGGCGGGCTTTTCCTGCTGCTTCGGAGCCTCGGCGTTCTGCGGCTTGCGGCGCTCCTGACGCGGACGGCGCTCGCGGCGGGCAGGCTGCTGCTCCTCCGGCTCGATCTTCTTGCCGGGGCGGGAGATGATGCTCGAGGTGATCTCGGGGCGCTCCTTCGGCTTCGAGCGGGAGGCGGACGAGAGCACACTCATCGGAGCCTCGGGCTTCTTGGGCTCGTCCGGCACCTCATAGGTCACCTTGACCTTGGCGGGCGAAGCGCCGATGCCGAGGAAACCGGATTTCGCATTCTCCAGCACCTCGACGGACACGCTGTCGCGGTCCATGCCGAGCTGCTGCAGCGCCGCCGTAACGGCAAGATCGATGGTCTTACCGGTCGTGACGATAAACTTTTCCATGATTATTCGTTCTCCTCATTCTTCGTGTAATGCTCGGAGGAATAGGCGCGGCCGCGGCTGAAGGGACGCTCGGGATCGCCGCTGAGCACTTCGGCAGCTTCCTCGGGCGCAAGCCCGGCGGCAGCGCGCTTTTTGGCTTCAAAATCCTTGGCAGCGGCCTCGCGCCCCTGGCGCTCCCGGAGCTGCTGCTTCTTCTTGCTGGTGTTTTCCGTGATGCCCTCGGGATTGGCGGCACGGCGGGCGGCGCGGATGCGCTCCTTCTCCGCTTCCTCAGCGGCGCGCTGCGCAGCCTTCTCGCGGCGGACGACGTCCTCTGCGTCATAGATCTTGCGGTAGTGCTTCGTGAGGAACACATCCTGCACGATGCCGAACAGCGACTGCGTCAGCCAGTAGATCGACAGGCCGAGCGGGACGATAAAGCCGAACCAGATGGACATGAGCGGCATGAGGATATTCATCATCTTGCCGGTCTGGGCAGACTTGGCCGCGGCCTCGTCCTTCTCACCGTTGGCGTTGGAGATAACGGAGCCGTTCATCTTCTGGCTGATGAACATCGACAGATAGTTCAGGACGCCGGAGAGCAGCGGGACGATAAAGCCGCCGATATCGCTCCAGCCCTTGGCCTGCCAGACCTTCCAGCTCGGGATCTGGCCGAGGTTGATGCCGAGGAAGGAAAAATTGATGGACGAGACGCCCATGACGGCTTCGCGCATGGAGGCGTCGGTGAGCTGCAGAGCATATTTCTGCAGATCGGCAGCCGGGCCATACTGCCAGTAGTAGCCGAGCTTGCTGACCTCGACGCCCTGCTCCGTGGCCACGATGGTCTTGAGGGCATCGACGGTCTCCGTGTTCAGGTGCATCAGGTAGTGCAGCGGTTCACGGATGACAGTGTACAGCGGCAGAAGGAACAGCAGCGGCAGGAACGACCACAGGCAGCCGCCGTACATGCTGACGCCCTCGGACTTATAGAGGGCCATGACCTCCTGCTGATATTTCTGCTTGTCGTCTCCGCAGGCAAGCTCCAGCTGCTTGAGCTGCGGCTGCAGGCGGGACATCTTCATCATGCTCTTCTTGCTCTTGGCGCTGAACGGCAGAAGGATCAGCTTGACAACGAACGAGAACAGAATGAGCGCAAGGCCGTAGTTATTCAGGAATCCATAGAAGAATTCCAGCACATAGCCAAAGGGAACGCGGATAAAATCCATGAAAGGCCTCCTCTTGGCCGCGCACGGCGGCCGGACGGAACGGGTGGGCGGAGATCCGCCGGGTGATCACGGCACGGGATCATAAAAATCGCCGTGGTTGAAGGGGTTGCACCGCAGCAGGCGCTTGAACGTGAGCCAGCCGCCCCGAAGGGCGCCGTATTTTTCGATGGCCTCAAGGCCATATTCCGAGCAGGTCGGGATGAACCGGCACTTGCCCGGAAAGGCGGGAGAGATATACTTCCGATAAAAGCGGATGAGCGCCAGCAGGACGCGCTTCATTGCGCGGCCTCCTGCATCAGGCCCGTCCGCCCGGCGAGCGTCAGAAACGCCCGCGTCAGCTCTGCGAAATCAGCCTCCATCGCGCGCAGGAGCTCCGCCTCGTGCAGGCGGTAGACCTCGCGCAGGCGGCGGCGCATGCGGTTGCGCTCGACGGCGTGGCCGAGCTTGGCGCTGACGGTCAGGCCGAGGCGGCTGTGACCGGTGCCGTTGCGCAGGCAGTAGACCACGAGCAGACGGTTGCCCGCCGTGGCGCCGCGGTGATACAGGCGGCGGAAAACATGGTTTTCCTTCAGAGAAACAGTATGCAGCAAGTCGGAACCTCCCGGCAAAGCAAAAGGGCGAACAGAGACTGTTCGCCCTTCACGTTACAATTCAAGCAGACGGTGCGGTCTCGGCTCCTCAGGCGGACAGGACGGCTCTGCCTTTTGCACGACGGCGGGCAAGAACCTTGCGGCCGTTTGCAGTAGCCATTCTCTTGCGGAAACCATGGACCTTTGCGCGGTGACGCTTTCTGGGCTGATAGGTACGCAGCATCTTCGTGTACACCTCCTGTTAGATTATGCTCAACAGCCGGACTCCGGCCGCAGCAATCGAAAATCATCATGCGCAGGCATGGATGCAATAAGCAAGCATGGATGCGCAATTGATATTATATCGCAGCACCCGGTAGAAAGTCAACCGGAAGTTTTGAATTTTGTACGAAAATTCCGGGCTTTTCTGTGATTCCGTTGCGGAACGACCTGCTCCGGTTACTCAGCAGTCTCTACAAAGCGGCATGCTCATGCAGCGCGGGCCGCCGCGGCCGCGGGAGAGCTCTCCGCTCGGGATGCGCAGCACCTCGATGCCGTGCTCCTCGAGCAGACCGTTGGTGACATAGTTGCGGTCATAGGCCACGACGCGGCCGGGGCTGACGCACAGCGTGTTCGAGCCGTCGTTCCACTGCTCGCGCTGGGCCGCGATCTGGTCACCGCCGCCGCAGCGCAGCAGCGTGACGCGCTCGACGCCGAGTGCAGAGGCCAGTGCCTCCTCGAGCGGCATGTCCAGCCGCCGCGCAACGGGCGCGCCGCCGCGGCCGGGCGTCAGCTCGAACATCTCCAGCTCGTCGAGAATGGAGGGGTGGATGAGAAACTTGTCTGTGTCAATCTGCGTCAGCACGGTGTCCAGATGCATGAAGGCGCGGGTGCTGGGGATATCCAGCGCCAGCACGCGGCGCACCTCGCCCGCCTCGTCCTGGAAAATATTATAGGCCAGCCGCTCGACGGCCTCCGGCATGGTGCGCTGGGAGATGCCGACGGCGATCGTGTCGGCGCTGAGGTTCAGGATATCGCCGCCCTCGAGGGTATACGGCTCGTCCGGCGTGTAGTAAAACGGCACCTTGCCCGCATAATCGGGGTGATAGTGCAGGATATAGTTTCCGTAGATCGTCTCGCGGTTGCGCGTGACGGAGTACATGTGGTGCAGGGCAACGCCGCGGCCGATGGACGCGAACGGATCGCGCGTGAAATAGAGGTTCGGGATCGGCTCAAGCACGAAGTGCGTGCGGTCATTGCGCAGGGAGGCCAGCGAGTGGTTCTGGTGCAGGGGCAGCTCGTCGAAGCGGACGCCTGTCATGGTCTTGCGGATGAGCTCGCGCGTGTTGGGGCAGGCCAGCAGAAGCTCCGTGAGGGCCTCGCGGTAGCTGGCGGCCACGCAGCCGCTGCTGCGGATAAAGTCCTCAACGAAGCGGCGGCGCAGGCTGTCGCTCAGGGCCAGCGTCTCCGCGGCCAGATCGGTAAGATAGACGACCTCCACGCCGCTGTCGCGCAGCACCTGCGCAAAGCGGTCATGCTCCGTCTGCGCGCCGCGCAGGTAGGGAATGTCGTCAAACAGAAGGCGCTCCATCGAATTGGGGACGAGCTGCTCCAGCTCCCGGCCGGGGCGCTGCAGCAGGACTTTCTTCAGCGGGCGGACTTCGCTTCTCACATCAATGGCCATGCGGATCGCTCCTCTTATCAAAAATTTTTGAGTTTGCCTTTGATTTTGCTTAGTGTATCACGATTTTTTTCGAAACGCAATTCTTTTTCTGCCGCAATTCTTTCCGTTCTCCGGATTTCCATGCAAGAAATCCAACAAAATGCGGATAAATTTTTGCAGCTCCCGGCACCGTGTTTTTCCACTGTTTTCCAAAGTCCGGTTTTTCCGAAAAAATGCCCCTCCCGCAGAATCTGGGAGAGGCATAAATATTCTCAAAAAATTTTTTCAGAACGAAGGCGTGTCCAGACTGCCGAAAAACGGTACAGCCGATCATTTGGAGGAAAGAGCGTGCTTGGAACCAGCTTGGCGAAAAGGGCCAGCGGAACAATTTCACCAAGCTGTATGGATCTCCTGTTCCAGTTCCCCAATTGCGCTTATGACTGTCTCAAACATCGGAACATCACCATAGAGCATGTCCTTCATTGCTTCGTAATCTGCGGCCAATGCTGCAAAGCGATACTTCGGGGGAACCAGTTTCAAAGTGCCGGGAACAGCCTCCTGATACTTTGCCCAAGACCTCGGATAGAACTTCATTTTGAAGTCCGCCACCGTTTTCAGCAATTCCACCCGGGCAAAGGCAGCCTCTTTCACAGGTGTCATAGACATGCGATACAGGTCATAGTAATGCCGGGAATAACGCTGCGGCATTTCCGAACTCTCGGGTCTGTTCGCCTCGTGGTGTAGGATCGTTGCCTTTTCCCAGAAAGTCCGCTCCGGTGCAACGGTCAGAACGGCCGTTTTGCGCAAAGACTTTCGGATAATAGGTTGCGGCATAGGGCTCGATTTGAGCCGTTTTTGCGGGCGTCCAAGCGGCCAGCGCACCGATCTCCAAACGAATGACCTGCAAGGTAGCAGAATTCGTAAACAGGTGCGGATAGGCAAAGATAACGGTCTGCTTGTCCTTTTCATCTATGTAAATGTTTGCCTCACAGCCAAGTTCCCGAGAGAGCTCTGCCTGAATGGTGGGGCCAAACTGCTCCGCAAGGAAAACTTCCGCCCGTGCATTGGCCTCTTTGTTGAACGCATCCTGCTTGGTGTTGGAGCGCTTTCCCCATGGCTCGTCCCTACCGTATCCCAGCACCCGCCAGTCCAAGATCAGGTCAATATCTTCGGAAAAGCGGCTGATCAGGTTGAAAGCCTTGGAAAGGCTGGTGCCGCCTTTGAAGGTAATAGCATCTTTCCAGGGGCAGCGGTGGAACAGATAATCCAGCGTAAAGCATACCCAAAAATCTTTTTCTACGATGGCATCATTTAAGCCCATCTTATCTGCGGTATTTCGGAACAATTCGCGTCGGTCACTTTCTGGCAAGCGGGCTACATTTCTCATTGTGTGTCGCCTCCACACATTTTCCGTATCGTATCATAAACCCAGTCCGTGGCTTCTGTTGCCTCTTTCAGACAGGCTTGCTTTTCGTCTTCGGACAGCTTTTCAGAAAGCGTCTGTATGATCTCCGGCGTCACATTGGCCCTCCCCAGAGTTTTCAGCGCCTGGATCACCAAGCTCGTCATGTAAGACAGACCGGTGATTTCCTTGTTGGTCCGATGCTTAAATTCCAGCTTGGTGGAATTCCACTCATAGGTCTTATACGGGCCGTCGCTGATATAGGACCAGACCGCCGTTACCTGTGTAGAGAGGCCCAGCAAATTCAGGGCCGTATTTCCGCATGGGGCAATGGTCCAGTGGTAGTTCCGCGCCAATGCCTTTGCAACAGCGTCCGGGTCGGCCGCTACATATTCATGAAGCAGCTTGCTGTACTTCGGCTTTTCATAGACGCCTTTTCGTATTCTGCGGAGCATACCAGCCTGTGTCAATCTGTTCAGAGTTCGTCTGACCGTTTCCTGATCAGCAATATCCGCGAAATCGGAGTTCACAAAAATTGTGCCATCGACTGCGGCTCCAATTCTCTCTTGTATTTGCTTTGAGAATCCGTTTGCCACGATGCTCGCCTCCTTTTTGTCCCGAATATTATATATTATTCGGGACATTTTCGCAACAGGCAGACAATGATGCTTTCAGTTTTCCCAATTACAAAAGCGGCTATACCGGGCGATCGGCCTGCACTTTATACGAGCCCGCACAGGAGCGCTTCACCCCTGTCCAGAATTTCCTCCGGGAAGGTGAACGTCGGTGCATGCAGCTCGATGCCGCCGGTGCCGAGGAAGAAGAACACGCCGGGCGCATGGCGCTGATATTCCGAAAAGTCCTCCGTGATGCACGTCGTCTCCGCCTCGGCGATCGGGAAGCGCTCCCGCACCTCGGCCAGCAGGGCTGCATCGTTCGTCACGGGCGGATAGCCGGAGCTGCACGTCATGGTCACGGTGCAGCCCGTCTCCTCGCCGACGGCCCGGCCGATGGCCTGCGCCTGCTCCCAGAGCGCGGCATACAGCCCGTCGTCCAGGCAGCGCAGCGAGCCCTCAAGATGCGTGTGGTCGCTCACGGCGTTGCGGGCGCTGCCGCTTTCCATTTTGCCGAAGCGCAGCAGGCAGGGCTTGCCCTCGGCCAGTGCATACAGCCGTGTCAGCAGACGGGCGGCGGCGTCCAGCGCGTCGCAGCCCTCGGCAAAGCGGGCCAGATGGACGGACCGGCCCGTGATCTCCACCGTCAGCTCACACGAGCGCGACATCATCGCTCCGGCGCGCGAGGCGATGACGCCTGCGGGCAGCTCCGGCCAGAGATGCATGCCGAACACGCGCGTTACATGATACCGCTCCAGCAGGCCCGTCGCGCAGATGGGCGCGGCGCCGCCCGTCGTCTCCTCGGCTGGCTCAAAGATCAGAAGGACGTTCCGCTGAGGCCGGACCTCGCCCGCTGCCAGGCGGCGCGCCAGCCCGAGCACCATGGCCATATGGCCGTCGTGCCCGCAGGCGTGCATCCGGCCCGGATGGGCGGATGCAAACGGCAGACCGGTCCGTTCCGTCACGGGCAGGGCATCCATGTCGCTGCGGACGGCGACGGTCTCGCTTTTCCCAAAGTCAAAATAGGCGCACACGGCGTCCTCCCACGGGGCCAGCAGCGTGCAGGGCATTTCGGCCAGCGCCCCGCGCAGATAGGCCGCCGTCTCCGGCAGGCGGCAGCCTGTCTCCGGAATGCGGTGCAGCGCGCGGCGGTCCTCCGATAAGGTCTTCATGGATATTCCCCCTTTTGCCGCATTATATCACGCCCGCCGGACAATTGCAATGCACGCCCGCCTGTGGTACAATATTGATAATCACGCCAGAGCGTATAATAAACACAAAATAAACAGGCAGTCCCGCGCGGGACTGCCGTACCAAATGGAGGAATGAGCATGATCTCGGGACAGGTCTGCCTGCGGCGCGGCGAGACGCTTGCCGCCGGCTGCTGCTGGATCTATGACAATGAAATCGACTGGGCGGACGACACCTGCGAGGACGGCGGCCTTGTCGAGGTGCTCGACAGCCGTATGCGCTATCAGGGCACGGGCTTTTTCAACCGCCGCTCCAAGATCACGGTGCGGCTCGTCTCACGCGAGCGCGGCGAGACCATCGACCGCGCCTTCTGGGAGCGCCGCATCCGTGCGGCATGGGAAAACCGGCAGGCACTGGGCTTTTCGAACGCATGCCGTGTCATTTTCGGCGAGCCGGATGGCCTGCCCGGCCTGACGGTGGACAAATTCGGCGACTGTCTGTCGTTCCAGATCGTCTCGCTCGGTATGGAGCGCATGCGGGATGATATTCTCGCCATTCTGGCCGAGGTGTTCCGGCCGCAGTGCATTTATGAGCGCGACGACCTTGCCGTGCGCGAAAAGGAGGGCATGGAGCAGCGCAAGGGCTGCGTCTACGGCGCGGTCCCGCCGGAGCTCATCATCCGTGAGCACGATGCCCTCATGGCCGTAGACATCGAAAACGGCCAGAAGACCGGCCACTTCCTCGACCAGCAGGAAAACCGCGGCCATTTGCGGCCGTACTCCGCCGGGCGGACGGTGCTGGATCTGTGCTGCCACACGGGCGGCTTTTCCATCCACGCGGCGCTGTACGGCGCGGCGCGGGTGCAGGCCGTGGACGTTTCGGAGACGGCCCTTGCCATGGTGCGCGGGAACGCTGCGCGCAACGGCGTGGCCGACCGTGTCGAGACCGTCTGCGCCAATGTGTTCGATCTCGTGCGGCAGGACTGCGAGGAGGGCAGACAGTTCGGCCTTGTCATCTGCGACCCGCCCGCCTTTGCCAAGAGCCGCAGCGCCCTCGACGGCGCGTATCGGGGCTATCGTGAGCTGAACCGCCGCTGCATGCAGCTGACGGAGCCGGGCGGCTTCCTTGTGACGTGCTCGTGCAGCCAGTTCATGACGCAGCCGCTGTTTGAGCAGATGCTCACGGAGGCCGCGAAGGGCGCGGGGCGGCAGGTCCGCCTGCTCGAGCGCCTCATGCAGTCGCGCGACCATCCGGCCACGCTGGGCGAGGAGCACTCCATGTATCTCAAGGGCTGTATCCTGCAGGTGCTGTGATGATGAAAATTCTTGTGGTAGAAGACGAGCGCCTGCTGGCCGATTCCCTGCAGACGCTGCTGACGGGCCGGGGCTTTTCCGTCGATACGGCGAACGACGGCCTGACCGGCCTGGAATATGCAAAAACGGACGTCTATGATCTCGTGATCCTCGACGTCATGATGCCGGGGCTCGACGGCTATACCGTCGCCAGCCGCCTGCGCGCGGAGCACCATGCCGTGCCCATCCTGATGCTGACGGCAAAGTCCGATCTCATGGACCGCGTGGCCGGGCTGAACGCCGGGGCGGATTATTATCTGACAAAGCCGTTTGATTCCCGCGAGCTGCTGGCCTGCGTCGGCGCGCTGCTGCGCAGGCAGGGTGAGCAGGTGGACGAACTGACGTTCGGCAACACGGCCCTCGACCTCTCGGCCGGGATACTGCGCTGCGGCAGCAAAAGTGTGCGCCTGTCCGCGCGGGAATTTGACGTCATGCGCATCCTGCTGCAGGCGAAGGGCGGCAACGTCTCGAAGGAGACGCTGCTCGAGCGCGTCTGGGGCTTTGACTCCAACGCCGTGGAGAATCATGTGGAGGTCTACGCCGGCTTCCTGCGGAAAAAGCTCGCGAGCATTGGCTCGAACGTCCGCATCGAGGCCATCCGGCGGCTGGGCTATCATCTGGAGGTGGCGGAGGTATGATCCGGAAGCTCCGCGTTAAGCTTGTGTGCATCCTCATGGCCCTGCTGACCGTGATGCTGGGCGTCACGTTCGGCCTTGTGCTCCATTTTACGCAGCAGAGCCTTGAGGCCGAGAGCCTGCGCACGCTCGAGGCGCTGGCAAACAACTGGCAGACGGCCTCCAGCCCCGGTTTGGACGACGGCACGCGCGTGCCGTATTTCGCGCTGGAGATCAATGCGCGCGGCGACATCATCACGACGCGCGGCGGCTATTTTGACCTGAGCGACCGCGAAAAGCTGCAGAAGCTCATCGACATCGCCGTGAATTCCGAGGACGACATCGGTGAGGTGCCGGATTACGGCCTGCGGTTCTACCGCGTCGTCACGCGCACGAGCTGGCGCGTCGTTTTTGCCGATACCTCGGCCGAGACGACGACGCTGCACAGCCTCATCCGCACGCTTGCCATTGCGAGCGCGGCGGCGCTGGCGGTGTTCTTCGTCATGAGCCTGCTGCTGGCACGCTGGCTGGTGCGGCCCGTTGCCAGGGCGTGGGACCAGCAGCGGCAGTTCGTGGCGGACGCCTCGCACGAGCTGAAAACGCCCCTGACCGTCATTCTGACGAATGCGGAGCTGCTGCAGGCGCCGGGCTACGACGCCCCGGCCCGCTCCCGCTTTGCCGGGAGCATCCTCACGATGTCGCAGCAGATGCGCGGCCTTGTGGAGAGCCTGCTGGAGCTGGCCCGCGTGGATGCCGGGCGCGCGCAGGACGCGCAGACGGAGCTGGATCTGAGCGCCCTCGTGAACGACGCCCTGCTGCCGTTCGAGCCGGTGCTGTTCGAGGCCGGGCACACGCTGACGGCCCGCGTGGAGGACGGTATCCGTGTGCGCGGCAATGCCGCACAGCTGCGGCAGGTCGTGGAGATCCTGCTGGACAACGCCCGCAAATACGCCCAGTCGGGCGGCTGGGTGCTGCTGACGCTTGCGCGGCAGGGCGGGCGGCACTGCGTGCTGTCTGTTGCCGATCCCGGCGCGCCGCTCACTCCGCAGGAGTGCCGCGATATTTTCAAGCGCTTTTACCGCGTCGACCACGCCCGCGCCATGAACCACAGCTACGGGCTGGGCCTTGCCATCGCCGCCCGCATCGCCGAGGCGCACCGCGGCCGCATCTGGGCCGAGAGCAGCGGCGGCATCAACACGTTCTATTTTACGATTCCAATATAATGTGCGTTGTAGGGGAGCGGCATGCCGCTCCCGGCGCTGCACCTGCGTCTAGTACAGGCCATCGTTAAAATAGTGAATGCCCCCGACTTGTCATTGCGCGGGCGCTTCGCGCCCGTGGCAATCTCGGGAGGGCACTTGCAATTCGTACAGGCTGCCGTTAAAAACGTAAAAGCCGATTGCGTCTGTAGCGGCGGTCAGTGACCGCCTTTGGCAGCAGCAAATTTGTGCGCACTGTCGCCGACCGCACACGCCGTTGTAGGGGAGCGGACAGCCGGCCCCGGCGCAATGCTGCCGATCTGAACAGCCTATCGTTATAATGGTGAATGCTCCCGACGTGTCATTGCGAGGAGCGAAGCGACGTGGCAATCTCGCAGAACACGGCCGGACAACAGGGAAGCCATCGGCGAAATCGCAACTGCCTGCATGAGATTGCCACGGCCCCGTTGGGGCCTCGCAATGACAAACCTGGGTGCCTTGCGCCATAGAAGCAATGCCACTAATACAGCAAGCTCCCCGGCAAATGGCCGGGGAGCTTGTTTTCGTGTGTTTACCTTTTACTTTTCCTTCGGTGCCTCTGTGGCGATCTCGATGAGGCTGTCGTCCGCCTTATTGAGGACGGCCGTGCCCTTCTCGCCGACGGTGAGGATGCCCTCGTACTTCTCGCCCTTGGCGACGGAGTTTTTGAGCGTCCACAGCACGGCGGGGTCGTCGACCTCGCCCGTGATGGTGTAGGTCGTGAACGTGACGGTCTCTTCGTCGTGGAAAGCCGTCTTCGTGACCACGTTCACAAGGACAAGCGTGTTGTCGTCCACGCCGAGATAGTCGGCCAGCCTGTGGTTCAGCGCGGCGCGCTCGTCGCTTTCGAGCGAGGTGGCGTGATTGCGCGTGTTGTAGTCATACCATGCATAGCCCGCCGTGGCGCACGAGCCGACGATCAGCAGCGCCAGCAGGAAGGCGACGAGGCGGCCGGTGATCTTCAGCTTCTTCGGCGGCTCATACGTCAGCTTCATGCGGTAGGTCAGCGGGGTGATAACGTTCAGGAACAGGATGAGAAGCAGCGACTCGAGCGGGAAGAGCACGAGGTTCTTGCAGATGCGCGGCAGGTCAAAGATCGCATAGGACTTGCCAAGGACCATCTGGTAATACAGCAGCATGATCGGCGTCTGGATGACGATGTTCACGAAGAAGCTCACGCAGAAGCGGGAGAGCGTCACGCGAAGGTTCGTCAGCGGCGCACGGTACAGGAACAGAGCAAAGATAAGGGAACCGGCGATCTCCGTGAAGATGAACGGGAAGAAGTATACGCCGGTCGGGAACAGGATACAGCCAAGCGTATCACTGATGGCCGCCGCAAGGATGGCAACGACCGGGCCGAAGATCATCGCGCCGAGCGCATTGACGAAAAAGCCAAGGTTGATCATCAGCGTCGGGGGTGCGACCGGGATGGCGACGGACTTCAGCGCCACGCGGACGGCGATGAGGATGGCCGCGACGGCGAGCATGCGGACCTTGCCGAGCTCACGGGCAGCGTCACGCCAGTAGGCCTTGGAAAACGGCGAGGCATACAGGCCGGGAGCGAGCACTTTCTTTTCAGCAGCCATGCCCGATCCCTCCTCTCCGGAATGACGGACGGGCGGCCGCGCGCAGGCCGAGGGTGAACAGCTTGGTTGACATAAAAAATTCCTCCTTACGGAATGAGAGCGTGCGGACGCACCCCATTGCGCAGGGGGGTAAAAAAGATCCGCCACTCTCCGGAGCGTGGCGAATGCACCCTCCGATAAAATGGAGGAGGTTCAATATGCGATGCTATCCCCGGAATGCACGGGGATCTTGCTCAGGCGGTTGCGGTAACCGTATCGCGGAGCCGAAGCTCCTTCGCCCGGCGGCAACCTCCCATCCGACCGGTACTTAACGCACAGTTCCTACTCCCTGCAGCATCGTTTTATGGATATTATTGTATCGATTTTTTTCGAAAAAGCAAGCCCCAATTTTGCAAAAGGCGGAAAATTTTTCCGGAATGGACGGACTGCCGATAAAACGTACAGACCGACCGCGCACGCCGTTGTAAGGGAGCGGACAGCCGGGTCCGGCGCAATGCTGCCGATTTGAACAGGCCACCGTTAAAATGGTATGCACCGATTGCGTCTGTAGCGGCGGTCAGTGACCGCCATGGAGGCTTGCAGCATGCGCTGCATTGCTCCTATGGCGCAAGCCACCCAGATTTGTCATTGCGAGGAGGCCGGAGGCCGACGTGGCAATCTCGCGGCACATGCCGAATAATAGGAAAACCATCGGCGAAATCGCAGCTGCCTTCCCGAGATTGCACCCCAAGGGCACTTCCTCGCGCTTCGCGCTCAGGGCGCCACGTCGCTTCGCTCCTCGCAATGACAAATCTGATAGCCTTGCGCCATAGAGGCAATGCGGCGCATATTGCAAGCCTCCATGGCGCTCACTGAGCGCCGCTACAGTCAAATTTGATAGCGATTGCGTTCGGCGGCACTCTGTGTATATCGGCAGTGCCTTCCCGAGATTGCCACGTCGCTTCGCTCCTCGCAATGACACGTCAGGGCGGTGCGGCGGTGCACCAGTGCCCTTGTGCGGTTGAATTACCCCGTACATGGCGCTCACCGCCCGCAAGGGGCACGCCGCATCCGTAAGGCGGCAAAGCCGCCAACGGCTGCGCAGTGACCGCCGCTACAGACGCAATTGGTTGGTGCGTTTTTGCCGGAAGCCGGTACGGATCGGCAGCATTGCGCCGGGAGGGGCATACCGCTCCCCTACAACGCACGACTGGAACCCTACAGCCTCTCTCCGATGGCATTGGACAGGGCGGCGAAGCCCTCGAGGCCGAGCGTTTCGCCGCGGACATTGGCAGGCAGACCGCATGCGGCCAGCACGTCGGTCAGCTCCGCCTTCGTCAGCTGCGGAAAGCCGGAGGCCAGCCCGTTGACGAGCGTCTTGCGGCGCTGGGCAAAGCTGGCGCGCACCGTGCGGAAAAACAGCACATCGTCGCGGATGTCCGCGGGCGCGGGCCGCGTGCGCAGGCAGACGACGGCGCTCGTCACCTTCGGCTGCGGGATGAAGCACGAGGCCGGGACGTCAAACAGCAGCTCCGGCGCGGCGTGGTACTGGCAGAGGATGGAGAACGCGGAGTAGTCCGCCGTTCCGGGCGCGGCGCAGATGCGGCGCGCGACCTCCTTCTGCACCATGACGGTCACGGCGGAGAAGCAGCGGCTCTCCAGCAGGCGCGTCAGGACCGGAGACGTGATATAATACGGCAGGTTGGCACAGGCGGCGGGCGTCAGGCCGGGGAATTCCGCCTGCACAAGGGCCGGAAGGTCCATTTTCATGGCGTCGGCAAAGTGAATGGTGAGGTTGTCGAACTCGCCGACGGTTTCCGCCAGCACGGGGCGGAGCGTCGTGTCCAGCTCGATGGCCGTCACGCGCCCGGCGCGGAGGCACAGCTCCTGCGTCAGCGGGCCGAAGCCGGGGCCGATCTCCAGCACACCGGTCGAGCAGTCGATGCCGGCCTCCTGCGCGATGCGCTGCGGCACCCACCGCTGCGTCAGAAAATTCTGTCCCTTCGCCTTGGAAAAATGAAATCCGTATTTCTCAAGCAGCGCGCGGATCACGCGCGGATCGCACACATCCAGCATGGCAAACGCCCCCTTTTCCTGCCCATTGTAGCAGAACCGCCGCCGGTTTGCAACTGCGAATCCATGGGCGGCGTCAGGCAGGGACGGGCGTGTGCAGGGGAAAAATGGAAAGTGGAGAGTGGAAAGCTGCGTGAGGCCGCCAGCTGAGCGTGGAAGGATCGGGGCATGTCCCGGCCGCTGCAGGGGCGTTTCAAGCGCCCCAAAACAGCAGGAAGCCGCCCCGTTGTCGAGGCGGCTCCCGATGATCTCGGGTGAGATAGACAAAGGGCAGAGCTCCGCATGGAAGTTCTGCCCTTTGCATGCTGCGTTCCCACAACGTTCCGGATGCCCACTTCCGTTCGGCCGTGTCGCGCATGGCAGGAATAAATAAAGTGCATAACACTTTATGACAGACTCCACCACTTATTTCCTGCAAGCGTATTATATGATGGGCGGCCTGTCCTGTCAATGCGCAGATTGCATAGAAAATTCTGTGCAAACCAACCAGCTTTCTCTGCAATATTTAACAAAATCATGGACGTTTTCCACAAAATTAACCAATGCTACATGAAGAAGGAATGCAAAATACGCTCTAAATTGCAATATCTCTGTAGCAAACTTGACGAAGACGGTACGTCAAATCGAATAAAAAATGCGCCGCCGAAGCAGCGCATTTTTTAGGGAAGCTCTGATCAGAAGCCCTGCAGGGCCTGACGGACCTTTTGGGTCAGCCGAACAGATCGCCGAGACCGGACAGAACGTCGTTGATGTCGTAGGAATAGCAGGCGTGCAGGAACCAGTCGCGCAGGCCGCTCACAGCATAGTAGCCGGCGATGCAGAACGCAACGCACAGCAGGATAGTTACGAGGTTCAGCTTTACCCCGTAGACCTGCAGCAGTGTGCCGACGGTGACGACGGCCCACACGGCAAACGACGCGACGCCGAGCAGGGAGATGAGGCCGGGGTACACGAGCAGCAGTACGATGGAGCCGGTGGCCAGCGTTGCGGGGAACGTCATGCTGAGGCCGGAGGAGGCGAGCATTCCCTTAAAATCGGACGGGACCTTCGTCACCTTCGTCAGAACGAGCGTGGCCAGCAGCGTGAGGCCGAAGCCGGCGACGGGCATGAGCAGACTCGCGCCGAGCCATGCAACGGCCGGAAAATGGGAGTCCAGGCGCAGCGCATACACGAGCGTGGCAAAGAACACGGCGATGTACGTCACGGCGGCCATCAGGATGCCGCTGAGGAAGTCGTGCTTTTCCACGGCTTTGCGCGTCGTGCCGATGGGGTCCTTGCAGTAGCTCAGCCACAGCTGGGGAAGCCCCTTGATTGCAAGGCCGAAGGCGCTCGGCTCCTTTGGAGCCTGCGGCTGCTGCGGCTGTTGGTGCTGGGGCTGCTGATACTGCGGCTGCTGGGCCTGCTGCGTGCAGGGGCAGATGCCGCTCTCCGGCAGAGGGCGGCCGCAGCGTGTGCAAAATCCTGCCATAATGGATGATCCTCCTTCAATTCTGCGGTTCTCTGCCCGCAGTGATTCGCTTTTATTATACGCATAAGGCACGGGACTGTCAACCTGCCTTTGGGGGACTTCGGCACAAGCTGCAAAAATTGCATCAAAATTCGCGAAAATTGTCACACCGCCGTGATGAATTCCTTGCAAAGCCTAGCTTCGTATGGTATAATAGCAATCGGTGAAAAATCTTTCACACAGACTTCATCATATCTTGATTTGGAGGTTATCCCATGCCCACGAAGAAACCCCTGATCGGTGCAGCGATCGTCGGTCAGTCCGGCGGTCCCTCTTCCGTGATCAACGCCAGTGCCTACGGCGTGATCAAAACCGCCCTCGAGGATGAGAACATCACCAAGGTCTATGGTGCCGAGCACGGCATCGTCGGCGTTCTGGAAGATCGGCTCATGATTATGGACGAAGAGGATCCCGCAGAGCTCGAGCGCCTGCTCTATACGCCGTCCTCCGCCCTCGGCTCCTGCCGCTACAAGATCGCCGATCCGTCCGACAACGACAAGGACTATAAGCGCATCCTTGAGATCTTTGAAAAGTACAACGTCCGCTACTTCTTCTACATCGGCGGCAACGACTCCATGGACACCTGCGCCAAGATCAGCCGTTATATGGCCAAGGTCGGCTATGAGTGCCGCGTCATCGGCGTGCCGAAGACCATCGACAACGACCTCATTGGCACGGACCACTGCCCGGGCTTTGCCTCTGCCGCCAAGTATATCGCGACCTCCGTTATGGAAGTTGCCCGTGACTGCCGCGTTTACAACAAGGGCATGATCACGATCATCGAGTGCATGGGCCGCCATGCAGGCTGGCTGACCGCCGCCACCGTCCTGCCCGCCGCCAAGGGCGACGGCCCGGACCTCATCTATCTCCCTGAGGTCGATTTTGACATGGCCGACTTCCTCGACGACGTCATCCGCGTCTACGAGGGCCAGGGCCAGTGCCTTGTCGCCGTCTCCGAGGGCATCCACTACTCCGACGGCGCGTTCGTCTCCGAGGCCAAGACCTCCTCGACCGACGGCTTCGGCCATGCCCAGCTGGGCGGTCTGGCCCATCGTCTGGCCGGCATCGTCTCCGCTGCCACCGGCGCGAAGGTTCGCGGCATCGAGCTGTCCCTGCTGCAGCGCTGCGCCGCCCACTGCGCCTCCGCGACGGATATCGAGGAAGCCTTCCAGTGCGGCAAGGTCGCCGTCGAGTCTGCGCTCCGCGGTGAGACCGGCAAGATGGTCGGCATGGTCTGCAAGCGCGACGGCGGCTACAGCGTCTCCTATGAGCTGTTCGACCTGCGCCGTGTTGCCAACGCCGAGAAGAAGATCCCGCTCGAGTGGATCACCAGCGACAACGCCTATGTTACCGACGCCTTCATCGATTACTGCACGCCGCTGCTCGAGGGCCAGACGGCTCTGGGCTATGAGGACGGCCTGCCCCGCTTCGCCCGCCTGAAGAAGGTCTTCGCGAAGTAAATAATTGATTGTGATTGATTGTGTTTGAAAAACTACCGGAAGCCTGTGCTTCCGGTATTTTTTTGCGCAGAAAACGCGAAATGGCCCCGATGGGAAATGCAGCGGCGTTCCCTGAGCACCTCGCGGAGGGCAATTCAACCGCGCAAGTGCACTGGTGCACCGCGCGCTCTCCTGACGTGTCATTGCGAGGAGCGAAGCGACGTGGCAATCTCGCAGAACACGGCCGGA
>ENA-UONS01001888-UONS01001888.1-human-gut-metagenome-genome-assembly--contig:-CS19-NODE-1888-length-17874-cov-5.156462_pt1 | contig 17874 bp, 11 predicted proteins | sample MGYA00242458_ERZ724005 | MGnify/ENA metagenome assembly ERZ724005
TTATGAATATTTATGGCAGATAACTTTCCAGTCTTTTTATTTTTTAAAACTTCAAATGATATAGAATCAAGATTTTCGTCAAATTCGTCTGGATTGTCAAACTTATCTGCCATTACAGCAATTGTTGTATCCTCGCCTTCATACTCAAATTTGAGAATAGCCATAACAACCCCTTGTTTGTTGGTAAACCATACATTATCACGTCTTGTTCGAACCGCCCATACATCATCAATTTTGTATCTTACAGTTGGCCGATCCGTAGAATCTTCAAGCAGGAAGGATATTCCATCCCAATAATATGGTTTCTGGGATCCTTTTTCCCAATCCCATTCACTCCATTTAACAAGAACTTTCTCTCCTTCGTTTGTCGTATGATAGAATTCACCAAATTTCTGACCTTTCCAATTGCTTTCAATCTTTTCATTAGTTAGATCATGTGTTTCATAGCCCTTGCCAATCAACTCAAATTTCTCGGTCAATATCTCTATTACATCTATGGTTTCATTGTTTCTACCAATGTATGAACGCAGCTCCTCCCAAGACAACTTGTGTGGGAATGCCGGAACTGGATTATTCTTCCATTCATATTCCTCAAAGTTTTTCCATTCTACCTTAGCCTCGGCAAATTTAGCTGTTATAGGATCAATCGGTCTGAATATAAGCGTAAATGGATCCTCAGCTCCATAATGATATACCATGTCAAGCATGCATTCCACATCCTGATCCAGAGGGAACTTCGAGTTCTTTACCACCGCTTCATACTGCATTTTTCTTGCACTATCTTCCTGTACAAGTCTAAAGTGATACTCAGTTTCACCTTTTGGCAGAACAAAGGTATTAGGAATCTCAATTTTCTGTGGTTCAAATACAGGAAGTACAGTTGCATCTTTAATCAAATCAAATTTATCATACAAGAGTTTAATCGAAAGATTTGGCAAATGATCATGCCACAACGATTCCTCTGTGTCATATCTTAAACTCTCGTAGATGCTTACACCATATAAGGCACTGCGCTTATCCATAAACTGGATGAAATTATCTCTTCCAGTCAGATTTTCAACCAATGAAAGTATATGTACCTGTGAATCACCAATTATTTCCTGCTGTTTCATTAAAAACGAACTAATCTCATCGTCAATATTGAATACCAAATTTTGAAGTGCTTCTGATAATTCTTCACTGATTGTAAACCATGAAGCATCATCAAATAACATTGACAACTTTTCGGTTTCTGAGATTAATCCTTCCAATCCAAACAACTGATATAATTTTTGTGCCTTTTCACAACCAGCTTTTTCTAGGCAGTCTATTATCCGATCGCTTATCTTATTCTTTACAGATATTGTTGCTGTAGGATGTCTCTCCCATACAACGCCCTTATAATCAGGAATATCATGTGCTACATTATCATCATATTCACCCTTTATAAGTGTTAAAGTAAGCTCATCATCCAAAAGATTTACTATCAACAAGAAATCATCTGGTTCAAAGTATCCAGCAAAATCATCGGTAGCCATATAATCAAAGGCCACGCCCACGCTCATTGGCATACTACTAACATTCCTATATGCCATTCTAGCCGCTTTATATATTTTACTCAGCTGAAACTCGTTGTATGCATCTGGAAAGACATATGAAAACTGCTTGGCAGAAATATATCCTTCCATCATATGCATTAGTCTCTGAAGCTGATCAAATGATTCATTATCAACCGCATATGGAATAGTGTATGTTTTTGTTACGTCATGCGTCATACTAATTGCTTTGGTTGTATCACACGGTAAATAAAATTTTCTTTTATCACCATATATATCTTCCGTGTCGTAAGTCTGCTGCAGTACGCGTTCATCTAAGGATTTTAATTCCTCATCATCAATTAAATAGCTCGGATGAAGGGCAAACAGATCTATTACAACCGAATCACACTTCTCGCTTGTCGCTGTTTGTTCAACTGAATTACTTTCCTTAGGCAAACCAATTTTGGATGCGTATAACAAGGTGTATTTATATATATTTCCTACATTTACTGCATAACTACTGCCCTTGTCATCTCCAGCGGCATAAATAGAAATCCTACCATCATTTATTTCAGCATAGATTTCTTTTGACCCAACAACCGTTTTTATAACTTTTCCTGATACACTTATGCTATAAGCCTTATCTTTTGAATCAATAAAACTTACTTTTTCACTTCCATAATGAATCAGATAATTGTCATAATCTATTTCTAATGGCAATTGTGCAATTTTTACACGTCCCTGTATCTGCGTTAAAAATTCAAAATAAAAAATAGTCGCCAATCTCTCATCAGCATTCTGGCTATCAGCTAAAATCAATTCATCTAATGCTTTCAGTGAGTTCCAGGCATGCCATATTTTTTTATAATTCTGATCAGACAACAGCGTATTGTTAGGAGGCAAATTCTCCCATCTTCGAATTTCTTTTATGTCATCTCGATACAAAAATGAAGCAAGTTCATTACATACCTCTTTTTCGTCAGCGGGAAGATAAGCCTCCGGAACATACTTCAATTTAATTGTAAGCTGTTCTAGCAGTTCTCTAACAAACTCCACGAAAAGTCTATTTTCACCGGTGTCGTAGCTCATTCGTCGCTGAACTGCCAACACATTATTTCCGGCTGATGAAACCTTCTGTTTTATATTCCGTCCAGATTGTCTGCTTAGCCAGTTTAATCCCTGACTATTGATTTCCTTTACTTTATATGAGGGCATCATAACATTCTCACGAATGATTTTTTCCCTCATACTTTTGGAGATAATTCTGAAGGCATCCATAGCACCGCCGATTATGTTCGATAGCGCATCCTCCTTTGAATCCTCTCTCTTCTGTTTACCAAAGTTATCTTCTATAAACTGACAAAGACTGTAATCTGTAAACTCTTTTTCTGTATTGCTCTGCAACTTTACAATCCAGTTTTGGATATACAGCATAAGCAATGCTTCTGCCTTGGCTCCATTATTTGTATCATCGGTATAGGATTTGCAATATTTTTCGTAACTATCTATTTCCGTCACTACAGTTTCCCCCTTTTGATACATTTTATTTGCTGACTATTCCTCAGTTTCATTCTCTGACGCATCCTCATCATTATCCTCTGAAGATACATCTTCTTCATCATCGCCAAGATATTTTGCACTGCTCCAAACAAACTGACCATAACCCTGCTCACAGGCAATTTCAAAGTCATCCTTTAAGTTATCGAATCCTTCATCAGCAAGAAGATCTTCGATATTCTGCAAACTCTGGCGACCCTTACCACGAGTTTCAATACCTCTAAGTTTAGGCATTATCTTCTGTACAAGCTGGTCTTCAAATGCGATTCTCATTTCCGCCTTTAATTCTTCAGTTACTTCACCCTGCGAATTCTTCAAAGCCACTATAACAGTTGGATAGTTTGCAATATAGTATTCAATAGACTGCCATACTCTATGACCAAGAGCTCGACCTACTTCTTCAAGATGATCATTGATGGTTTCAATAATTCTCTTATAATCCTTAAATATAGCTCTCTGCTCTTCTGAAAAATCACTTTCCAAATCAACAGTTATCCAAGATCTCCAGGTATCATACAGCAGCTTCTTCTCTGTTTTCTTAAGTTTCTTCATCTTAGTTCTTTCGGCAAGATGTTTCGGTCTTGGGAAATTGATTACCATACTTCTATCGATTACCTTATCAGACAAAGATTTTGTAGTCTCATCCTGATTCATGGTACCGGTCCACAATACATTTCTGACAAGTGGTAACTCATAAGGTGCAACTCCAGCACCCAGATTAACCTTTACTTTAGGCAGATCCTTCTTGGTCTTTCCTCTTCTTTCCTCAAGCTTACTTAAAAACTCAGCAAAATAATGCTCTACATACGCAAGATTCATCTCATCCAAAAGAACAATACTTGTGTAATTTTTGAATCCACTATCCTTATCCGAACACTGTACCAAGAAGCTCAGCAAATCTTCAGGCTGGAACTGATTGTCAATTGAATTGAAGAATCCAAGCATAGATTCTTGACTATCCCAGTTTGGTTGTACAGCAACTGAAATAAAGTTCAAACCTCCAAAGAAAGAGTACAGTTTTGGAAGTTCTGACTTACCAGTACCGCTAACACCTGCGAGAACTGTAATGATTGACCAATCGTTAATTTTTAATGCAGTATGGAAAGCATACAAAATTCTTCTCTGGAATCGAATACCGTATTCATCACACTGACGCTTCACGCTCTCAAGCCACTCAATTTCTCCCATATCAACAGGGTATGTTTCCCAATCAAGTTCTTCAGCCGACATAATCTGACGTTTTATTGACTCTATTCTAGCTTCTCTATCGAGCTCCCTTTCTGCCGGTGTAGACAACCTTAACAATTCATTCTGCAAAGACTTCTGGATATTTCTTGCTTCCTCTGCTTCGACTCTTAAATTTTCATTATTCGACTCTAGTCTACGTATTTCAGATCTTAAAGTCTGCACTTCCCCATCTGTAACAGATATTCTCCGTATTTCTTCCTGCGCCTGAGCAAACTTTGTTTCTAAAGCTCTCTTCTCGCTACTAACACGATCATATTCAATTCTTGTCGTACTATTAGCAGCCTCATCCAAAAGGGCCTTATTTCTGGCTTCCAAATCAGCAATTCTGGCTTTAATCTTTTCCGGATCCATGCCGTAAGCGGCTCTTAAACTCTGAATAGACTCGCTTGTAGCCATTAAACCTGCAAGCTCAGATCTGAGTCTTTCTAGTTCTTCGTCCTTGCTACCCAACTTGCGTTCATAAGAATCTATTCTGTCAGAAAAGCGGTCTTGTATTTCCTGTTCAAGATTATCACTGGCGCCACTGATTCTCTGTTTTTCACGATCCAGGCGTCTTCTTTCTCTGATATTATTGCTCTTATCATCATTAACCTGATTCTCTCGCTCTTCGAGTTCTATTTCAAACTGCTGAAGTTTCTTTTCCAACTCAGCAAGACGCGATGCTTCTCGCTTTGTTCTTTCTTCGCCCTCGGTAAGTTCCCTGGTTCTCTGCTCGATTTCAGATTCAGTCGCTTTTATTGATTCTTGTTTTGCTTCGGCAAGAGCTTTCTTTCCTTCTGCCTGCTCTCTCTCTATCTCTTTACGAGCATCAGACTTCATTGTCTGAATCTCACTTGCAGCCTGAGAACGAGAAGAATCCAACTCCTTACTAACCTGTGCTCGAAGTTCCCCCATCTCTTTTTGCGTTTGTGTCCGCATTGCCTCAAGTTCCTTCTTTAAGGCAACAATTTGCGCTTCCTTTTCTTTTTCAAACTTACTCCACTCGCTCTCTATCATTGAAAGAGTTTCGGCATCCTTCTTAGCTTTTGTTGCTGCTAAATCAGCCTCAAATTTCTGCCGTTCTGCCTGAAGTTCTGCTTGAAGTTCAGAATGAGCGGTTTTCTTTTTCTGCTCTAACTCGCCCATCTGTTGAAATATAGATGCTCTATATGCCTCAAGTTTTGCCTGCTCATCAGCCAATTTATTCTGCCACTTAAGTAGTTCCTCAACTCTAGCCTTATAGCTCTTTTCCTCACTAGCTTTACCAGCTGTTTTTTCATCGGAAGTGGCATTAGCACTGTCTGCTGCATTTACAGTATCAGAAGCCACTGTCTGAGTGCCTGCATCTACAGTTACACTCTGTTCTGCTACTGGCGCACCCGGTGTTGTCTCAGATTCCGTTGTTTCTTCGATAATCTTTTTTTCGTCCATTTTATATGCCCCCTATCGCCTTGGTTACTTTGATTACTTTATCTCTTAATTGCTCTAACTCTCTTGTATCTAGTTCAAGAGCTACATTGTTTCCATGCTCCCGATATTTGGTGACTATAGATACTATCTCATCAAACTTTATCTCTCTAAGTGCTGCTAGTTTTTCATCTGGACAAAAACAAAGGTAAACTAGTGCCTGTGCTCCCAATGTAGTATTTTTGCTGCCTAATGTATCTTTGAGATAGTCTTTATGTACACCAGTCAATCCACGTTCAAGCGGCTTTCCCCAGCGAGTTTGAGCCAGCTCTACTAATTGCTCTTTAGACATTTGTTTTTTCTTCATATAAAACACTTGCTCATAAATGGTTTCCTGAAGAATTCTATACAAAGTGTTCACAAACTCATATGGTGCCGGATAATTTCTTTTGCCTGGAGCAACAAGTTTCCACTCATTTTTAAGCGCTTCATCCATCACATTGTAGTAGTACATAGGTCCAAAGACTTCAGCCAAATTTACATCTGTTAGTAATCTCTGATTTTGTTTTACATCAGCAGTGACTGCGCGCATCTCTTCCTTTCCTTTAAAAATAAAGTCTGGCAAAAGACACTCTATAAGCAGCGTTGTAAAATAATATATCTGATCCACATAGTCTACATTGATATCATCAGCATAAGTTTTGTGTCTCAAATCCTTGCATTTGTTGTGCAGTTTATTGATTGTATGTATGACACCAGGATACTGTTTCAGCACCTCTCGAAATAAACTATCCTTATTATCAAAGGTCTCTATCAAGACAAGAGGTAGCGCAATATACATATTTGGAGTTTTAGTATTATACATTTTAGTGATATTATTTCTGCTTACAATCCCAAATAAATAATCATATTGTCTGATATAATCCAATCCTATTTGTTCCGATAATGTCAGTATCAATTCCTGATTTAAATGTGTATCCTGACGATATAACAACTTTAATCTATCTTGTCGTAAAGGACTTTTTAACAAATAATTGTACAATGTATGCTCTATAACAGCATAACAGTTAAGCAGAAACTGCTTTTGATCATACTGTTCCTCAACATACTCATCTTGAGATGAATCAGACTCTTCTGCTGTAATCTTCTCATAAGCTGCGTTTATGCTGTACATAGGCTGATATAAATTCCTATATCGCCCCCCATTCGCTTCCTCAAAATCGAATCCACTTCTTTCTTCAGATTCTTTAGAACGAACTTGTGCCGCCTGTGCCTTTACATCATTGATAATTTCAGGGTGTTCCTTCCTAAGATACCTTGCTAAATAGTCATTATTTGCTACAAATCCATCTGATACTATCAGCTCGTCCGTACTTCCCTCCTGGATAGCAGCCTTAACATGGAGTAGACAGTCTTCCGCTGAAGTATTTTCTATAGCATAACTAGCTAAGATTTCAATAGGCGCAAATCTTGTGGAATTATTGGATATCCTATTATACAAAAACAATGCATCCTTAATATCACTGGACTTCAGCATTTTTCCACCCAAGGCTCCCTGAGGTGTCTTAGACCAGATATTTATTCCACTGATGATTATTGGTCGCCCAGCTGATCCATACTCAATGCTGGTAACGCTTTTAGTGGTTTTTTTTACATTTGCATATTCCAATTCGCCATAATGTACATATGGCAAAATTTCTCCAGTGTCTTTGATAACAAATAGCTTGGCCTGTTTATATACAAGACTCGTACTCTTACTGTGCAAACCATTTAAGTAGTTTTTACCCAATTCGCTAACAGTATACTCATCTTTTTCAAGTAATCCCAGTTCTCTTAATCGTATTCTAATAAAGCTAATAATATCTTTAGGCAAACATAGTGTTGCAGCCATTTCTTCTTTTGTATAGGGTTTATAGTCTAATAATTTTAACACCGCATCTTCAAACATATCCAGCCGTTGCTCTATTGCGGACTGCGAAGGCACTAAAATCTCATAGGTATTACACTGGATAAAATAATCTACAGCATTGCCAAGAAGTCTAACGTTGGGAAACAATTCTTCATATCTTGAATCCTCAAACAAGCTAAAGGCATTCTCAAGTGCCATCTACAATAACCCCCTCTCTTTCACAGAGCTTAAGCAATTTCCACATTCCAGGGACACAAACCTCTGCCAGTTTATCCCATTTTCCGGCACTAAATATATTTCGATCACCAACAACTATAAGTAACTTCTTCTGTCTGCTCAAAGAAACACACAATCTGTTTTCAGAAATTAAGAAGCCATAATTCTGTAATCCGACTTGTTCCTTATAATCTCTGTATTTTTTTAATGCCTTTTTATCATTTTCAAGTTCTAATTCGTTTTGATTTAGGACAGAAAAATCGACTGGTATTTGCTTTTTTAGCTCAGGATCAGTATACATAGGCTCCTTTTTGTTTGTTCGTACAACAGACAAATAGATAACGTCAAACTCCATACCCTGGAATGCATCAACGCTTCCTACCCTAATTTCTTTTACTTTATCCTGATACGCCTTCAATTCTTCATCAGCTTTAAGAAGCCTCTTTATCAGCCTTACCTGCTCACTATAGAATGAGATTACCCCATATGATAATGCTTCACCAGCTGAAGACTTTATATGTTTCTTTATTAACTCAACAATGTATCTTGCTTCACAATCTCTAGCCCTGCTAGTACCTTCTTTTCTTTCAGGACCTTTTTCATTAGGCATATCCACCCACAACAACGGCTTGGCATAAAGACCTTGCTGATAAAATGACTCTGCCAGAGGTGATGCAAAGCTTTCATTATAAGGTTGATAAAAAGTCTCATTTATAAAATTGCCTAGCATAGGATGCATTCTGTACTGTGCATCAAGAACAATGGTTCTAGGAATATGATCCTGCTCCTCCAGCTTCTTTGCTTTTCCTAAAAGATACTCGAACATACTTTTCTTGATATTGTCCATATCCAAATCTTCCATTTTGGAAGTATCAATACTTTCAAGCACCTCTTCGTTGTAAATATGTGGAAGCTGTCGATGATCTCCAACCAAAATAATCCTTCGTCTACCTTGAGCCAGAGGAATCATCAAATCGATTGGGCTGACTCTTGCCGCTTCATCCACTATCACGGTTTCATATTCAGGGTGTTCCCACAGTTTAACACCCTTTGCATCCTTTATTTCACTGCCCTCACTCTGCTGAGTAGTAGCGGAATATACATACAAATAGTTATTTAGTGTTCTCTCAACTTCATCTCGATTTCCCTCTACCTCTTTTAAAAGTTCGGATAATATCTCAATTTCTCTATTCTCTCGCTTTTTGAGGCTTTCATGTAACTCCAAATAAATATCTGTTATTTCGCGACTGGCTTTTTTCTCAGCATATGTCACCATCGGTGTACACTTATTCAATAAATAATTCTTTACTTTGTTAAGATTATCCAGAAGCTTATCGTCCGGTTCATTATCAAAGCAATCAGATGCCTCCTCAAGGACAGATAACATCCAATCATTTTCTTTCTTTCTTCTGTCTAAATTTAAAGATTCTAATTGTTGCAATAAGTCATATGCATTATCAGCGCCATCATCTGAAAATCCTGCTTTGGTTGTTCTTAATCTTCGTACAAAACCAATGATTTCATTTTTATCAGTAACTTCGCTCTTTGTATATTCGTCAAGAAGTCGGTCTATTACCTCGTTTAATAAATGTTCATGGTTAATGCGTTTTGCACACTCAAGGAACTCCACAGCGTTCATATCGCTAGGATAAGCCTGGTAAAAATTGTATGCCTTTGCCAGAGCTCTTAAATCCTCTGACTGAATCAAATCCGGATTTGAATTCTTCAGTTCCTTCACATAATTGGCACACCACTTTTCAATAATTACTTCTTTTGTTCTATCCTCTTCTCCGTCTCTTTCCTGACGCCCAAATTTAACTGTAGGTAATGAGTTAACGCTTAATCTCTCAATTACATTACGAACTGCATCATGCTGAAAACTTGTTATCAGTACCTGTCCGTTATTTACAGTCTTCTTATTACTGATTTCATTAAGTCGCTCAATAATTGCCGTAATTACTGTTGTCTTTCCTGTTCCAGGAGGTCCCTGAATAATAGCTATATCAGGAGTATTTAATGCAATATCAATAGCATTTTTTTGCGTTTCTGTCGGTGGATTCTTAAATATTTTTTCAGCCACAAATGATGAAAGCGGATCTACCTTCACCCTGTTTTTTGTATCTTCAAATACATCCGGAAGTTCACCTTCAAGAATTAATCCTAAAGATCTATTAGCTGACTCACCACTTGCTATCCTTCGTCTGGCATCCTTTCTTCTCTGAATCTGTTTCTCATCACCATAGATAGACAAATATACATATCTGGAATCCGGAAGAGAAAGCTGATTAAGATCCAATACAAAGCCACCATTTTTCTTTCTCAGAATTTTTACTACAGTGCCTCGTTCTGGCTTAATCTTTAATTTTCGCCTTTCTTCCTGATAGTCGTCATACTCTTTCCATGTCATATCCGGATCGTCTAAATATACTGGTTTTTCATCTGAAAATACTAAGTAGGAGTTATCACTAATAAGCTTGCAAAGCCTATCATAATCACTAATGCCTACATACACACCACCTGCAGTTTCAAATGTCATACTCTTTTTGCTCAGAGTTATCAAGCCTACATCTCTTGCATTGGCTAAAATGAAATTACCCTCTTTCTCTGAGTACTCATTCCAGAGATCTAGATATCCTTTATTTTCATCATAAAACTTTTTGGCATTAAGAGAGAGGATTGCACCTGTATCTGTAAACTCCAATGAACCAATTCCAAGCATTAAATTTGATGGCTTTCTATTGCCATTTTTTACAACTCTTTCAACATAAAGTTTTTCTTCAAAAGCTTTTCCCTTGAGTGTTGCATATAATTTAATGGACTTTCCATGAAGAACCAGCACACGACTTTTCTCAGCGGTGGCATCTGTATCATCATCTTCCACATCATCATTCTCTGCCTGATCCGCTTTTACAAATCCCTTTACATTTTTCTCACTGCTTTCAAAAGCAAAACATGATTCCATTCCGTTTGTTAAATCAAACTGCTCCCTTAAATGTGCATATACCTTCTCTTCTTTGTTATCCACCTTCCAGAACTTAAAAAGATACTGCATTACCTTTTCACTTAATACTAAAGGCACTGATCCCATTCTTTTGCAGTTGCAGAAGAACACGAAATGAAGAAAAATAACTCTTGATTCCTTGTTATTTGATGTGGATGTAATTTCCGCCAAGCAATAGTAATGTCTATTAATAAAATCCGTCACCATTTTACAATCGCTCAAGTCATCAATTGTAAAGGGTATAGAATTATCCTTTGTGACAAGTTCAAACGAATTTTCACCAAGATAGGCAACATGGCCACTCTTAGATACAATATCTCTGCTACCAACAACATGGCATGAAATATCCCTTAATTCACTTTGCTCATCTATTTTGATTTCTGATATTTTCATACAATCAACCTTTCAGTGCATAATCAACAAGATATTCCTCAGCAGTAGTTCTGTCTGTCACCCTTATCTGAGCGTCTTCGTCAAGCACATATTTGCCAAATATTTTCTGATATACTCCATCCTGCTTACGTTCAAAATCAAAACGGCTGTTAAAGTTTTCAATAATAATTTCACCTTTAACCACTGCAATTTCAAAAATTATTTCATTGATTTCAGAGACACTAAAGCCCTTCACTAATCGAATCGGCACTTTAATACCATTTGAAACCTCATGAACATAGCTTTGTTCTGTGCGATCGTCATTATTAGTATAACAAGAAAAGCTCACATACTTATTCTTTTCATCGCACCAAGGGCAAGACTTGTTTACCATAGAATCATATTCCATCTCACACTTCTTGCATTTAATAGAATGATCCATCTCATAAGCTAAAGCCTCTCCCCATTCCATCATGGTAGGTCTTGTCAATCGCTTGTGTCGTCCAGTTCTGGAGAAAGTTTTCTTAAAACAATTATGTAATTTTTCTCCTACAAGCAACTCATATGGAACCGGAGTATCAGAATAATTTTCATCATTTTCCTCATCCCTTATCCATTCAACATCACAGCCACAAGCAAAAGTCTCTTCTGTTTCTGATAGAAATTCTTCTTCATCAAGTTTTTCCTCTAACTGTGGTCCAACAAAAGGATGCTGACCTGTAAGGTTCCAAAACAAAGCTATAGCAAAAGAGAAAATATCTGAATAAAAAGTATTTCCCTTTCCTCTAAGCACCTCAGGAGCTACATATCCCGGTGAAAAAATACCATCCCTTTTACTCGTGACAGTGATATAGTTTATGTTGTCTACGTCAATCATCCATACGACATTCTTATCTTGCGCATTTGATATATACATATTCTTATCGGATAAGTCACAATAAACTAATCCTCTGGTATGAATAATTGATAAAATACCAGCGACATTAAAAAAAGCTGCTATCCTTCGCCTTTTGCCACCGGTACTTATATAATTAGCAAATCCTCTTACAAAATCTGGATTACTGTCTCCAAATTCCTCTAACCAAGCGTTTCTATAGTCTTCATTTCCATATCTGAATGCGTCCTCAAATGAAACCATATCATCGAGCATTCTCATAGAATAACCAACACAGTCCTTCAATATTGATTGAGGAAGCGTAATATTTGTATTTTGTGGAATCGGCAATAAACGTATTTCATCAAATTTTTTATTGTCATCAGTATTAAGATTTATCTTCTTAGTCTGTGGGTCCCACTCTATTTTTAAAAGCACATTAGGCTCTTTTGTTTTGTAAACAATACCCTGTCCACCACTACTCAATTCTTTATCAATACTAAAGACATTGCCATATATATCTTCATATTGTTGATTCACTAAGACTCGACCTCCTCAAACATATAGGTGATAGTTTTATCATCTATCCCCGGCCACGTAGAAACCCATCCTTCTATATCTTTTCTGCCCTCATCTGCAGGTATTCTCGCATATTCATATATAAAATCACTCGTAAACGAATGAATCTCTTCTTCCTTCATTACTCCGATTTCTATTCCATCAGAACATGCCACCGCACCTATAAATTTATCAAAATTCAATTCCAAAACTTCAAGGCGTTCTTCATCAAATTCAGCCATCAAGCAATCAGTTTCATTTGCAAAATAATCGTCTTTCTGATCCATTAATACATAATCTGTGTCGTCAATTAAAATCGAGAGAAAACCATCGCCCAATCTAGCTGCCTTCAAACAATTATCCTGTACCAAAAGAACCAGCATTGTTGCGTAACACTGCGTAATATCGTATTCTTTAAGATTTTCTATCCATTTTGCATGACATTTTTTAAGAAATGGAATCCACTTTAATTGATCCAGCGGCACCTTTTCGTTTTCAAACTCTTGCTCCAAAACTTCGCAAATAATCCTTGCTCCAAATTGTGAAAATCTCTTACTGCCCATGCCATCAGAAAGTGCCATCATATACCCGTTTGATACAGGTTTACAAATAAAACTGTCTTGATTTATATCATGATAGCTACCTTTACAAGACAATCCATCTGTTATCATCTCTACTCCTTATCAGCATGCCGAAAGCGCAGCATTAACATCCTCTGCCAAGTATACTTTCTTGTTTTTCGAGCAACGCTGCAGATTATTTAACATTGCATCCTCGCCAACTGCAACACATACAACATTATCTTTATGTTTAGATATAGCTTTTTCTATATCAACATCAAAACAACCATCGCTGATTAGCAAGGTATTTTCTTCATCCGACATTTCGCGAAAGCAACCATTTATGGCAGTTGTCGTCATTTGCCCACCATAAGTTATTTTTAATCCTGCAGTATCTTCTACTTTTATACACTGATTGCCAACCAGGTAATAATTCTTAACTTCTATCCCATCACAGGAAGTAATTGCATTTAACAAATACTTAACAACCGCATTTTTACAGTCTTCTGCCATACTTCCTGAAGTATCAATCAAAATATTTAAATATTTGGACATGTATCAAATGCCTCCATTTTACCATTCATCATCATCATCGTCCTGCTTAGTTGGTACTGATGATGAAACTACAGGTGTTTTTACCTCAGCAACAACCTTTGGTATATCTGGTTTTGTAGCTGTTGTTGTAACAGACATACTTACTGTCTTAAAGCACTCTGCAAGATCTGATGCGTTTGCAGCATAAAATACATTATCCGGATTTTCAGTAAATGTCTCTAATACTGTACGATCTGCCTTTTCTCCAATGGCAACCGCAAAACGCTGACACTTGCTTGATCTTCCGTCGTTAATAAACATAGCCATTGGATTTCTCCAATCATCATTTGGCTCACCATCTGAAACTAATACAACAGCAGGTCGATAAATTCTCGATGGGGTCACACTCTTATCATCAATCATATCTTTAGCCATCTGAATTGCTGTTCCCATTGGTGTCATACCATCTGCGACAAAATGCTCAAGCCCCTTGTCCTGAAGTTCTTTCACAGGTGTATACGGTGTATGAAGCTTAATTTCATTTCCAAAAGTAATAATTGCCACATCAATACTCTGCTCCTTAAGCTGTGCTCCAACAAAGGTATCAATCATATCGCATGTCGCATTATATAAGCTATCAATCTTTGCTCCCTGCATGCTACCACTTACATCTAAGAGCAAAATTACAGGTAACTTCTTAACTTCGGGTGCCTTGTAGTTGTTAGGATTAAATGCCATTTGTTCTTCCTCCATTATCATTATACATATAGCAATCCCTTGCTATTATATTGTTAGTGCACGACATATATTGTCGCTTTACTTTTTAAAGCATCAATTTTTCCATTATTGCAGATAAGTTCATTCCTGATCTTGCATCACTTGATGTCTTTGCTGCTGTAACAACATATCTGCTGTCTCCAAAATAAGACCATTTATAATGTTTTCCATCGCTTGTAATCTCTATTCCCAGTGCTTCTAACTCATTCTTCAATGAACCATTTAAGCTTCTATATCCCTTAAGGGCTTTTTTTAGAATTTCTCTTTTCTTTTCCGGTAAATGCTTATATTCATTGCATTGAAGAATGTCATCTATGACATGCTGTCTCCTGCTTCCCTCGTAGCAGCTCTTCTTATACTCTTCTAGGATTTCAAGAATAATTTCTTTTATTTCACCCTCATATAAATCTTTCTCTTCCCCTGCCACAATAACCGGTACTTGAGATCTGTCCGAAAACTTCATCCTCAAACCTTGAACCTCTGCTGTCAATCTTTGTATCTCGTTATTCAATTTAGCATTGGTGTCTTCCATTTTCTTTAATTGATCACCAAACTCTTCGTAAAGATAATCATTTTCTTCTTCTACGGTCGCTTTACTTTTTAGAAGTTCTACATTTTTTAAGTGCAATTGTTCGTTCAGGATTCCATCCCAAGTATCAATATTTTTCCGCACACGTTGAATCATATAGCTATAAACAGCATTTATAATGTGGTTCTCTATATAATCTTTACTTTTTTCTGTGCAATCTATAAAGTCTACCTGTTTTTGGAAACTTGGATAAAAAATAATTGCCTTATTCTCATACACATTTTCATCGTCTATATCCAGACACAATTTCTGATCATAGCCATCCGGCTCATATATAACGTGAGCAACTCCTTGAAGTCTAAATGCCAGGTCATCAACATTAAGTTCCGACGAAGTATCTTTAGATCTGGTAATATAGACAATAGGCAATAACATTTTTATTTCTTTACAACACACCTTTTGGATCAAGTCATTACAATCTGTTGCAAGATGCGCCTTCTGTGAAACACGCAAAGCAGAATCCGTCCCTGAATATCCACTGTAAACAATAAGTTTTACAAAATATGGTGGATAGAAAGTCGGAGCAAAATCTGTTGTAAATTCCGTGGTAACCATTGCCACAGAAACCGACAAATATCTTTTTTCTACATTCAAGACAAAATCTGTGGTCCAGATGCCATGCTCATCCTCTTTCCTTAAACGAGAAGCAATTATTTCATCTGTATCAACCTCTTGAAACTCAAGAGAAATTCTATCCTGTTCCCATTTCAAATTATGGGCTTCACCATCCCATTCCACGCCATCAATCTTATCGTGTTGGCTCCCCTGATTCCATTTGATTACGGTTTTTATGAATTCTTCTTTAGTTAGCAAATCGTTAACAGGGAACTTGGTTGTATATGTAATCATTGTTTGTCACCTCTATCCTTAATGTATTTACCGCTCTTTATTCTGGCGTCTGCAGGTTTTTCACTATCCTCTGGAATAGCCCATGTGTTTCCAAATTTGACAGCTCCTTCAATCCTCCCATTAAGGCAAAGCTCATTTATTCTTCTTTCACCAATTTCCCATTTTTTTGCAGCTTCTTTTATTTGAATATATCCGTCCAATACAAAACCTCCTCCTTGCACCAAAACAGTTCTATTCTCAAATGATTGCAAAGCACCACTGTACTTCTGATTATAACCCATCATTCGAATAATATCAATCTGTTTTTTGTGCAATCTGGCTGTTTATGTGATTTTTCAGCAAAACATTTTGTTAAAATTTATCATAATCATCTGGATTCAAGCCTGCTTCTTCAAGAGTTTACCGTCTCTCGTCTTCATCCATCATTTCAAGCTCATCCCTATCTAATCTGATGTTAGCATCTAATTAGTACAAAACAAAAATGAGATATTTCCTTGATACAAATAAAATGTATAATAACAAGAGGAGGAACTCATCATGTCATGTAAGAAAACTCAACACACCAAACAATTTAAGTTGGATGCTATCAACTATCGAAAAGAACATCCGGATCTCACTCAGGTAGAATGTGCCAAGAATCTTGGCATCGGAGTCAGCACTCTTGCCAGATGGGAAGCGCAATTCCGAGACAATGAAGGCGACATTCCTGTTAGGGGTTCTGGTAATTACGAATCCGATGAAGCCAAGGAAATCGCACGTCTTAAGCGCGAGCTTCGCGACGCTCAGGATGCTCTTGATGTGTTAAAAAAAGCCATCGGCATTCTGGGGAAAGATTAACAGAAGCTATCTACACTGAAGTTTCTGCCAAAGTAGAGGCATCTAAAGTTACTGGACGCCGCGTCTCTACTTCCGGAATGCTGAATTTTTTAGGCGTATCTCGCTCTGGATATCGAGCTTTTCTGAATCGAAAAGTTTCTCCTTCAAAGCAGCGTAAAGAGGCTATAAAAAAGGAAATCCAGAAAATCTACGACAAATCCAAACAGAACTATGGTGCTCCCAAAATCACTCAGGAGCTCCGCAAGGCTGGCGAAATCATCGCCGAACGCACCGTAGGTAAATACATGCGTGAAATGGGCATTAAAGCCCAGTGGATTAAACCGTGGACCACCACAACGAGAGACTCCGATTTCAGTGAAGAACTTCGCAACATTCTTGATGAGCAGTTTAACCCAGAATGTCCTAATGCCGTTTGGTGTACTGACATCACTTACATTTGGACGCAGGACGGCTTTGTATACCTTAATTGCATCATGGACTTATTTGCCAGAAAAATCATCGCATGGACACTTTCTGACACGATGGAAGTATCCACTGTTATTGAAACTATTAATAAAGCAAAGGCCTATCGAAAAATCGATTTCCCTTTGATTATTCACACGGATCGTGGCAGCCAGTATGTTTCTAATGCTTGGCGCGAAGCCACTGAAAAAATGCAACGCAGTTATTCTCATACAGGTTATCCGTATGACAATGCCTGCATCGAATCTTTCCATTCCCTTATTAAACGTGAATGGTTAAATCGTTTCAGTATTTGTAACTACAACCATGCTTATCGTCTGGTATTCGAATACATAGAAACATTCTATAACACTGTCAGAATCCACAGCCACTGTGGCTATGTATCACCTGACGAATATGAAAAGCTGTATGAGAGGGGTATGTTACTGTCTGCTGCTTAGCAGGCAGAACTTCTCATTTTAATTTGTACTAAATCTTGACATAGGACCAATCAATATAAATCAAGCTCATCATCCCCCTCTTCTTCCAAGGTATCACTTCCAGAATAAAATGCATCATCACCTGTTAAATCAATTGCTTCCTGCCTACTGCTAGCCGTCATCTGCATCCCGATTGACCACACCATAAA
>ENA-UONS01001899-UONS01001899.1-human-gut-metagenome-genome-assembly--contig:-CS19-NODE-1899-length-17781-cov-13.646452_pt1 | contig 17781 bp, 17 predicted proteins | sample MGYA00242458_ERZ724005 | MGnify/ENA metagenome assembly ERZ724005
TCCTGCCGAAGGAATATGCAGGCTTCTCCCCCGCCGAAAAGCTGGGCCAGCTGCGCGCGAAGCTCTCTGAGCTGGGCTGCACCGCACAGCTTGTGGGCAAGCTGGACAACCTTGCATGGCTGCTCAACCTCCGCGCCATGGACATCCAGTGTACCCCCTATGCCATGGCCTATTGCTACGTCACCCCGGACAAGGCGACTCTCTTCATCAACACCGCCCGCGTCAGCGCGGAGGCAGCGGCTGAGCTGAAGGAGAACGGCGTCGAGCTGGCAGAGTACGACGATGTGCTCTCCTTCCTCGCCGCCCAGACCGAGACCCAGACCGTGCTGGCCGACCCCGCCTCCGTCAACTATGCTGTCTATCAGACGCTGGAGGCCAACCCGGCCCTTACCGTCAAGGATGAGGCCGACCCCCTGCTGCCCATGAAGGGCGTCAAGAACGAAGTCGAGCTGGCCCACACCCGCGAGGCCCACCTCCGGGACGGCGTGGCCATGGTGCGCTTCCAGATCGAGCTGGAGAACCGTCTGGCTGCCGGCGAGGAGCTGACCGAGCTGACCATCGACGAGATCCTCCACAAGTACCGCAGCGCACAGGACAAGTTCCTGACCGAGAGCTTCGGAACCATCGCCGCCTACGGCCCGAACGCCGCCATGATGCACTACCACGCCACCGAGGAAGATCACGCAAAGCTGGAGAAGAAGGGCTTCCTGCTGGTGGACAGCGGCGCGACCTACATGGACGGCACCACCGACATCACCCGCACCTACCCGCTGGGCGAGCTGACCGAGGACGAGCGGCTGTTCTACACTTGGACGCTCCAGTGCCACATTGACATCGCCCGGGCTGTCTGGCTGGACTACTGCGACGGCCATATGCTGGACACCATCGCCCGTGAGCCGCTGTGGCGCCACCTCATCAACTACCGCTGCGGCACCGGCCACAGCGTCAGCCACGTGGGCAACGTCCACGAAGGCCCCCACGCCCTGAACGGCCGCAACACCACCGTCTTCAAGCCGGGCATGATCGTCACCGACGAGCCGGGCGTCTATGAGGGCGGCGTCGTCGGCATCCGCATCGAGAATGAGCTGGAGTGCTACCACAAGGCATCCAACCAGTACGGCGAGTTCCTGGCATTCTGCCCCATCACGTTCGTGCCGATCGCCACCTCCCCCATCGTCCCGGGCGTTCTGAGCCGCGACGAGCTGGATTGGCTGAACGCCTACCACCGCGAGGTCTTCGAGAAGCTGGCTCCCCGCCTGACCGAGGATGAGCGCGACTGGCTGGCCAAAAAGTGCGCCGCCATCGGGGCATAACAAATAAAAGAAGGGCTGCGGCATATCGACAACCTCTCCGTCATTGCTTCGCAATGCCACCTCTCCTATCGAGGAGAGGCCTTGGCATTCTGGAAAGCTTTCCCTCTTCGCCAGAGGCTCCCCTCGGTAGGGGAGCTGTCGAGCGAATGCGAGACTGAGAGGTTGGGATGTGCAACAGCCCGTTTTTGTTTCTCGTCAGGACCTTTGCTCCAGCTCGGCCTTGTGCTCTTTCCAGTAGGCTTTCGCCTCGTCGATGACCTTTTTGAAGGGGCCGGAGGGATAGGTGCTCTCGGCGATGTCGATGAGGAACTTGTAGAGCTGGGGACGCACCTCCTCGTACATCCCGAGGCGGGTGTAGAGGTCTTTGTAGTAGCGGAACACCTGAATTTTGTTCTGCACGAGGGTGGCGGGCTTGATCTGGGTGTGGCAGATGCTCTGGGGGTTCTGGACGTAGTAGTAGCCGGGCTGCGGGATGGACGCAAAGACCTCGGCGTACTGGATATACTGCATATTGAACACGAGGTCTTCGGCCCAGCGCATCTCGCTGGTAAAGCGGATGTCGTGGGCCGCGAAAAGGTCGCGGCGGTAGAGCTTGTTCCAGAGCACGCCGTAAAAATACGAAGCGGGCTTGTCCATCAGGCAGAGGGCGAAGGTGTCCTTGTCGTAGATGCCTGCGGGCAGGAAGCCGTATTCCCTCGTTTCCGGCGGGCGGGCAACGTGCATGACGCCGAGATCGTCCTGAATCTTTTCCAGCACCTGCCCGGGCTTGGATGCCCCGGCGGGGATGACCATGGTGTAGGGCGAGATGACGAGGTCAGCGCCCGACTGCTCCGCCGCCTCCACCAGCCGGGCTGTGTAGTCCGGGGCGATGTAGTCATCGCTGTCCACGAACTGGACGTACTTACCGCCGGCAAGCTTCAGGCCGAGGTTCCGGGTGTCGGACACGCCGGAGTTTGCCTTGTCCACCAGCAGGATGCGGCTGTCCTTTTTGCGGAACTCCTCGCAGACGGGCAGGCTCTGGTCCTTGGAGCCGTCGTTGATGACGATGATCTCGAGATCCTCATATTGCTGGGCACAGATGCTGCCAAGACAGCGGTTCAGATGGCTCTGGGCATTGTACACCGGCAGGATGATGCTGACGAGGGGCATTTCCATAGCAGTTTCTCCTTTTATCGCAATTTTCAAAAATAGCGCCTATCAAAACGGCATCTTTGCGATAGCGCTTTTTACAGCAATGATACTCCCACCGGGCCGAAAAAGCAAGCACCCGGCGGAAGGCCCGAAAGGGGGCTTTGAATTGATCTTCCATATCGCAGTGTGCAGCCCGGACAGCGTCCTCCGCAGCCGGGTGGAGCGGCAGTGTCTCGACTATTATGCCCGGCGGGACGACGCCTGCATCATCGAGCAGCTGGACAGCCCGGAGGCCCTGCTGGCCCGGGACGACGCCGGGGAGCGGTACGAGCTGTATCTCATCGAGCTGCCGTCCACGGCGGCCGCCGCATCGCTGCGGGCAGCGGCTGCACTCCGCAGCCGGGGGCGGCGCAGCCCGCTGGCTTTTCTGGCCCATACGCCCGCCCACGCCTACAGTGCCTACCGGGTGGACGCCATGCAGTATTTATTGCTGCCTGTCCCGCCGGAACAACTGGACGCTCTGCTGGCCCGGGCCGCCGAGCCGGAGTACGGCCCGGCCATCCCGGTAGCCACGGCGTCGGGTCTGCGGGTGCTGCCCTTCGCGGACATCGAATACCTCGAGTGTACCCACCATGTGGTGCATTTCCATCTCGCCAGCGGCGAGGATGTGCCGTCCCTGTCCGTCCGGGTGCCGTTCGCGCAGGTGGCACAGCCGCTTTTGGCGGATGAGCGCTTCGTCCAGCTCCACCGCTCCTATGTGGTCAATCTGGCGGCAGTCTCCCAGCTGGCAGCGAGCGAGTTCTGGATGCAGAGCGGCGCGCGGGTGCCTGTGCCGCGCGGACGGGAGCCTGCGGCCCGCACGGCGCTGCGGGATTATCTGGAAAAGCAGTTTCAATAAACAGCAGTGGGGAGGCCCGGAATGAGCCTCCCCACTGCTGTTTTCATGTTGCTATAATTCTTGCCCTGCGATAAAACCGCTTCTTAAAGCTCCGCCCAGTCCAGCTTCGTCCAGTCGGGAATGTACTGGTCTGCGAGCCGCTGCAATTCCGGCTTGTCGGCGGCGCTGCACGCATCCTCGATGTCGATGAGGTAGAAGCCGCACTGCTTTGCGGTGCGGGAGGCGTAGACGGCGTCTTCACAGACGACGGCGTCGGCGGGGCAGCTGCCGCCCAGACGGCCCAGCACCTCATGGAACACGGCGGGGTGGGCCTTGCTCTTCGCGCCCTGTGCGGTGCAGAAAAACTCGAAATAGTCCGCCACGCCCAGACGGGTGAGGACCTCTTTGCACTGGTCAGCCCATGTATTGGAGCAGATGCACATCCGCGCCCCCTCGGCCTTCAGCCGGGCCAGCATCTCCCGGACGCCGGGCTTCAGCTCGACCTTTTGATACAGGTCCCGGATGACCTGCCGCATGGCGGGTTCGTAGTCCCGGAGGGTGAGGGGCAGGTCGTAGGTGTGGATGAGATACTCTGCCCCCTCCACCATCCCCATGCTCAGAAGGACGTCGTGGATGCCGGGCCGGGCCTCGCGGCCATAGCGGCGCAGCAGCTCCAGCGGTGCGCCCTGCCACACCACGGTCATGCTGTCGGTGAGGGTGCCGTCCATGTCGAAAATCCATTGCTTGCGGTGCATCTGTCGTCCTCCTGAATCGTTCTGGCAAGGTGAATTTATTATAGCACATTTTTTGTTACAAAAACAGAGAGAAATCTCCCGGGAAATATGCTATAATCTAGGAAAAACCGGAACGCATCAAAGGAGGCGGCAGATATGGCGCAGAACAACACCCCCATAAGGGCGCTGGTGCTGGCAGGCGGCGGTGCACGCGGCAGCTATCAGGTGGGCGTCTGGCGGGCGCTCACCGAGCTGGGCTGGCGGCCCCAGATCATCACGGGCACCAGCGTGGGCAGCCTCAACGGTGCGATGTTCGCCCTCGACCTCTACGAGACGGCCCGGGATATGTGGCTCACCATCCGCAGTCAGGATGTGATAGAGCTGCCCGCCGAGGACGCGCCCCTGCCGGAGCTGCACGCCTTTCTCAAGGACGCCGTGACGCAGGGCGGCATGGACGTCACCCCGCTGGAAGAGATCGTGGAGCGGGTGCTGGACGAGGACGCCCTCCGCCGCAGCCCCATCCGGCTGGGTCTCGTCACGGTGGAGCAGAAGACGCTCAAGGCCCGGGAGCTTCCGCTGGAAGAGATCCCGGAGGGAAAGGTGAAAGACTACCTGCTGGCCTCGGCGGCCTGCTTCCCGGCCCTGCGCGCCCACACCATCGACGGCGTTTCCTATCTGGACGGCGGCTACCGGGACAATATGCCCACGGCGCTGGCCCAGAAGATGGGGGCGGAAGAGCTGGTCTGCGTGGACCTTGAGGGCGTGGGCATCACCCGCCCCAACCGCACCGGCCTGCCCACGACCCTCATCCGGAGCTACTGGGAGCTGGGCGACATCCTTCACTTCGACCCCGCCACCGCCCGGCGGAACATCGAGCTGGGCTATCACGATACCCTGCGGGCCTTTGGGCGGCTGCGCGGCTGTGCCTACGCTGTGGACAGCGGGGCCGGGAGCAGCGCGGACGCCGCCGCATTCCATGCGGCCTTTGAAGCCGTCCAGAAGGAGGTGCGGGAGAAGCACCCCTCCACCCTGACGGCGGACATCGCCCTCCTGCTGGCGAAGCTCTCGGATGCCGAGCTGGCCCCGCTGGAAGCCGTTGCCGAGGATGTGGGCGTGGACCCTGCCCCCTACTATACCACCCGCAGCTTGGGAGAAGCGTTCCTTGCAAAATGCGACTTTGAGCGCCTTTCGCGCTTCGGGCCGCTGTTCGAGGGCGAGGCAGGCCCGGCACAGGCCGCGCGGGCCGCGCTGCTGCCCAACACCTTTTTGCAGGCACTGGTCTGCCGGGCGCTGACCGGCAGGGTGCCGCCGGAGGAAATGGAAACATGAAGAGATACAAGGGCTTTACCGCCTCGCCCGGCCTTGTGCTGGGGCAGGTGAGCCGTCTTGAGCGCCCGCCGCTGGTCTTTGGCGAGGGGCCGTTCCATCCCGAGCAGGAAAAGCAGGCGCTGGAAGATGCCATTCAGCTGGCTCAGAAGGAGCTGAACGATATGGCAGACCGCGCCGCCCCCACCGAGCAGGCCATCTTTCTGTTCCAGAGCATGATGCTGGAGGATGAGGGCTTCATGAATGAGGTCAACTTCCAGATCCGGGCCGGTGTGGGTGCAGCCGAAGCGATGGACCGTGTGGGCCGCCGCTACGCGGCCCAGCTCTCGGCCATGAAAGACAACGCCTATATGCAGCTGCGGAGCGTGGACATCCTCGACGTGACCCAGCGCATCACCAACATCCTCTGCCGCCGCCCCCGCAGCTGGCTGGCCCTCGACCACCCGGTCATCATCGCGTCGGACCTGCTTATGCCCACTGACCTGTTCAGCATCCCGTCGGGGCGCATCCTCGGCCTTATCACTGCCGAGGGCAGCGGCCAGAGCCACGCGGCCATCATCGCCCGCTCGCTGAACATCCCGGGCATCACGCAGGTGGGCCGGGACTTCCTCGAGGACTGCGATGGCCGCGAGGTCATCCTGAACGCCACCGAGGGCGAGTGCATCCTTGACCCGGACGCCGCCGCCCGCCAGAGCGCCATCACCCGCATCTGCGAGCTGCAGCGCCAGAACGAGGAGCTGAACGCGCAGCTGGAGTTGCCCAACCGCACCCGGGACGGCGAGGAGTTCGAGCTTCTGGCCAACTGCTTCGGCCCGGAGGATGTGGGCACGGCCATGAGCTCCGGAGCGTCCGGCGTGGGCCTGCTGCGCAGCAGCTACATGATGCTGCCCGGCCACGCCATGGACGAGCAGGAGCAGTATCTGTTCTATACCTCCTGCCTCGCCGCCGCCAAGGGAAAGATGGTGACGGTGCGCACCTTCGACTTCGGTGCCGACCGCACCATGGCCGACGCCTATCAGGGCGTCCAGTCCTCCAAGCTGGGCCTGCGGGGCATCCGCAGCAGCCTGCGCAATCTGCCCCAGATGGCAGTTCAGATCTGCGCCCTCATGCGTGCCGCCACAAAAGGCCCGCTGCGGGTCATGTTCCCCATGGTGACAGACATTGAGGACTGGGATTCCGCCATGCAGGTGGTAGACCACTGCCGCCGCAAGCTCACCGAGCGGGGCGTGGAGTTCGAGCCGGATGTCCCCTTCGGCGTCATGCTCAGCGTGCCCGCCGCCTGCCTGACGGCAGAGGACTTCACGGCTCACGGCTGCCGGTTCTTCGTCATCGGAACCAACGATTTGACCCAGTACACCCACGCGGTGAGCCGGGAACTGGCCATTGCCGAGCACTACTACCGTCCCGCCAGCCCGGCCATGAAAAAGCTCATCGCCATGGTGGTGGACGCCGCCAGGAAAGCGGACATCCCCGTCACCATCTGCGGCCTCGCCGTCGGCAATGCCGTCAACGCGACCCAGTATCTCCGCCTCGGCCTGCGCAGCTTCTCCATGAGCCCGCAGAACCTGCTGACCATCAAAAAGGCCCTGCGGGATGCAGATGCAAGATAAAGAAAAACGGCGTCCCACCTCGGCGGGACGCCGTTTCTCATGTCAGAAGTTACTCGAGGTTCCCCGTCAGGGTCATGACGGCAGAGACGACGGCCAGCGGGGCCGTCTCACAGCGGAGGATGCGGGGGCCGAGGCCGACGGTCTTTGCGCCGGCTTTTGCGGCCATCTCAGCTTCCTCGGCGGCGAAGCCGCCCTCTGCGCCGGTGATGATGGCGATCTTCAGCTTTTCGCCATCGGCGGGCGTGGCCTCAGCCAGCAGCTGGCGCAGGGGTGCGCCGCCGCACTCATAGCAGAAGAGCACGAGGTCATACTGGTCGAGGCTGCGGCAGACGGCCCCGAAGTTGGGCAGCGGAAGGGCCACATCCGGCAGGATGCCCCGGCCGCACTGCTTGGCGGCTTCAAAGGCGATGCGGTTGTAGCGCTCGTTTTTCTGCTCTTCCTTCTTGGGCGCGGCCACGCAGTAGCGGCTGAAAAACGGGATGAAGTGGTCACAGCCCAGCTCGACGCCGTGGCGGATGACCTGCTCCAGCTTGTCCTGCTTGGGGTAGCCCACCAGCAGGGTGACGTCCACAGTGGGTTCGGCGGCGCTGGGATAGCCCGGCTCGACGGAAAACTCCACCGTCTCGTCGCCGAAGCCGGTGATGGTGGCGGTGTATTCCACGGCGTTGCCGTCGCAGAGGATGACGGTGTCTCCCGGCTTCCCCCGCATGACGCGGGAGAGATGGTGGGCGTCAGCCCCCCGCAGCACGGCAGTGCCGTCGGAGATCTCGGTGGTAAAATAGCGGTGCGGCATAGTTCCTCCTGAGCGTCCTTGCCCTCTCAGTCACCTTCGGTGACAGCTCTCCCAGAGGGAGAGCCAAAGACGCGGCGGTGAGGCTTTGAGCCTCTCCCTTTGGGAGAGGTGGCATTGCGTAAGCAATGACGGAGAGGGCAAGCCCATTAAAAAATTTACGCCTTCTTGCAGACGATGCACTCCCAGCCGCGCTTCTCCTTCACTTCCAGCACGGCGAGGCCGGCGGCTTCCAGCGCGGCGATGACCTCATCCTTCCGGCTGTCGATGATGCCGCTGGCGATGAAGACGGCGTCGTCGGCCATCAGGCCGGGGACGGCGGGGGCCAGCGCCATGATGGCGTTGGCCACGATGTTGGCGGTGATGATGTCGTACTTGCCGCTGGCCTTGTCGGACAGGTCGCCCACGAGGACGGTCAGCTTGTCGGCCACGCCGTTGAGGGCGGCGTTCTCCCCGGCCGTGCGGACGGCCACGGGGTCGATGTCCACGCCCTCGGCCACGGCTGCCCCCAGTTTAAGGGCCGCGATGGCGAGGATGCCGCTGCCGGTGCCGATGTCCAGCACCCGCTCGCCGCCCCTGACCCGCTCGTCCAGAACCTCAAGGCAGAGGTTGGTCGTCTCGTGGCCGCCGGTGCCGAAGGCGAGGCCCGGGTCGAGGATGAGCTTGACGCGGCTCGTCTCGTAGTCCTGCCACGAGGGCACGACGGCGAGGCGCTGGCCCACGTCCATCGGGTGGTAGTACTTGCGCCAGCCGTTCTGCCAGTCTTCCTGCTCTACGCCCTCGGTCTCGGAGGTGTAGGGGATGCCTGCGGCCTCCATCCGGGCCGCAATGAGGGCCAGTGTCTCCACCGGGGAGTCCCCCGGCTCGAGATACATATGGATGATGACGGTGTCCCGGGGCTTGTCCAGCAGCTCCTGCTCGATGAGGTCTACGTGGGCGATCTGCTCCACCTGCTCTTCGATGTCACTGTAGTCTTCGATATAGATGCCGCCCTCCGCGATCATGGTGGCCACGGCCTCGGCGGCCTCGGCGTCGGCTTTGGATACGGTCAGGCGAATATCAGTCCATTCCATAAGGATGCTCCTTCCGTGTATTCGGGATATACTGCCTTTATAGTACCCGATTCCGGCCCGGGATGCAAGCTCCCGGGGCGAAAGATGTGCGAAAAGGCTTTCTTTTTTTCCGGCGGTATGTTAATATGGAGTCGTACCCGGATCAGACCCGGGCGCTTCCTGCCGGAAGTGCCCGCCGCTGTGTTCCCCAAAGGAGGAATTATCGTATGTTTTTGGGAATGGATATTTATAGCTGGATCGCTGCCATCGTCATTGCACTCATCGTCACCTTCCTTCCGGTCTCTCTGCCGGTGAAGATCGTTCTGGCGATGGCGGCGATGGCCTGCTTTTATTTTGGCCGCAAGTACTGCCACGACCACAAGAACGGCGGGGCGGAGACGCCCAGCATGACCTCGGCGGAGAGCGAGGCAATGGCCTCCGGCCTCCTGAAAGCCCTCGGCGGCAAAGGGAACATTATCAAGATGGACTACTGCGCTACCCGCCTCCGCTTCGAGGTGCACAGCTATGCCTCCGTGGATGAGGCCGCAGCCAAGGCCGCAGGTGCAGAGGGCGTGATCCGCCCGGCCAAGAACGCCTGTCAGGTGGTCATCAAGGGCGATGTGCAGGCCGTGTACGACGCCCTGCGCAAGCAGCTGTAAAACATCCGATGCAGCGCCGCCGGGAGCGGGCCTCAGTGCCCGGCCCGGCGGTATTTTTTAATTCAATAGGAAAGGAAACCCGATATGAAGCCCCAGAACCTCACTTGGAAAAAACTCACCGCCGACGAGCTGACGCGGGTGTATCTGGACGAGATGCGCCGCGACTTCCCGCCCAGCGAGCTGAAACCCCTGAGCATGATACTGAACAGCGAAGCCGTCGGCATGGCCCACACCTGGGGCGTGTTCGAGGGGGAGACGCTGGTGTCCTATCTGCTGATGGTGCGGCCTATGGGCTGTGAAGTGAGCCAGCTGGACTATTTCTCCGTCCTGCCCGCCTACCGCAGCACCGGCATTGGCGCACGTCTGCTGGCCGCTCTGCCCGCCCACGAGGAGGGCGCAAAGGCCATCCTCATCGAGGCCGAGTGTCCCGAGAAGGCTGACGACGAGGCCATGGCCGTCCGGCGTCTGGGCTTTTATGCCCGCTGCGGGGCCGTTGACACCGGCTGGACGGAGCATCTTTTCGACGCATGGTTCCGGGTGCTGGTCCTGCCTGCCGAGGGGGAGACACTGGAGGCGGAGACGGCCAACAAAGAGCTGGCCGACTGCTACAGCCGGGTGATGGGCGCGGACAAGTGGCGCAGATATGTCCAGCTCTACCGCCCGGACGGCACGGAAGAGAAATTCTGATTCGATCATAGGGTCTGAAAGGCTGCTTTACGTTCTGTGAAGCAGCCTTTTTTGCACCCTTCAGCGGGCGGGATGCACAAACGAAAGTGCAGATTTTTGACAGTTTGACCGGGAATGTAAAATCAAGTGTCCTGTTTTCCACACCGGCTTTACCAGAGGATGACAACAGCGCAAAAACACCGCACAAAACTTTACCTGCATTTTGCGCTGCCATGGTCGCAGCTGGATGGGCGGTGCGCTACAATAAAGGCGTCCCAAGAGAGACACAACAAGGAAAAGGAAAACAGCCCGGCCAGAACAAAAGGGCCGGCCCAGTTGAAGGAGATATTATGATGAAAAAGATCACTCGTCGTTCGTTCCTGTCCATCTGCGGCGCTGCTGCCGCTGCTGCTGCCCTGACCGCCTGCGGCGGTGCAGCTTCTTCTGCCGCTGCCTCTTCCGCAGCGGTTTCCAGCACTGCGGAGTCTGCTGCTTCCGGAGCTGCCCTGTCCGGCAATGTGGCCACCGGCGGTTCCACCTCCATGAAGAACGTCATCGCTGCTCTGACCGAGGGCTTCGCCGAGATCGAGCCGGACGTCACCGTCAGCTATGACCCCACCGGTTCCGGCGCAGGCATCACCGGCGCGACCGATAAGACGCTGGACATCGGCCTGTCCTCCCGTGCTCTGAAGGCAGATGAGACCGGCGTCACCGGTACCACCGTGGCTTTGGACGGCATCGCCATCATCGTCAACAAGAGCAGCAAGGTCGAGGATCTGACCGTCGATCAGCTCAAGCAGATGTTCACCGGCGAGATCACCAACTGGTCTGAGGTCGGCGGCGACGACGGCGAGATCGTTCTGGTGGGCCGTGAGGCTGGCTCCGGCACCCGCGACGGCTTCGAGAGCATCGTGGACGTCAAGGACTCCTGCAAGTATGCACAGGAGCTGACCGCTACCGGCGCTGTCATCAGTGCGGTGGAGGCCAACCCTCTGGCCATCGGCTACGCTTCCCTGTCTGCTGTCGGTGACACCGTCAAGGCTGTGACCGTCGGCGGCGTGGAGTGCAGCGAAGAGACCGTCAAGGATGGCAGCTACGAGGTGCAGCGTCCCTTTGTCTTCGTCACCAACGACTCTGTCACCCTCTCCGCTCAGGCTCAGGCCTTCTTCGACTTTGCTACCAGCGCTGACGCAGCCGACCTCATCCGCACTGCTGGCGCTGTCCCGGTGAACGAGTGATTTTGAGCGCGAACGCTCAGGTGTTTTTATGAAAAAGTTTGAGCTGCCCCGCACTCCGGCCCAGTGGCTGGAGGCCATCATGAATGCCATCTTCTTTCTCTGCGGCATCCTCGCGGTGGGCTGTGTGGCTGTCATCACGGTTTATATGTTCCTGTCGGGCCTGCCCGCCATCGGGAAGATCGGCCCGCTGAAGTTCCTCTTCGGCACCGAGTGGGCCTCCACGGCCGCCGAACCGAAGTACGGCATCCTGCCCTTTGTGCTCTCCAGCATCTACGGCACGCTGGGCGCATCCCTCATCGGCGTGCCGGTGGGCCTGCTGACGGCGGTGTTCCTCTCGAAGGCCGCAGCACCCGGCGTGCGGAACGTCGTGGTCACGGCGGTGGAGCTGCTGAGCGGCATCCCCAGCGTGGTGTTCGGTCTGCTGGGGATGCAGGTGCTGGTGCCTGCGGTGGCAAAAGCCTTTGGCAAGGCCTCGGGCGCCTGCCTGCTGTCGGCCATCGTGGTGCTGTCCGTTATGATCCTGCCCAGCATCGTCTCGGTGTCGGTGACGGCCCTCAACGCTGTCCCGCCGGAGTATGAGCAGGGCAGCCTCGCGCTGGGCGCTACGGACACCGAAACATGGTTCAAGATCAGCATCCCAGCGGCAAAGAGCGGCATCGCCGCGGGCATCGTGCTGGGCATCGGCCGCGCTATCGGCGAGGCCATGGCCGTCATGATGGTGGCCGGCAACAGCCCGAATATGCCGGACAGCCTCTTCCGCAGCGTCACCTTCCTGACTACGGCCATTGCGAAGGAGATGAGCTACGCCAGCGGCCTGCAGAAACAGGCGCTGTTCAGCATCGCGCTGGTGCTGTTCGTCTTCATCATGGCCATCAATGTGCTGCTCAACGCTGTGCTGAAGGGAGGAAATAAGGATGAAACGTGATTTCTCCCCCTCCCGCCGTGCGTGGAACATCGCGCTGACGGCGGCGGTCTGGGCTGCGGCGGTGCTGGTCATCGCTCTGACGGCGGGCGTCATCGGGCTGGTGCTCATCCGGGGCATCCCCCACATCAGCTGGAACTTCCTTTCCACCACCGCCAGCGTCCTCAAGGGCACCGACGGCATCCTGCCCGCCATCCTCAACACCCTGTATGTCATCTTCCTGACCCTGCTCATCGTGCTTCCGCTGGGCGTGGGCGCGGCGGTCTACCTGACCGAGTACGCCTCCAACCGGAAGCTCATCGAGGTCATCGAGTTCACCAATGAGACGCTGGCAGGCATCCCCAGTATCATCTACGGCCTTGTGGGTATGCTGGTCTTTGCCCAGACCATGGGCTTCAAGACCTGCCTGCTCTCCGGCAGTCTGACGCTGGTGGTCATGAACCTGCCCACCATCATCCGCACGACGCAGGAGTCGCTCAAGACGGTGCCGCAGGGCTACCGTGAGGGTGCCCTGGGCCTCGGCGCAGGCAAGTGGCACATCATCCGCACCATCGTGCTCCCGTGCAGCATCGACGGCATCGTCACCGGCTGCATCCTTGCTGTGGGCCGCATCGTGGGCGAAAGCGCCGCCCTCCTCTTCACCGCAGGTGCGGCAGAGGTCATCGCGGGCAGCATCGCCAAGGCGTACACCTCCAACGGCGCGACCCTCTCGGTCCTGCTCTATCTGCGGGCCTTCGAGGACGGCGACTTCGCCTCCGCGTGGGGCATCGGTGCGGTGCTGCTGATGTTGGTGCTCCTCATCGACCTTGCAGCCCGTCTGGCAAAAACAAAGCTGAAACAAAAACAGTAAGAGGTCATATTTTATGGATAACAATACGCCGGTCATCTCGGCCAAGAACCTGAACCTCTGGTACGGTGACTTCAAAGCCCTCAAGAGCATCTCGCTGGATGTGGGCGAAAAAGAGATCACGGCCCTCATCGGCCCCTCGGGCTGCGGCAAATCCACCTTTCTGAAGACCCTGAACCGGATGAATGACCTTGTGCCGAATGTCCGCATCGAGGGAGATGTCCGGCTGCGGGGCGAGGATATTTTCTCGAAGGAGATGCAGCTGACTGACCTGCGCCGCCGCGTTGGCATGGTCTTCCAGAAGGCAAACCCCTTCCCCATGAGCATCTACGACAACATCACCTATGGTCCCAAGCTCCATGGCGTCCACAATAAGGCGGAGCTGGACGAGCTGGTGGAAAGCTCTCTGCGGGGCGCTGCCCTCTGGGACGAGGTGAAAGACCGCCTCAGGAAGAGCGCACTGGGCCTTTCCGGCGGCCAGCAGCAGCGCCTGTGCATCGCCCGGGCACTGGCGGTCAAGCCGGAAGTGCTGCTGATGGACGAGCCGACCAGCGCCCTCGACCCCGGCTCCACCATGAAGGTCGAAGAGCTGATGAGCGAGCTGAAGAAGAACTACACCGTGGTCATCGTCACCCACAATATGCAGCAGGCAGCCCGTATCAGCGACCGCACGGCCTTCTTCCTGCTGGGCGAGCTGGTGGAGTGCGGCCCCACGAGTGAGATCTTCAGCACCCCGAAGGACAAGCGCACCGAGGACTACATCTCGGGCCGCTTCGGTTAAAAAGGAGGGTTTGCGATATGAGCACACGCACACAGTACGACGCCGACCTCGCGGCCCTGAAGGCTTTGCTGGCCAAGATGGGCCAGCTGTCCGCCGACGCGGTGGAGGACGCGCTGGAGTCCCTCTGCACGGCTGACACCGAGGGGGCAAAGGAGATCATCAAGGGCGACTCTGAGGTCAACCGGATGGAACGGGACATCGAGCACCGCTGTATGACCCTGCTGCTCCGCCAGCAGCCGGTGGCCAGCGACCTGCGCTTTATCTCCGCAGCCATGAAAGTAGTGACGGACGTGGAGCGCATCGGCGACCACGCCGCCGACATCGCGGAGATCGTGCCCCATCTGGCCGGTGTCCGCAAGGCGGGCGACCCCGCCGTAAGCAAGAGCATCGAGATGGGCCGGAAAGCCCACAAGATGCTGAACGACGCCATGGCCGCCTTTGCGGCAGAGGATGAGGCAGCGGCAAAGGCCGTCATCGAGGCCGACGATGCCGTGGACTACGACTTCAACAGCATCAAGCGGATGCTGGCAGCGGAGATCGCTGCCGACCCCGGGAAGATCGACGCCGCCCTCGACGTACTAATGGTCATCAAGTACCTTGAGCGCATCGGCGACCACGCTGTGAACGTCGCCGAATGGGTGGAGTTCCTGCGCACCGGCCGGTATCACCACGAGAATATGTTCTGAGTTCTGTTTTCCTCTTTTTCTTTTCCTGAAAAGCTGCTGCCCGGGTGTGGGCGGCAGCTTTTGTTTGTGCGCCGAAACTCCGTCTGAAAAATTTTGGAGATTTTTCCCCTCTGGTGCAATTTCCGGCCGCGCTGTGTCGTATTATAAGCAGAAGCCTCCCAAAGGGGGCGCTTGTGAGACCTGAGCGCGGCCTGGCTCCGACATCCCCTTGTCTCCCGGCGGGCCGCGCCGCAACGGAGGATACCTATGGACACCAAGAAATTCCCGCTGGAAGCCCACGGTGTGGCCGTCAGCCGCGCCGAGCTGGTGCAGGCGGCTTTGGATGAGATCACCCAGAATTACCGCGAGGCCAGCCTTTCCAATGTGGCCCGCAGCTACGGCGTCTCGCTGGCCTATGTCAGCGAGTGCGTCCGGGCGCAGACCGGCCGCACCTACAAGGAGTTGCTCCAGAAGCACCGGATGGAGACGGCCGCCCGTCTGCTGCGCCGCAGCGACTGGAACATCCAGCAGATCATCACCTATGTCGGCTACGAGAACACCAGCTACTTCTACCGCCTGTTCCACGAGCGCTACGGCCAAAGCCCCCGCGAGTACCGCCAGAGCCGCGCCGTCCGCACCCGCACCCCGGCCTGAGCTGGTAAGATCAAGATGCACCAAAAGGCGTCCCGTGCCTTCGGGACGCCTTTTGGTGTCTGTGCATGGAAAAATGAGGCGGAGTGTGCTACAATAGAAGCCAGACGTGCGCTGCGGCGCACAGAAAGAAAGGGTGGAAACGGAATGTTTCGTGGAGCAAGACACTCTGATTTGGAGCAGATCTTAGACATCTATGCCCGTGCCCGGAAGGTGATGGCTGCTTCGGGCAACCCGACCCAGTGGGGTGACGACTATCCGCCGAGAGAGATGCTGGAAGAGGACATCGACGCCAACCGGCTGTTCATCTATACGGTCAACGGCCGGCTTGAGGCGGTGTTCGCCTTCATTCTGGGGCCGGACCCCACCTATGCAAAGATCGAGGGCGGCAAGTGGCTCAACGACACCCTGCCCTACGGAACCATCCACCGGCTGGCCTCGGCGGGCCATCGCAAAGGCGTAACGGACGAGGTCATTACATGGTGTCTCGAGCACTGCGAGAGCCTGCGCGCCGACACCCACGAGGACAACAAGATCATGCAGCATCTTCTCGAGAAGAACGGCTTTGCCCGCTGCGGCATCATCTTAGCGGATGACGGCAAGCCCCGCATCGCCTATCAGAAGCTGTCTGCGACTCTGCCTCTGCGGGCAGAATAAGGAGGGACTGGACATTGAAGATCACACAGGTAAAGCTGGGCCGCATCTCGACCCCGCTCCGCGTCCCCTTCAAGACGGCGCTGCGCACCGTGCGCAGCGTGGAGGACGTCATCGTTGAACTGCACACCGACACCGGCGCGGTGGGCTACGGCGAGGCACCTCCCACCGGCGTCATCACCGGCGACACCACCGGGGCCATCATCGGGGCCATCCGGGACCACATCGCCCCGGCTATCCTTGGCCGCGACCTCGACGAGTTCGAGGATCTGACCGCTGCGGTGCAGAAGGCCCTCGTGCACAACACCAGCGCAAAGGCGGCGGTGGACATGGCCCTGTGGGACCTGCTGGGCCAGAAGTACGGTGCCCCGGTCTACCGGATGCTGGGCGGCGCGCGCAGCAATATCGTCACCGACATCACCATCAGCGTCAACCCGCCGGAGGAGATGGCGCGGGACGCCCGCACGGCCCTCGAGCGGGGCTATGACTGCCTGAAGGTCAAGGTGGGCATCGACCCGGAGCTGGATGTGGCCCGTCTGGCCGCAGTCCGCGAGGCGGTGGGAAAAGAGGTCAGGATCCGCATCGACGCCAATCAGGCGTGGAATGCGAAGCAGGCCGTCCGCATCCTCGACCAGATGCAGGAAAAGGGCCTCGACATCGAGTTCGTCGAGCAGCCTGTGCCTGCCGCTGACCTTGAGGGGATGCAGTACGTCACCCGGAACGCCAGCGTGCCTGTGCTGGCCGACGAGAGCGTGTTCAGCCCCGCAGATGCCCTGCGCATCATGCAGACCGGCGCGGCGGACTTTGTGAACATCAAGCTGATGAAGTGCGGCGGCATCACCAACGCCCTCCGCATCGCCTCGGCGGCGGAGGTCTACGGCGTCGAGTGCATGATCGGCTGTATGCTGGAGGCAAAGATCTCCGTCAATGCGGCGGTAGAGCTGGCCTGCGCCAAAAAGATCATCACGAAGGTCGATCTGGACGGCCCGGTGCTCTGCAGCGAGGACCACATCCTTGGCGGTGCGGTCTTCAACGAGAAGGACATCACTGTATCGGATGCCCCCGGCATGGGCATCAAGGGCTTCGTCCCCGGCAAAGTGACCTATCTGGACGACTGAAAATAAATAAGAATGACTTTCCCCCGGCAGAGTTTCTCTGCCGGGGGATTTTTCTGCCTTGCTGGGTAAAATATCTTAGATTTGTACGCAGTATAAACACAATTCTGACGGCGGGGCCGGGAGGAAAAGGGAGAAATCGGATGGAACCGCCCGAAATATCTGCGAAAAACCTTTGACTTTTCTGCCGTGTGTGCTATAATAACACTTGTCTTTGGGAAAGAGACAGAAAAGTGTGCGCGGTGTACGCACACATATGGAGGGGTGTTTTGATATGATGAATGGCGTAAAAGCCGTGGCAAAGAAGTACAATGAGGTCAGCCTCATCCTTCGCATCGTCGCCGGTCTGGTCATCGGTGCGGTGCTAGCGCTTGCGGTGCCGGGTGCGGGCTGGGTCGGCGAGCTGGGCAGCCTGTTCGTCGGTGCGCTGAAGGGCATCGCCCCGGTGCTGGTGTTCGTTATCGTGGCCAGTGCGCTGGCGCAGGGCAGCTCCAAGCTGGACCGCCGCTTTGGCACGGTCATCTGGCTGTATATGCTGACCACCTTCCTTGCGGCGGCCATCGCTTCCGTTACGAGCTTTGTGTTCCCCGTGTCGGTCGTTCTGGCTGATGCCGCCCAGTCGGACGTGGTGCCGCAGGGTCTGGGCGAGGTGCTGAGCACCCTGATCACCAACTTTGTCGCCAACCCCATCAGCGCTCTGATGAGCGGCAACTACATCGGCATCCTGTTCTGGGCCTGCATGTTCGGCCT
>ENA-UONS01001904-UONS01001904.1-human-gut-metagenome-genome-assembly--contig:-CS19-NODE-1904-length-17743-cov-9.122343_pt1 | contig 17743 bp, 15 predicted proteins | sample MGYA00242458_ERZ724005 | MGnify/ENA metagenome assembly ERZ724005
CTCAGTTGTTACTGGAGTCAGACGTGTGCTCATCCAGGCGTATTTATGGCCCAGTTCAATGGCCTTGCGGAACCACTCCACGGCCTGGGTGTAATCCTGCTCCATGCCATGGCCGTGATAGCAGCAGAGCCCCGACCAGTAGCAGGCATCTGCGTCTTTCTGTTCGGCAACCGTCTTGCCCGGTTCCTCCGCCTGCGTGCCGCAGGCGCTGTCGTCTGCGGAGCCGGTGTCCGGCTCCGATTTCCGGACTCTCGTGTACAGCTCGGTCCAGAGTTTCCGCGTTTTCTTCTCGCAGGCGGCCAGTTTTTTCAGCCACTCCTGGGCCTCCGCACCGGTGGTCCGTTCAACCAGCCGGCTGCAGATCTCTGCGGCCCACTGGTAATTGAGGGCCGCCTCCTTGAAGGCCTGGTCCGCGCCGCAGCGCTCCGCATTCTGGATGTACGCGTGGTATTCGCTGACCAGACGATCCATGTCCTGCGTGTTCATGATATTCCTCCTGTTCCGTGTTTGGTCTCTTGTTGGTCATGTATGGTCAGACAATATCAGTGGTATAAACAGGGGTGATTCGCAGCGCACGCTTTCCGCCAGTGTCTTGGGGCCGTATTTTTTCTTGTATACCGATTCGCAGATCAGGATGGGCCCCCCGAAAACGGCGTAGCAAGCCGCCGAACCCAGAAACATTTTCAGCGCGTCTGCCGGACTGACAAACGAACCGCCGAATATTCCGATAACAAGCGATAGGATGAGCACGCAGAGAGACAGGCCCATGGCAATGGTTGCCAATGCGCCAAGATGCAGGAAAAGGTTCCAGAGGATTTTGGACCGACAAAGTCTGATTTTGATGATCACGTCACGCCGCGTGCCGTCGTGTATATTAAACAGCGAATAGCGCAACTTCTCGCCGTAGATCACACCGGCGGGAATCGGGAGGGTCAAACGAACCCGGTCCTGGCCGCTCTTGAGCGACATCGTTTTTCTGCAGCCTGCGGCGGCTTCCGCCAGTGTCAGAAGAACGGTAACGGGTTGCGTTTTCACCTGCTGGGCGGCCTGCGGCGCCGATTCTGCCAGTGAGCTCTGTATCTCCTGCCACTGACGGCGCAAGGTGTGGGTGGGGGTGGCACGCTTCACCATGAATGCGGTGGGGTATTGCTCATAGTCGCAGGTCCGGTCGTACCCGCAGGTGGGGCAGACGGTGGCTGCGGTGTTTTCTTGGTCACATACCGGGCATTTCCACATGGTGGGTCCTCCTTAGTTGTTGCTTTTGGCTTTTGCTCGCCAATATCGGGCCTGGGAGGGGCTCTTCGGCACGCCGCGGCCTTTCTCGTAGCAGTCTGCCAGGGCCAGCTGGGCTTTTTTGAGGCCCTGCGCCGCCGCATTTTTATACCAGGCAAACGCCTCGGCGGCGTTTTCTTCCGTGCCCAGGCCCTTGTCCAGGCAAACGCCCAGGGCGTACTGCGCCTCCGGGTCGCCCTGGGTCGCCGCCCAACGGTACCAGGCCACCGCCTGGCGGGCGTCCCGCTCCACGCCCCGGCCCTGTTCATAGCAGCGGCCCAGCATCCGCTGGGCAGGGGCCAGCCCCTGCCGGGCGGCCCGGTCAAACCAGTCCGCCGCCTGCCGCGCATCCCGTTCCACGCCGTCGCCGTTCCAGTAACGGCAGCCCAGCCGATACTGCGCCTGAGCGCTGCCCTGTTCGGCCGCTACCTGCAGCTTTTCCGGGTCCTTGCCGCCTGCGGCGCTGTCCTCCATGGCCCGAAGGGACTCCTGCGCCCGGGCATTCCCCTGCCGGGCCGCCTGCCGGAACCAACGCAGAGCATTTTCCCGATCCTTTGGAGCCCCCACGCCGTATTGATAGCTGACGCCCAGCCACCACTGGGTTGCCGGGTCGCCGCCCTCCGCCAGGCGGCGGAAGCAGCGCTCCGCCGCGTCCTCGCCGTCTTTGCGGCTTTCCACGAACCAGTCGGCGATCAGGTCTGCCAGGGCCGGGCTTTGTTTCTCCTGCCACGCCCGGCGCAGGGTGTGGGTGGGGGTGGCGGTTGTCACCGCGAAGGCGGTGGGGTATTGTTCGTAGTCGCAGGTCCGGTCGTACCCGCATCGGGGGCAGACCGTAGCGTTGTTTTCCTGGTCACATACCGGGCATTTCCACATGGGGAGTCCTCCTTAGTTGTTGTTGGCCTTTTCCCGCCAATAGGCGGCCTGGCCGGGGTCCATGGGCACGCCCCAGCCGTTGGCATAGCAGGTGATCAGTCTACGCTGCGCATCCTTGTTTCCCTGTTCGGCGGCTTTGCGGAACCAGCCCGCGGCCTGGACCTTGTCCTCCGCCACACCCCATCCGCCAAAATAACAGCGGCCCAGCCAGTACCAGGCTTCGGGGCTGTTCTGCTGGGCGAGTCTTTGGAACCAACGGGCGGCTTCCGCCGCGTTCTTCTTCACGCCACGGCCCTCAGAATAGCACAGGGCCATGGATGCCAGGCCCTCCGCATGGCCCTGGTCGGCGGCTTTTTGGTACCAATGGGCGGCCTGGGCGTAGTCCTGTTTCACGCCGCCGCCGCCGACGTAATAGCCGCCGATGTAATAGAAGCTGCCCAGCCAACACTGCGCCTCAGCATAGCCCATCTCGGCGGCTTTGCGGAACCAGCCCGCGGCCTTGGCGTAGTCCTGTTTCACGCCCCAGCCGAAGTAATAGCACTCGCCCAGTTTATGCTGCGCTTCGGCATGGCCCTGGTCGGCGGCTTTTTGGTACCACTGGACGGCCTTGGCTTCATCTTTCTCCACGCCCTGGCCATTGGCATAGCAGTCTCCCAGCTTACACTGGGCCGGGGCATAGCCTTGGTCGGCGGACTCTTTCAGGTACTCCATGCGCTTGGCTTGGTCGGACTCCTGTTGATAGCGCTCAAACAGTCGTTGAGGGGTTTCCGCCTGCTTGGGGGGTTCCGGTGGCTCCGCTGCCCGGCGGTACCACTCCGAGGCCTTTACATAGTCTTTTTCCACGCCCCGGCCCTGGGCATAGCAGTCGCCCAGCTCGGCCTGGGCCGGAGTATAGCCCATCTGGGCGGATTTTTTCAGATACTCCATCCGCTTGGTCTGGTTGGGCTCCTGCTGATAGCGCGCAAACAGCTGGTCCGGCATCTGCGTTTCCAGCTCCTCCAGCCGGCGCCGGGCCGGGGCGAAACCCTGCGCCGCCGCCTGGCGGAACCAATCCAGGGCTTTCCGGGGGTCTGCGTCCACCCCTGCGCCGTCCTGGAAGCACAGACCCAGCTGATACTGCGCCCGGGCATAGCCCTGGCGGGCGGACCGGCTGAACCACTCCAGGGCCTGGGCTTCGTCCTTTTCCGCGCCGCGGCCCTGGGCGCAGGCGATTCCCAGCCAATACTGGGCCGCAGGGTCGCCGCCGTCCGCCAGGCGGCGGAAGCAGTGCTCTGCGGCGGCAGGGTCCTGGGGCGCGTCATACCAGTCGGCGATCAGGTCTGCCAGGGCCGGACCCTGCTTTGCCTGCCACCGGCGGCGCAGGGTGCGGGTGGGGGTGGCGGCTGTTACTGCGAAGGCGGTGGGGTATTGTTCGTAGTCGCAGGTCCGGTCGTACCCGCAGGCGGGGCAGACGGTGGCTGCGTTGTTCTCTTGGTCACATACCGGGCATTTCCACATGGTGGGTCCTCCTTTACTTTTCGCCGGTGGCTTTATCCCGCCACCAGGCGGCCTGGTCGGGGTCCTTGGGCACGCCCCAGCCGTTGGCATAGCAGTCCGCCAGGGATAGCTGGGCGCCTACATGACCCTGTTCGGCGGCCTTGCGGTACCAATGGGCGGCCTGGGCGAGGTCCTTTTCCACGCCCTGGCCCAGGTAGAAGCAGTCGCCCAGCTGACACTGGGCCTCGGCATGGTCCTGTTCGGCGGCCTTTTTCAGATACACCAGACGCCGGTCCCTGTCGGTTTCCTTTTCATACTGCTCATACCACTGTTCCGGCGTCCGGTCTGCGGACCCGGTTTTGCGCTGGGCCGGGGCGTATCCCTGCCGGGCGGCTTTGCGGAACCACTCCACGGCCTGAGCCTCATCCTTTTCCGCGCCCCAGCCCCGGGCATAGGCGGTGCCCAGCCACCACTGGGCCGCCGGGTCGCCGCCGTCCGCCAGGCGGCGGAAGCAGCGCTCGGCGGCGGCAGTGTCCTGGGGCGCGTCAAACCACCGCATCACCAGCTCCATCAGGCCTGGGCCCTGCTTCTCCTGCCACGCCCGGCGCAGGGTGTGGGTGGGGGTGGCGCGCTTCACCGCAAAGGCGGTGGGGTATTGTTCGTAGTCGCAGGTCCGATCATACCCGCAGTTGGGGCAGACCGGGTCTGCGCCGTTTTTCTGGTCACATACCGGGCATTTCCACATGGTGGGTCCTCCTTAGATAGGTTTGCTTAGTCCGCATACAGCGCGTCCATGCACCCGGACACCTCCAGGGCGCTGGTGTCCGTCAACGGGTTGCCGGAGGCGTAGATGTCGGTCAGGTTTGTCAGGTTTTCCAGACCGGCCAGGCTGGTGATCTGGTTGTCGCGTATACCCAAAACTGTTAAATTCGTCAGGTTAGAAATTGGCTGTAAGTCACTGATCTGGTTGAGGTCCAGAGATAATCTCGTCAGGTTTGTCAGGTTTTCCAGACCGGCCAGGCTGGTGATCTGGTTGTCGCGTATACCCAAAACTGTTAAATTCGTCAGGTTAGAAATTGGCTGTAAGTCACTGATCTGGTTGTCGTGCAGATCTAATTCTGTCAGGTTTGTCAGGCTTGTCAGTCCTTCCAGCTCAGTCAGACTGGTGATGCTGTTCCGGCTGAGATTCAAAACTTTCAGGTTCGTCAAGGCCGACAGGGGCCGGAGATCGCTGATCTGACCGCCCGTCAAATCCAGCTGTGTCAGGTTCGTCAAGCCCGCCAACCCATTCAGGTTGGTAATATTATCACTGTAATTCACCCCCAAAGACTTCAGCTGAACTGCGTTCCTTAATTCCATCAGGTCGACGGACTCGAACCCCGAGATGTCAAGACTTTCCAAGGTGGCAATTTTTTCGATACCGGTCAGGTCCAACTCTGACTCTGACTCCGAAGAACCTTCCAGATCAATGGATAAAAGACTGGGCATTCCGGAGAGACGGTCAAAATCTGACACCTTTGTGTAGCCAGAGAAGACTATTTCCTCCACGTCCGTCAGCTTGCTGATTTGCTCCATGGATGCGGCGTCGATCGCGCCTTCGGAAATCTGTATCCTTGTACAGGAATACGCCTTCAGAAGTTTTTGCGCATCCTCCACCATCTGATTGCTGATGGATCCACTGTTCAGCCTGATGTTCACATAAGTTCCGCCGTATCTGTTGTCATACATCACGGAAGGGTAGCTGCCGACTGCGAATTTTACCGCCGCAATCACGAAGGCGATGACCGCGACGACTGCGAGCACCTTCCAGAGGCCGCTCTCCTTTTTGGCGGGCGCGGCGGTAGGGGCGGGCTGTGCCGTCGGGGGTGCTGCGGGCCGGGGTTGGGGGTTTGTCGGTGGGTTCTGCTTCTCCTGCCACTCCCGGCGCAGGGCGCGGGTGCTCTTGGCACCCTTCACCGTGAAGGCGGTGGGGTAGCGTTCATAGTCGCAGGTCCGGTCGTACCCGCAGGTGGGGCAGACGGTGGCTGCGTTGTTCTCTTGGTCACATACCGGGCATTTCCACATGATTCTCTCTCCTTTATCCGCTTTAACCGCTTTATCCGCGCTTACGGCTTCTGCGCCAGCACGATGATCAGCACGATGATCGCCTGCACCAGCACCAGAATGGGCATGGTGATGGAGAAGCGCTTGTGCTGGGTCTTGTGGCGGCACAGGTACATGCCCATCAGAACGCCCAGGCTGCCGCCGGCGAACGCCTCCAGAAACAGCGTCGCCTCCCGCACCCGCCACTGGCGGGTCTGCGCCCGGTGCTTGTCCACGGCCATGGTCACAAAGGCCGCCACGTTGATGGCGAACAGATAGATAGCCAGAATTTTCATTTTTTTATCCTCCGTGTATGATTTTTAGTTTATGGGCCGAGTCTTTGCATATCAATACAAGCATATTATAGCATCAAATGCCCCTTATTGAAATACGGAAAACGCATCTGCGCATAAAAATTTGCATTCCGTCGGGCGGAGTCGAGCCTTGCAAAATATTCGCAAAATTTGTGAACAAACTATTTGCATTTCAGGGCTTCCGTGATACAATAAAAATGTATAGTTAGCGGAACAGTGCCAGTCAGAGGCACATTGGCCGCAAAAGATAGAAGGAGGGCCATCAGCCATGAATCTGGGCGTGGATTTGGGGAGCACCTATTCCAGCTTTTCTACCTATAACAAGGATACGCACAACGTCGATCTGTGCAGGCCCGGACAGGGCACGCCGGAGGCAATTCCGTCCATTGCCTGCCTGGATGACGACAACGCCATCCTCACCGGTTACGACGCGCGGCAGCATCTGCTGACCACCGACCCCGGGGCCAGAACCTTTTCCGCCTTCAAGATGCTGCTGACCGAGAACAATGAGGAGCTGCTGCAGGAGCGCGGATACGGCAGCGACTACACGCCCCGGGCCATTGCCGAGGAGTTTCTCAGCCAGCAGATCGACAAGGTCCTCAACAACTACAGCGTCGAAGAAGTGGAAAACCTGGTGATCTGCGTGCCGGAGGTGTGGACCACCCAGACCTCCGTGCGCCAGGGGAAGCTGGACGGGCGCACCATCCTGCGGGATATCTGCGCCGGATTGAGACATGTTAACCCGCAGAATATCCGCATCGTCAGTGAACCGGCAGCCGCCAGCGCCTATTTCGCCCACCATTACCGCCGCACCAACGAAAAGGGCGCCAATTTCAGCGGCTCCCTGCTGATCATCGACTACGGCGGCGGCACTCTGGACCTGACGCTGACGGAGGTGCACCCCCTGGACACCTCCGTGGAGATCAAGGTGCTCTTCCGCACCGGAGCCGGCGAGAACGTCCAGGGCCGCACCGGCAACGCCGGCATCGCCTATATGGAGGAGACCGTCCGGCTGGCGCTGAAGGAGGCCGGGGAGGACGCCTCGAAGCTGATCCCCTGCAATCCCGATTTCCGGCTGGCCGTGAACCAGCTGGAGGGCAGGCTCATGGCGCAGATCGTCTCCAAATCGGAGGGCCACGAACAGGACCGGGCGTTGGCCCTGCGGAACGCGGTGGACGAGTGCGGGCAGGACATATCCGAACTGCTGGACAACCACGATGAGTTCACCTCCATCCGCTACTGCGGAACGAAGCGCTCCGTCACCTTTGCCCACCTCAAGCGGGCCTATGACCAGGTGGTCCAGCCGGAGCTGGGCCGCTGCCTGGAGGAGACCGCCTGGTGGATGAAAGATCACAAAGTGAACTATGAGAACGCCAACGGCGACGGCTTCCAGGTGGTGCTGGTGGGCGGATTCGGCAAGTATCTGCTGGTGCAGAAGCAGGTGGAGGAGTTCTTCCGCCGCACCAGCGTGAACGACGCCCGGTTCCGCAGCGGGCTGGGTCCCAACCGGGAATACGCCGTTTCCATGGGGGCGGCGCTGCTGGCCTCCGGCGTGATGACCATCCGCCACACGGCGCCCTACGGACTGGGGGTCTATTCCGATGCTTCCAACGCCCTCTTTTACGCCATCCCCTTCCGGCACGAGATCAAGCCCGGGGAGCAGAACTGGATCTGCACCGGCAAAAAGCCGATCACGTTCATCAACGGCCAGAACAGCATCACCCATCTGCTGATCGGCTTCGATGAAAACCTGAAGGCGGGTACGATTATCCCCCTGCTTCCGGCCATGCGCAGGAGAATTTCCCGGGCATATGAGCAGATGAGCGCCGATTACCGGAAACGTTTTCCGGGCAACGCGGCCGTGGTTCTGCATAACATCGGCTTTTCTATGGATGAGTCGGAGGTGGTGTCCATCCTGCTGCGCAGCGTGGACTCCCACGGCAAGGCCCTGCTGACCCTGCCGCCCATCGAGCTGGCGGATTACCAGAATATGTTCAGCCTGGCGGAAACCCGCGTTGTCGACAACTGCGGCGATAGGAGGTAACGAAATGGAACTGAGAAGCCTTCGTGCAGATATTACAAGCCTGGAGGCGGCCTCCGGCCTGACGGTGGACGATATCCTGGGCATTATGCAGGACCTGTGGGGGGATGTCCGCCACGAGAGCGGCCGCGCCGCGGAGGACAGCCCGGTGCGTGATGCAAACGAGCTGACCAGCAAGCTGATCTGGGCCTGCAACCAGCTGGTCAAGATCACGGAGCGCCATGCCGACGCGCTGTCCGGCGTGAGCCGCCTGTCCCGGCTGCAGGAGAAGCTGACGGCGCTGCAGACCCAGGCGGACGCCTATGAGGCGGCGGGATCGAAGATGGAGCAGCTGCAGGCCGAAGAGACCCGGCTGGAGACGGCCGTCGCCGGACTGCGGGCCAGGCAGGACGAGCTGGAGCGCCGGGTCCGGGAAAAGACGGCGGAGGAGAAGAACCTGGAGCAGGCGGCTTCCGAAGCGGATACGGAGCTGGAGCGGCTGGAGGAGCAGGTCCGCCGGTGGACTGCCCACAGCCAGGAGATCGACCGGAAAAAGGCGGCCCTGGAAGAGAGCCGCGACGCCCTGGCCGACAAGGAGGCGGAATACTGCCGGTTGGAGCAGGAGCAGACGGACCTGGATGCCAGAAACGCCCAGCTGACCACCAACGTGGGGAACCTGGAGAATGCGGTGCAGACCCTGACGCAGAACATTACCAAGCTGACCGGCCTGCAGCAGCAGCTGACCCAGAAGCAGACGGACCTGGCCCGGCAGCAGACGACCCTGACCGCTGCCAACAACCAGCTGACCACCAACGTGGGGAACCTGGAGAATGCGGTGCAGCAGCTGGTCCGGCAGCAGGCGGACCTGACCCAGAAGCAGACGGACCTGGCCCAGGAGCAGACGACCCTGACCACCGCCAACAACCGGCTGACCACGGAGGTGGGGAACCTGGAGAATGCGGTGCAGACCCTGACGCAGAACATTACCGTCCTGACCGGCGAAAAGCAGCAGCTGACCCAGCAGCAGGCGGTTCTGGTCCAGCAGCAGACGGACCTGGATAACGACAAAGCCGGACTGACCCCGGCGGTGGGAAATCTGCGCTATACGGTGCAGGAGCTGATGAAGCAGATTGCTGATCTGACCGACGAAAAACAGAACCTGGAGCAGGAGCGGGAGGACCTGACCCGGCAGCACCAGGATCTGGATGCCGAAGTCACCCGGCTGACCACGGAGGTGGGCCGGCTGCGCGGGGCAAACGGCGAAAAATCCGCCCGCAGGCAGGAGCTGGAGGACGAACACAAGGCGGCGCAGGAGGAGGCCGACAGACTCTCCGGCTATGATGAGCAGCTGGAGGAGCTGAGCCGGAAGCTGACGCAGCTGAGAGAGATCGTCCGGAAGCTGCGGGAGGACACGAAGTACCTGGAGATCCGGGGAGATGAGAAGCCCTTTGCGCTGGAGCCCTCGCTGACGGCCGGCGTGAAGCAGAGTGAAAAGATAATCGCGGCCCTGAGAAAGGCCGTTCAGGACTATCGCACAGACGGTTGCAATTAATGTTAGGAGGTCACCATGAAAACCTGTATCGTATGCGGAAAGAATTTTGACGAAAACGTCAACGGGGCCTGCCCCTGCTGCCAGTTTCCGGCAATCGCCGTGCTGGGCGGCGCCGAGGACGAGCTGATCCGGTTTGCCCGCCAGTACCGGAAGGATTATCTGACCGATATGCGCTTCGGCGTGGTGTGCACCACCTGGAAGGCCAGCGGCGACAGGCTGGTCTCCGATCGGAACGAGTATGTGTATTTTGCCGACGGCTCCACCCCTGCCGAGCAGGACGTGTGGTGCGACCGTCAGCTGGCCCGCTGCCCCGACGGCGGCAGCGTCGACGTGCGCCTGGCCGTGGAGAAGGCCGGACACAGCTGGGTCCGGGAGGTCGCCGTTCCCAATCTGACCCAGCCCCAGCTGCAGCAGGTGGGTATCCGCCTGTGCGGCGATACGCTGCACGCCCGGGTGCTGCTGCGCAGTGGCGGCCAGACCACGGAATCCCAGCCCGTATCGCTGGTTGAAGACAGGAACTAAAAGGGGGGAACTCCTTTGTTTTCCGATCATAAGTCCCTGTATTTCGTCTTTCACAACCAGGATGAGCGCTATTTTCTGGACAGCACCCTGTGCCTGAAGTTCGAGGAGTGGCTCTGGCTCACCCTGCGGAAGAACGGGTATTCCCACATTTATTTCATTGGCATCGACGCCCAGAACCAGCCGGTCCTGACCCTTCCGGACCGGGAGAGCTTCAACGCATTCTTCCGCGGTATGCCCCGGCCGTGGTTCGCGTCCGAGGAGATCTATCCCGGCCGCCCGCTTACGCGGGGGTTCAAGGGCAACGAATTTGCGCACCTGTGGACGCAGATCTATGCCGACCGCAGAAATGCGGCGGACCGCGGCAGGGCGGCTTACGTTTTCACCATGCGGGCCTTTCATCGGTTTGCCGACCCGGGACGGAATGGGGCGATCGGCCAGCTGCTGGCCCGGATGCATCAGTCGGAGTGCCTCGACACCATCATTCTCACCGGGCCTATGCGCATGACCTCCCGCGACCTGGCGCCCTATGTGGATCGCAGCGGCATTCTGGCCTATACCTCGCCGGGGGGATACAGCCTGCTCAATGAGGCTGCCCGGAGCCTGTTCAGGAGGGAAGACGGCGGCCTGTGCTTTTTTGAAGAGCTGAAAAGCCGCATGGACGGGCAGTATATCGAGCTGTATCTGCCCACATATGACAGGCTGCTGTCCATGCTGCGGTGCCTCTGCTTCCGGCTGGATAAGCCGTGGAGTGAAGAGGATCTGCGCCTTTATGCCATGCTGCTGCAGCGCTGGCTCTATATGAACAACGTTCGGGCCGCGTGCCCGGAACTGCTGACGGGTTTCGCGCCGCCCTATACCTGCGCGGCCATATATAAGAGGCTGCTTTCCGATGGTGAGGCGGACAAGCTCAGCCGGTACGGGGATGCGCTGCTGGACCAGCGGTTCGGACAGCTTCCCCGGGAGGCGCTGGACCGCAGCCACATTGTGATGGACGATTCGCGGCTGAATGGGCTTCTGCGCCTGGACCTGCCCGATTATTCCACTCTGCCGAAGGATGACAAGTTCAATATCTGCCCCGTCACCCCGCAGGATTGGGGTCTTATGAAGAGGCGGCTGCGGAGTCCCCGGCTGTCCCCGCCGCCGAGTGAAGTGCTTGAGTGGATCGCCAAGTTCATCAATATCTACAGAACCGCCAAAGAGTGCAAGGATTTCAGAACCATGCGCCGCAGCCTGTGCGTTCTGCTGTACTGCGGCAGGTGGCTTTACGAAGCCAAGGATGTCGATTTCAAGGACGTGGAGGCATATCTCAAACGGTCCGAAAAGTACTTCCAGATGGTGAAGGATGCGCATGACGACTTCCAGGTGGATCTGATGGACCTGGCCACGAAGCTGAGCAAGCAGGACGAACAGTTCCGGATTCCGGGGCCTGAGGCGCTCCAGCGGCTGGGCGAGGCAGCAAGAGAGGCCAAACGCGAGACGCTGAACGGGTACAGGAGCTTCCTGCAGGAACAAAGCGAGGGCCGCTGATCCGCGCCGACGAAAGAGACCGGTCACTTTTGCCATACAGAAGAAAAGAGAGGTTTTCCTGCATATGAAGCCGAAAAGAAAAGATCCAAACAGCAGAACCATCGATCCGCTTAAGAAATTTTCAGCCTGGCAGGTGCGCGATGCCGACCGCGACATCAGCGCGGAGATCATCGACGTTCTGCGTAGCATCGACTTCGATCACGGCCGCCTGAAGGATCTGGTCGACGAGGAGGAGTACCGGACGATGATCAAGGTTCGGGACGTGGCTGCGAGAATGCTCGGGGTGAGCCCCGGGATTTTCGACGAGGTGGCTCGGATCGGATTGGATGTGTGTTACGCCGCCAAGGCGTGGAAGGAGGCCGTGGAGGACGGTATGCCCAGCAAGGCCAGGTATGCCAAGCTGGCGGTGGCCAGCGGCGCCTCCACCTTCTGGAGCAGCATCCCCGAGGATAAGGAGGATGAGCGGGCCGCCGTCCTGAAGAACCGGGAGGAGTATTTTGCCAACTTCAGGCTGGCCATCCGGACCGGCGAGAAGATCGACAATCTGGAGAAGAGGATCGCCGAAATCCATACTCGGATAGAGATAGAGCTGCAGGAGCGCAGGGAATTTGCCGAGGAGGTGACCAGGCTACTGACAGCTGATGGGGGTTGGGAGCGCCTCGTCAGAGTTTACAGAAGTTTTGACAACCTCAGCCATCTCGCCTTCGACGATATGGATCTTGCCATGCAGCTCTGGGAGGACATGTCCCGCGACCGCAAACTCATGCGGCTTCGGGGCCAGTACTCCGCGGACCGGCAGGAGCTGGTGGCCAGGGATGAAGAGCTGGCCAAGCTGGGCCTGGTGCTGCGCATGAACCCCGACCAGAGCAACAGGGACCTGACGGCGGAACTCGCCGCGCTTACCAAGCGCATGGAGGATGAGCTGAGCCAGACCTTGGCCGACTGGTCGGCGAAAGAGGCCGAGTGGAAGCGGGAGATCGAACGCCTGGACGAAGAGACAACGCCCTTCTCCAGGACAGAGCCCACGAAGTTCAGGCTGTTATAGGGCCTGACCGGCCGGACTGATCCTTGAAGGATATATCAAAAAATGAACATATAATTTCAGAAAGAGAGGTTTTCCTGCATATGAAGCCGCCGAAAAATAAGCCGCAGAGCAGCAAATCGAAAGAGAGCGTGGCGGATAAGGCCGCGAAGTTCTTCGGAAAGACAAAGACCGAGGCTACTCCCGGCCAGATCGCCACCCAGAACCGCGACATCAGCGCGGAGATCATCAGCGTTCTGCGCAGCATCGACTTTGCCCATGGCCGCCTGAAGAATCTGGTCAACGAGGAGGAGTACCGGACGATGATCCGGGTCCGGGACACGGCCATGAGAATGCTCCAGGAGAGCCCCACGATTTTTGACGAGGTGGCCCAGATCGGCGCGGAGATGTGCTACGCCGCCAAGGCGTGGAAGGAGGCCGTGAAGGAAGGCCTGCCCAGCAAGGCCAGGTATGCCAAGCAGGCGGTGGCCAGCGGCGCCTCCACCTTCTGGAGCAACATCCCCGAGGACAAGGAGGATGAGCGGGCCGCCGTCCTGAAGAACCGGGAGGAGTATTTTGCCAACTTCAAGCTGGCCATCCAGACCGGCGAGAAGATCGACAATCTGGAGAAGCGGATCGCCAAGACCCATATGCAGATAGAGAAAGTGATGCAGGTCCACCGGGTGTTTGCCGACCAGCTGATCGAGCTGTCGAAGACGGACGAGGGACAGCTGCGTTTTGCCAAGATTTACAGCAGCCTTGACAACCTCAGCTATCTCGGCACCGACGATATGGATTTTGCCATGCAGCTCCGGGAGGACGTGTCCCGCGAACGCGAACTCATGCGGCTTCGGGGCCAGTACTCCGCAGACAGGCAGGAGCTGGCGGCCAGGGATGAAGAAATGTCCAAGGTGGGTCTGGTGCTGCGCATGAACCCCGACCAGAGCAACAGGGACCTGACGGCGGAGCTCGCCAAGCTTACCAAGCGCATGGAAGATGAGCTGAGCCACAGGATGAGTGAGCTGGCCGTGATAGAGACTGAGAATAAGAATGAAATGGACCGGCTGGACAGCATCATCAACGGCCCGGCGGCCAAGGTGCTGACCGGCTCCGCGGTGGCTCATCTGAAAAAACTGCTGGGAGGCGACCGCCTCTCTCCGGAGATGCAGGCGGTTCTCGACGCCAATATCGCCGAGGTACAGCGCCAGAATCGCATGAGGGAGGAATGGCAGCTGGAGAAGGCCCGGCAGGCGGAGGCTGCGCGGCAGGCGGAGGAGGCCCGGCAGGCCGCGCTGGAGGCCGCCCGTCAGGCCCAGGAGAATGTGGAGACGGCACAGGCGGTGAACGAGAACACGTCCGACGAGTCCCAGGTCAACGTCAATGTAAATTTCTGAGAAAAGAGGGGTAGATTATGGCTTTTTTGGATGATCTGAAGAATGTCTTTTCCACGAAGACGCCGGAGCAGATCTATGCGGAGGGTGTGCTGAAGGATATCCGCCACATGGAAAACCGCACCAAGATGCTGGCGGAGATGTCCGGCCAGCTGGGAATGTGCGAGCGCAACTTTGAGAACATCATCCGCGTCTCCCGGCTCAACGCCATCAAGCGCCGGGCGGCGCAGCTCAGCGACGCCGGAGAAAAAGAGCGCATCCGCGATGCGGCCCTCGGCCTTCTGGCGGTGCAGGAGGCCCGGTTCGATCTGAGCTCCATCGCCACCTCCCAGGACCTGGAGCGCTCGATGAAGCGGCTCAGCTCCATCCTGCGCCAGATGTACCGGATGGACCACTATATCTCCGTGACCAGCGGGGACCTGAAGAAAAGCCGCGGCATGACGTTTGACAGCACCGTGGAGCAGGACCTCTTCACAGATCGGGCCCAGATGGTGGACGAGCGCTTTGTGGAGCGCATCATCCAGGGCGAGAGCATTGAGGAATGTATGAGGAGCACTTCCAGCCACACGGCCCCCGCTGCCCCCGTTGCCGTCGACGGCTCCGGGCAGCCCCTCCCCAACTTTGAAGACCCGGGCGCCGGCAAGCCCTCGGAGGTGGATGTGGACTTCATGCGGGAGCAGGCCGGTCAGGACTTTTGATCTGCGCCGCGGAACAGGAGGAACACAATGAATATTCAGAATATCCATCGTTTGAACAACGAATACCGCGCGTACATCTATGAGGCGGAGAGCTACCGCATGGCCCAGGCCGATGTGGCCAGCCGGGAGGAGGGCCTCAGCTATCAGCGGGCCGCGCAGATCTGCAGCCAGCTGGCCAGCCTGACCACCGGCTCGGAGGCCCAGTACTGGATGAAAAATCAGGCCGCCTGCGAGACGAAAATGCGCCAGATCTGGGCCGAGCTGAACGCCGAGCCCCAGAAGAAGGAGCCGGCCGCCGGCAAGCCCGCCCCCCAGAAGCCGGCCGCCAGGAAGGACGACGTTGCCCAGGAGACGGTGAACAACTGGTACAAGGAGGACCCCGGCTATGGCTTTGACCAGGTCTCCGGCATGGACGACGTCAAGCACATGCTGTCCGACTGCGTCCGCGACGCCTCCATGGAGGCCCTGAACCGGTATCTGAAGATCCCCTCCATGAAGTCCTTCTTTTTCTACGGCCCTCCGGGCTGCGGCAAAACGTATATCATCGAGGCCTTTGCCCACGAGCTGATGCAGCAGGGCTATAAGTTCATGTCCCTGTCCAGCGCCGATATCCACAGCAAGTTCTCCGGCGAGGCGGACAAGATCGTGCAGCGGGCCTTCCGGGAAGCCGTGGACAACGCCCCGTGCATCCTGTTTATGGACGAGGTGGACGGCGTGTGCCAGAACCGCAACCTGCCCAACCTGTCCGACTTCAATATGCAGCTGACCACCACGTTCCTTACCGCCTATAACGGCCTGAGCCGGGCCAACGCCGAACAGAAGTCCGTGATTTTCATCGGCGCCACCAACTACCCCGCCAACGTGGACGCCGCCATGCTGGACCGCGTGGAGCTTGTGCGGATCCCGCTGCCGGAGGAGGAGGTCCGCGGCCAGGTGTTCCGGAGCGCGCTGGAGAACATTGTCCGGCTGGAGCCGGGCCTTGGCTGGCTTGACATGGCCGTTGCCACCGAGGGCTATAACCAGCGGGACGTCAAGGCCATCATCGAGAAGCTGAAAAAGCTCATCCGCGTCGGCGCGGCGGACGGCTGCACCTCCGGCGAGGAGGCCGTCTCCCGCCTGCAGGACGGCACTTTCTGCCTGACCCGCCAGATGTTTGACCAGGCGATGCAGGCCTATGTGCCCACGCCCAAGGACGATATCGAGCGCCGCCTCAACGAGTTTGAGCGGCAGATGAGCTATATGTAATGGCAGGACGCGAAGGAGGATCCCGTGAGTATTACTGCATCCACCATTGAGTGGGCCGAGGAGCTTGTTGAAACCCCGGAGGAAGACGCTCCGGAACTGGATGATCTTCCTGACTGCTTCCAGTGGCGCGATACCCTGAGGCAGGTCACCACGACGCTGCGCGACGCATCGGTGCTGGGTATGCCGGCCCCCCACGGGGCGCTGTTTTACGGCCCCCCCGGCAACGGTAGGCACACCCTGGCCCAGGCGTATATCTCCACCATGTGGCGCTGGCGGCAGGTGGGGCCGGAGCTTGTGCCCCTGTTCCGGGTCGACGCTTCCCAGTTTCCGGAGGGACTGGACCTGCAGGAGGCACTGGATCGGATCGACACCATCTTCGACGTGATCTCCGATCCCAGGAAATATGATTTCTGCGACGATGCCGAGTTTGGCATCATCCTGTTCGACCAGATGGAGCGGTACGCCCATGTGGACGCGCTGGCATACAGCATTGCCCAGTGGACGGCGGACCTGAGCGACCATGCGGCGGTGATCTGCATCACCGAGGACGAGTCCATTATCCCCTCCGCGTTGCGCAGGGCCCTGTTGCCCTGCCGTTGCAGCAACCCCGGTCCGCGTCTGCGCCAGCAGATCCTGAAATGGGGCCTCAGATGGAAAACACCGGCCGAACACCGGCAGGTGGATCTGGGGCTGGAGGGGATCACCGTGGACGATCTGGTCCAGCGGACAGACGGGCTGAACTGCGCCGGTCTGCACGACCTGGTGATGATGCTGCGGCTGGAGGCCCTGACGGATGTTCTGACCACCGATAAGCCGTATGTCCATGTGAGCCTGAAAGAGGATGCGGTACTCAACGCGCTGGAGCTGCAGGAGCGGCGCGCTGCCCCTGCGGCGGCTCCCGCCGTGATCCAGACCGTGGCTGTTCCGGCGGCCGCCGCGCCCCAGACACAGACCACGGCGGCGAATCTTCAGAAGGATCCGGCCGAAATGACCTGGAAAGAGTATATAATCCATCGCACCGGCAACCAAATCTGACCGCCCACCACCCTACCAACGAGAGGAGTGCATCCATATATGCATAAAACACCGTCCAACGCTCTGCGGCAGGCCGCCAAGCAGTTCTGCCGTGAGCAAAAGGTCCGGATCATCCGGCGCCGGGACCTGAACCAGCTTACCTCCAAGGTGGAGGGCAAGGTCCTGTGCAATTTCGGATTTATCCATCACCCCCGGCTGACGGCTATGCTGCCGGAGGAAAAGCGCATTTTTATCACCGATTACGCCTGCGACTGCTATGAGTTCAGTGACTCCGGCAGTCTCTGTAGCCACTGCACCGCCCTGGCCATGGAGGCTTTTGGCGATGGGGAGTTGGTTTATGAGCAGAGAACCAACCTGCCCGGCGGGGAGTTTTCCGATGGCGATCTGCCGGAGGACGGAAACATCACCGTGCTGTCGGACGAAGTGGACGGCGAGGGGCAGCGCTGCGTGGAGGGCAAGGCTCTGTGCAGCTTCGGGTTCATCCATCACCCCCGGCTGATGCTGCGCGGCCGGGAGGTGGCGGACTACGCCTGCGACTGCTACAGCTTTGTCGGCAGCAATGCGTTCTGCCCCCATTGCCGGGCCCTGCTGAAGCTCGTCCTGGAAGCGGATATCCCGGAGGAGACCCCTGAGGAGGAGCCTGTCCCGGAGGAAGCCGCTCCGGAGGAGACCCCTGAGGAGGAGCCTGTCCCGGAGGAAGCCGCTCCGGAGGAGA
>ENA-UONS01001915-UONS01001915.1-human-gut-metagenome-genome-assembly--contig:-CS19-NODE-1915-length-17680-cov-10.599206_pt1 | contig 17680 bp, 8 predicted proteins | sample MGYA00242458_ERZ724005 | MGnify/ENA metagenome assembly ERZ724005
TGCAGATCGCGCTCAGCTGCATTCTCGACGAGGGCGACGAGATCATCATCCCCGAGCCGTTCTACCCTAACTACAGCACGTTCGTCACGCTGACTGGCGCGACCATCCGCCCGATCACCACGACGCCGGAGGAAAACTACAAGTTCGCCATCCGTGAGCGCGTCGAGGCCTGCATCAACGAGCACACCCGCGCCATCCTCTTCACGAACCCCGGCAACCCGACCGGCACCATCCTCACCGAGGAAGAGCTCCGGCTCATGGCCGACATCGCCAAGGAGCACAACCTGTTCATCATCGGCGACGAGGTGTACCGCGAGTTCGTCTACGGCGGCGAGAGGCTCATGAGCCTGCTGCAGCTCGAGGGCTATGAGGACAACGTTGTCGTCATCGACTCCGTGTCCAAGCGCTTCAGCGCCTGCGGCGCGCGCATCGGCTGTGTGATCACGCGCAATGCGGAGCTCTACAACAACGCCATGAAGTGGTGCCAGGGCCGTCTGTGCGCCTCCACGATCGACCAGGTCGCGTCCGCCGCGCTCTACACCGTCGGCCCCGAGTACTTCGACGCCGTGCGCAAGGAATACAAGGCCCGCCGCGACACGCTCGTCGAGGGGCTCAAGAAGATCCCCGGCGTCATCTACTCCGAGCCGAAGGGCGCGTTCTACGTCATGGCCAAGCTGCCCGTGGACGACGCGGAAAAGTTCCAGCTGTTCATGCTCGAGGAGTTTGACGACAACGGCGACACGCTCATGTTCACCCCGGCCGAGAGCTTCTACAAGACCCCGCACACCGGTGTCAACGAGATCCGCATGGCCTATGTCATCAATCAGGACGACCTCAAGCGCTCCATGGAGCTGCTGGCCAAGGGCATCGAAGCCTACAACAACAAATAAATTCCATACGCAAAAACCGTCCGCTCCCGATTGGGAACGGACGGTTTTTTGTTGGATTCAGTTGGCTTTCTGCCGGCGCTTGAGATTGAGCAGCACGACAGCCGAGAGCACGCACACACAGCCAAGCGCACTCAGCGGCGTGAGCTTTTCGTGGAACACGAAGATGCCGACCAGCGTCGCCACGACCGGTTCAAACGACGCAAGAATGGACGCCTTGCCGGTCTCGAGCCCCGTGAGGCCGAAGGTATAGAGCAGATACGGCAGGTAGCACGTGACGATGCCGAGCGCCGTGCACAGGCCGAAGCCCTTCCATGAGCCGAACATGACGCCGAACGGCTGCGCCGCGCCCCAGATGATGACCGCGCCGATGGCGGTCAGCAGGCAGGAGTAGAAGTTGATGGTGTTGCTCGAGTAGCCACGGTCGAGCGCGTAGCGGGCAAAGATGCTGTAGAGCGCATAGCCGAAGCCCGCGCCGAGGCCGTAGAGAATACCGACCGTGGAGAGCTTGTGCTCCCCGCCGACGAGCGACACCAGGCAGCAGCCGGCAAACGCCAGCACGAGCGCAATGAGCTTCTGCACCGTGATGCGCTCATGAAACAGGACCAGCGAGAGGATCATGACGATCGACGGCGCAGTGTACAGCAGCACCGCCGCCGTGGACAGGTCCATGATCGTGATGGCCTGAAAATAACAATACGTGAAAAACAGCAGGCTGCAGATGCCGGTGCCGATAAAACACCAGATGTCTTTGAGCCGAATGCGAAACTGCTTTGGGTCGCGCACGAGCAGCGTGACGGCGAACAGCAGCGCCGCAATGCCGCAGCGCAGCACGATCGCGCCCGTGGAATCCACGCCATAGGTCGCCAGTGTGCGCGTGAACAGGCCCATCAGGCCCCAGAGGCACCCGGCCGTAATGACCGACGCCGTATATTTCTGCATTCTGCACCCCTCCTGAGTTAGCTTTCGACAGAGCATGATAGCAGGTTTGCGGACGGTTGTCAATTTGTGCGGGAAAGAAAGTTTTGCGCGGCATTTGCGTTTGTCCACTTGCCAAGCGGCGACGGCTGTGGTAAGATAAATATACCGTCTGTGACGGTATGCGGATACAGCGTTTTGCTCCGCCTCGGGAACCTCCCCGTGTCAAAATAGAGGCTTTTGAGTGGCGGCCAACACCGCCGCTTTCTGTTTGCGCCTGTGATGGAATTGGTAGACATGCGAGATTTAGGTTCTCGTGCTTTCAGCGTGTGGGTTCGAGTCCCTTCAGGCGCACCAAAACCTCACGGTGGCTGTTGACCGGCTACCGTGGGGTTTTCTTTTTTGTGTCATGCGCCCGCCGGTCGATCGGGCACGATCGCCGCTTTCAGCCGCGCTGCGCCGAGCGCGAGCTCGGCGCGCGTCAGGCCGGAATAGCGCAGGATGAGCTCATTTTGGTGCAGTCCCTTCACCGCCGCCTGCTGCTCGACCGGCACGGCATAGACGCCCTGCTGCAGCATCCGCCGGACGAGCGTGTCCGTGCACTGGACTCCATCAAAGGCCGCGACCAGATTCATGCCCGCGGCGCCGCCGCTGATATGCACCCCGGGCCCAAACTGCGCACGCAGGCATTCCGTCAGCTGATCGCAGGCGTGGCGTACCACGAGAAGATCCGGCGGTTCCAGTGGGCCGCGATCGGCATTGAGCCCGTCGGCGTCGTGGTGCTGACCGTGATGAGCGGCGGCCTGTCGCAGAGCGGCGGGCTCATGTGGCTCTTTCTCGCGGCGCTGTCGCTGAGCACCTACAACATCCTGCAGCGAAAGCTGACACAGAAATACAGCGCCATGCAGGCATCGACCTACAGCATTTTCTTCGGCACGATCCTGCTGGCGATCTTCTCACCGGCGGCCTTCCGCGAGCTTGCCGCGGCCCCGGCCGTGTAGTATGCCTATCTGGCGATCCCGGGCATTCTCCCGAGCGCGGTCGCCTATGTGTCGTGGTCGGTGGCCTTCTCCAAGGCCGCGCGCACGTCGCAGGTGAGCAACTACACCGTGCTGACGCTGTTTTTCACGAGCCTGCTGGGTATACTCATCGCCAACGAAACGCCGAACGCCGCCACGCTCTGCGGCGGCAGCATCACGCTGTGCGCCGCATTTTGCAACCGGGGCTTTTCCTGTGCGGAACCTCTTGCCATGAACACCGTCTTTTCAGGTAAAGGAAGGTGGTTATTTATGAAAAAAGCAAGACTGCTCCCCGCACTGGTCCTGGCCCTGCTGTTCCTCCTCCCCGCCGGCTGCGGCAAGCCGGCTGTGGCTCAGCCCACGCCCAAGCCTGCCGAAACCGTGACTGCGTCCGGGACTGCCGGAACGCTGCGCGTGCAGGTGCCGGATGGCTGGAAGTATGAAGTCTGCCCCGAGGGGACGCTCGACGACTCGGAAGCCTGCTTCGGCGTAAAGCTCTGGCCGGACAGCGGCTCGGACAGCTGTGTGCAGCTGTACTGGTCGGACAACTTCGGCGTGTGCGGCACGGGGCTGAAGGAAGAAACGCTGACGCTCGCCGGAGACAGCGTCTCTGCCGGGTATTATGACGCCGACAAAAACTGGACGTTTCTCAGCTTCCAGGGCAAAAACCGCGGCATCGTTGCCTGGGCCGACCCGAACGCTCCGTGGTTCGCGGCGCAGGGTGAGCAGGTACTCGCCATGCTCGACACGGTCGAGTGGGAACCGGCAGCATAAAGTAAATTCTGAGAGAACAGCACGTCCCGCAGCAGAGCACTGCTGCGGGGCGATTCTTGTAATATGTTAATTCGCCTTATTTCACCGCGGCCGCGCCTACCTCGGGCCGTACGGGAATGCCGGAGTCACTCACTGTCTCAATATTCGAAACCGTCTGTGCAGTTCATTTCATCCAGCGTGTATTGGTCAACACTCCACTCCACAATCAAACCATCTACTTCCCACCGCGTGGAATTATCCTGCCGGAAAACCTCGACGGCAAGTCGAGCGTCACCTTCATTTTTAAATACACCGAGGTTCCGGCTATATTCAAATTCATATTCCGCATCGTGAATGTAGACATTGGCTAGATAAACGAGCACCGCATGCTCTTCCACTTCGTGCGCAAAAACGACAAATCCGTTGGGATAATCACAAAAACCGGGAATGCTGCGATACTTTTCAATTGCTGCTGCCACCCGCTCCGCCGACGAAAAGCAGCCGAGCATCGCGCAATCCCCGTAGTGGAAGCGGCCATCCGCCAGCGTTTCCGCCCCGTGCATGTGCACCAATTCATAAATTTTCATCTGTCGTTTTCTCCATGACTTCTGTGATCTCCGCAAGCAGAATTTCTGCGCGGCACTGCCATGATAGCAGGCGTGCGAAAACCTGTCAACACGCCAGTGCAGCGGTCGATAAAGGCTCCATAAGGCATGTATCTCACGTATTTGCAAAAACACCTCGCAGCGGCAAGTGCTGCTGTGAGGTGTCTCTTTGTTATTTCGCCGCGGCGGGAACGGCGGCGGGCGCCGCTGCCTCGGCCGCTTCGGTCTCCGGCTGCGCGGCGGCAAAGCCCTTCTCATAGCCGTGCTCGCGGATGTACCTGCGGTTTTTGTACACGCCGACGGTCAGGAACGGAACGACCACGACCGCGATGCCGAGATAGCCGCAATAGCCATAGCCGTACTTGATGATGTTCGTGAGGCCGGCCATGGAGATGGACATGGACAAAATGATGATGAACGCGGACACGATGGCGCTGCGCACCGGCGCGGACTGGATGCCGCGGAACATCGGCAGCTTCTCAAAGCGGGCGACGAAGCCGAAGATCGTCGTCACGCCCGTGGAGATGAGGCAGAGCATGAGGCAGACACCATAGACCGCAGTGAGCGCGCGGATGCCCATGGCGTTGCAGACGGTGAGCGTGGGGATGGTCGTGCCGCCGTCCACGGCGGTGTAGACGCCGCGCCAGCAGATGAGCATGAACACGGAGAGCACGAGCGCAACGGCGTTCATGGCAAAGGAGATCCACATGGCCTTGGCACAGCCCTGCTTGCTGCGCATGGTCGTGCCGCAGACGATCATGGTCGGGAGCGTGACGCACTGGAAGCCGGCATAGGTGAAGGCGTTAAAGATGGCCTTGGGGACGTTGGCAAAGCCGGTCGTCCGGAAGTCCGCGGAGAGTACCGTGAACAGCGGCGACTCGCTCTTGAAAATGCCGATGGCGTAGATGGTGATGGCGGTGACGAGGATGGCGATGCCCATATAGGTGGATGCCGCGCGGACGATGCCCGCGCCGAAAATGGTCAGGAGCAGGACGAGGCAGCCGACGGCCACGACGCCGAGATAATAGTTCACGCCGAAATAGCTCCGCAGCGCGGAGGCCGCGCCCGAAATGGCGGCCGCGACGGCCATGAGCACCATGATGTAGAAAAAGATCTCGAACAGCCACTCGATCTTATCAAAGGGATGGTAGAGCGTCTCGAACAGCTGCTTATAGCTCGTCAGGCCGCGGGAATTGTACATGATCATAGCCTCGCGCATCGTGAGCGTGAGCAGCAGCATGGCCACGATGGCCGACACGATGCCGGCCCAGCCGAGACCGACGTAATAGGTGTTGGCCTGGTTGCCGGTCGCGAAGCCGCCACCGGCGTGCGCGGAAAACAGCACCGCGCCGACCGAGAAGGCGGCAAAAAACGGGGTCTTGGGTATGGTTCTGGTTTTGGTCCGGGTTTTCATGATTCGTTCCTCCTGCAAAATGATCTGATGGTTTGGCAGGAAAAAAGAAAACCCTCCGTCTTTCCTGCCCTTTGGCAGAAGAGACGAAAGGCCGAAAACCCTCCGCGGTACCACTCTTCTTCGCCCCCGAAATCAGGGGACGCGCTCTCCCGGGATACCATCATATCCCTGCACAATAACGGGCGCACCCGTCTGCACCTACTCGTCGTTCAGCGCAGCCGCTGTTCAGCCAGTTCGGCAGGTCTGTACGCTTCGTGCCTCGCACCACCCGGCACTTCTCTGAAAGGACGTTCCTGCTTACTACTCTGTGTCTTCGCGTTTGATAGCTCGATGATAACACCCGTATCCGGCGCGCGTCAAGGCACGCATTCACCGAAAAAAGTTGAAAAATTCGAAGGAAATTTGTCGGATCCATCAACCCGGATGCCACGCGCAAAAAGCCGGCCGTTTCCGAAGAAACGGCCGGCTCGCGCTTAGGTTTTGGTGATCGCGTTACCGGGTACGGCTCACTTGGCGAGGTAGTTGTACAGGAAGCACACCATCTCCGCACGCGTGCAGTCGCGCAGGGGGCTGAAGCAGTTGTTGCCCGTGCCCTCCGTGACGCCCTCGGCCATGGCCCACGCCACGGCGTCGGCATAGTAAGCCGTCGCCGGAACGTCGGCGAACGACGCTGCGTTCTCCACAGCCGGGGAGCCGGCATAGCGGTACAGGAACGAGACGATCTGCGAACGGGTCACGACCATGTTGGGGCTGAAGCAGTTGTTGCCCGTGCCCTCGGTGATGCCCTCACCCGCGGCCCAGAGCATGGCTTGATAGTAGTAGGCGCTCTCCGAGACGTCGACGAACGGATTATCCGTCGTCTTGGGGGTCGGGTTGCCGGCGGCGTTCCACAGGAACATGACCGCCTGCGCGCGGGTGCAGATCATGTTGGGCGAGAAGTGGTTGTTGCCCGTGCCCTCCGTGATGCCTGCGCCCACTGCCCACTGGACAGCGTCGTAGTACCAGGCGTCCTTGGCCACGTCGTCAAAGACGATGGCGGGCTTGGCCTTCGTGAACGCCGCCGTGACGATCTCACTGGCCGGGCAGCCGTCCTTGACGGCGATGGCCTTGACCGTCACGGACTCCGTGAGCGTGAACGCGCCGGTGTAGAGCGTGCTGTCGGCCGTCGGGTCGCTGCCGTCGGTCGTGTAGTAGATGCGCGCGCCCTCGGTCTCGCAGGTGATGGTGACCGTCTGCTCACCGGTGAAGGTGCCGCCGTTCGGTTCGATGACCGGAGCGGCCGCGGGCTCGGCCTTCGTGAACGTCGCTGTGACGATCTCGCTGGCCGGGCAGCCGTCCTTGACGGCGATGGCCTTGACCGTCGCGGACTCCGTGAGCGTGAACGCGCCGGTGTAGAGCGTGCTGTCGGCCGTCGGGTCGCTGCCGTCGGTCGTGTAGTAGATGCGCGCACCCTCGGTCTCGCAGGTAATGGTGACCGTCTGCTCACCGATGAAGGAGCCGCCTTTCGGATCGATGACCGGAGCGGCCGCAGGCTGCGGCGCAGCGAGCGCCGGCGCATTGCCCTGGCGGACGATGCCGTCGAGCACCCAGCTGTCGATCGTGAGCTTGGCTTCGCGCACCACGATGTCAAAGTCGGAAATGCCCTGAGCAAGCGCTGTACGCAGCTCCTTGTCCTCGCACTGGTTGTCGTTGAGCAGGTCGCGGAAGGCCTCGCTCTTAAGCTCTGCTGCGGTCATGCCTGCGGTCTCCTTGACGACGCCGGTGTTGCCGAGCATGGTCACGTTCTCACCGACCGCCTTGGGCTCGGCGATGACCGTGTTGCCGGAGCGCTGCTCCTGCTCGCTGTTGAAGTAGCCGTAGATGATCGTGCCGATGGCGGTGTTGCGGCCGGTGATGCCGCCGATGTCGCCGGTGGCGTTCTTGGACACCAGCTTCACATCGGCATAGTTGTTGCCGGCCACGCCGGCCTGCATGCCGGCGATGCCGCCGATGGTGGCGGAGTTGACGCCGGCCTCGGCATAGATGCTGCCGCGGGCATAGTTGTTGGCGACGATGGCAAAGCCGTCCTGACCGACGATGCCGCCGGCAAGCGCCGTGCCGCCGGTCGAGATCGAGGTGATGTCGACCTGCGCGCCGCAGTTGAGGATCATGCTGTTGTAGCAGTAGGCCGTGATGCCGCCGTTCTGGCTCCAGTCAACGGACTTGTTGTAGATCGTGCCGGAGACGGCGCAGTTGTTGATGACGGCACCGGCGCCGGTCTCGCTGTTGTCGGTGACACCGGCGATGATGCCGGCATAGGTGCGCACGGCATCCGGACGCGCGATATAGATCTCCGCATCCGCCACGGCGAGATTGCGCACGACCGCGCCGTCAATGCAGGCGAACAGGCCGGCGGAGACGTAGTCCGCAGGCGTTTCCTGCGTGCCGATCTTCATGCCGCGGATGCAGTGGTTCTGCCCGTCGAAGATACCGGCGAAGTAGTGGCCGCCCGCGCTGCCGACCGGCATCCACTGGGCGTCGGAAAGGTCGATATCGGCCGTGAGCACAATATACTCACCGTCGAAGTGTTCCTCCTCATTGACCGCCGCGGCGAAGGCGCGCAGCTGCGCCGCCGTCGCGATCTGATAAGGATCGTTCTGCGTGCCGGTACCGCCCGCGAAGATGGTGGACGGATCGGCGGGATCGTAGGTGCTCGCGTCGCCGAGCAGCGCCTTGTTGACGGCGACGGACAGCGCCGCTTTGAGCGTCTGGTCGTCGGTCGTGCCGTCGGAGGCATTCTTCACGGTCTGATCCTTGATGAGCGCCGCGAGAATGGTCTCACTGTTGGCGGCGTCAAAGTTGGCCGGGTCAACGACCTCGGCGGAAACGATCTTCTTATCCTTCACCGTGATGCGCACGATGACCTTCTTGTCCGTGTCGCGGCCGTAGTAGGTGCCGTCCTTGTAATCATAGTTGATGCTCGGATCCGGACGCTCGACCGGGACATAGGTAATGCTCGCGGTGCCGGTGCCGAACACGACGGCGCCGTTCTGGATCGTCCAGGTGCGCAGCGCGGCGGGCAGATCGTCCTCGGAGATCGGGAACGCGCCGAAGTTGCCGTTGAGCTTGTCGGCGAGCGCCTGCGCGGTCATGTCCCCGGCCGGGAGCGCCTCAACGTTGCTGACAAACGAGCCGTTCATGAATTCGCCGTCCTCATTGTAGCCGGACGGGACCTGGCTGCCGAACGCGACCGGCGGGTCAAACGTCTGATCCTTGATGGTCAGCCGCGCGCCGTCGCTGAAGTAGGTGTCGTAGCTCTCGCTGATGGCGGTGGCCATACCGGCGATGGCGCCGACATAGCGCGTCCAGCTGCGGGAGGTGAGATTGCTGGTGGTGTAGCAGTTGGCAATGGTGCCGGCCTGGCAGCCAGCGATGCCGCCGAGGTAGGTCACGCCGCCGTCGTCCACATTCTCGCGGTCGGTCTCACCGGAGATGTCGCCGAGCGTGTAGCAGTTGACGATCATGCCGAAGGCGTTCATGGCAGTGATGCCGCCGGCCTCGGCGTTGGCCGTCTTGCAGAAGGCGTCCAGCGTTACGTCGGTCCAGGAATTGAGGATGTAGCTGCGCTGACTGTAGCCGATCAGGCCGCCGGCGAAGCTGTTGTTGGCGTAGCTGCCGTCTTCGGTGCGCGCGGTGATGTCACCGGTCGCCCAGCAGTTGTTGATGACGGCAAGATCGCAGCAGCCGGCCAGTGCGCCACCGATAGCGGACTCTTTATCGGCCGTGAGGTGGACATTGACGTTCTCCAGGCCGAGGTTTTCCACGACGGAGCCGTTCATGAGCGCCGCGAACAGGCCGAAGTAAATGCGTGCTTCCGCGCTGACCGGGGCGGCCTTGCTGCCGATGGTCATGTTGGAGATCTTGTGACCCTGGCCGTCGAAGCTGCCGCGGAAGGCCTGCGTGCCGTTGGCCATGTGGCCGATCGGCGTCCAGGCTTCGCCGGCGAGGTCAATGTCCGCGCCGAGGACGATGTATTTGCCGGAGTAATCCGTCTTTGCAAACGAGGCCGCAAACGCCTTGAGCTGGTCAAGGTTTTGGATGACCCAGGGGTCGGCCTCCGTGCCGGAGCCGCGCTCGAAGAAGTCGAGCACCGGCGCGTCGGGCTGGACAAAGACGTCCGCGCCGAGCACAGTCTTGCCGTTGCACACTTCCCAGCCGTACCACGCGGCGGGACGCATGGCAATGAGCATATCGGTCGTGAAGCCGATGTCATTGCTCGTAAGGAACTTGTCTGTGGCGGCGAGGCCCTCGACCGTGAGGCCGCGGTTCATGGTGTCGGCAAAGGCGGCGCTGGACGTGTCCGCACCGGCGACGTTGTTCGTGTCGCCGCTGACAAGATCGCCGAAGGCAACCGCAGTGCCGGCCGTGCCGTTGACGGTCACGGTGGCCTTGCTGTTGTAGTAGCAGTCGGTGACGATGCCATTGTAGCTGCGGCTCGTGGACATCTGGCCGATGAGGCTGCCCACAGCCGGTTCATCCGGCGTGATGGCCATTGTCAGCGCGACATTGCCGGCAGCGTAGCAGTTGTGGAACATGCCGGTCCCCTGGCCGACGAGACCGCCGACGGAGGCACTGACCTTGGAAGAGGTCGTGTAGCCCGAGATGGCCGTCACACCGCCGAGGGCGGCGCAGTTGGCGATCATGGTGCCGTTGGAGTTCGTGGCAACGAGGCCGCCGGCCGAGCACAGGCCGTTGGCGGACTTGACCTGCACGGTCACATCCGTCCAGGAGTTGGTGAGATAGGCATCGAGATAAAGCGACGCGGTCAGGCCGCCGCCATATGCCCACTGCCTGCCCTCCGCGCTGACAATGCCGCCGGCGACGGAGCAGTGATCGATGCGTGCATTCTTGCCCATGCCGAGCGAGCCGCCGACCAGACCGCCGACAAACGGACGATCCCAGTCCCCGGTGAGCTTGCCGTACACGGCAACGTTGGTCAGGTGCAAGTTTGCGAGGCTGGCACCGTTTGAAAGCACGTCGAAGAAGCCGACGCTGCTCTGCTCGAGCGGCGCAAGCTCGGTGCCGATGCGCACACCAGAGACGGTGTGGCCGCGGCCGTCAAAGCTGCCGGCGAAGTAGTGGATGGGCGTCCACGCGCCGTTGAGGGTGATGTCCGCGTCGAGCGCGACATACTGGCCCGCGTAGTCGACCGCATTGTCGCCGATGGTGGAGGCGGCAAACGCGCGCAGCTGCGCCTCCGTCTCGATGACGAAGGGATCATCCTTGGTGCCGGTGCCGGAGGCAAAGATGCTCTTGGCCTTCACGCCGGGCAGGACCTTACCGTCGGCAGCGCCCCATCTCTGCCAGACTGCCGGACGCATGGCCGCAAGGCCCTCGGCCGTGTAGCCGGAGAACTTGCCGCTGTTGATGAGGTATTCATCCGTCGCGGCGAGACCCTCGGCGGAGATGCCCTGATTCAGGATGGCAGCAAAGGCGTCGTTCGTGACGTCGTCCTGCGCCGTGATCTTGTTGTAGTTGATGCCGCTGTACCAGCTGCTGGGCGTCTTGCCGACTGCGATGAGGTCCTTGCTCTCGCCGTTGACGGTGAGCACCGCCTTGCTGCTGTAGTGGCTGTCCACGACGGCGCTGCCACTCTGCTCTCCGATGAGCGTACCGGCATAGGCGTCATAGTCGCTGCTGGCATTCGTCAGGGTGACATTGCCGGAAGCGTAGCAGTTTTCCGTCAGGAACGGGGCCGAAGCCAGCAGGCCGCCCGCTCTGACTCTGTTATACTCCTGGCTGTTGCCGCTGGCGGCGACAGCGCCGAGCGCGGCGCAGTTGCCGACGAAGCTGCTGCTGCCGAACGTGCCGACAAGGCCGCCGGCGCTGGCAACATACTTGCTGCTTGCCGCCGTGATGTCGATATCTGCATAGCAGTTGGTGACGTAGTTGGTCCCGCCGAGTCTGGCAGCGAGGCCGCCCGCGTACACGTGCATGCCGGAGGACGCGGAAATGGTGCCGCCCGTGACCGAGCAGTTGTCGATGCGGACGTCGGCGCCCATGGTCTGGCCGCCGCCGACGAGACCACCGGCATAGACCGCATCATCGAGGCTGCTGCCCGTGCGCGCGACGTTGACCGAGACGTCCGTCAGCTTGAGGTTGCTGACCGACGCGCCGTTTGCCAGCGTCTCGAAGAAACCGGCGGAGGTGCGCTCCGACGGCTGCGCACTCGTGCCGATGGTCATGCCGGAGACGGTGTGGCCGTCGCCGTCAAAGCTGCCGCCAAACTTGGCGATCGGCGTCCACGCCTCTTCCGAGAGCGCGATATCGGCGTCGAGCCGGATGTACAGGTTCGTGGTGCTGAGCTTGCCGCTCTGGGTGGCCTCTGCGAATCCGCGCAGCTGCGCCTCGGTCTCGATGCGGTAGGGATCGGCCTGCGTGCCCTCGCCGCCGGCGAAGAAATCGCTCGGGTCGACGGGCTGATTGCTGCCCACACCGGTCGGCAGCAGGCGGCCGTTTTCGACCTGCCAGCTGTTCCAGCCGTTTTCGCTCATGCTCAGCAGGCTGTTCATCGTAACGCCGTTGCCCAGCAGGCCAACCGCCTTGTCGGAGAAATACGCCTGCGCATCGGCAAGCTTTTCCTCCGTGAGCGCGTCGGCAAGCTTCGTCGCCAGCACGCCGGAGGTGAGCTCTGCCGAAGTCAGACCGGCGCACTCCTCCTGATCGCTGACAGAGTAGTTGAGCATGTCATAGCCGACCGCGACCGGCTCCGCCACCGCTTCATCGCCGTAGTAGGTCTGCGCCGCGTCAGCGTTGAACCAGCAGCGATAGGCCGCCGTGAGTGCCGCCGGAGAACCGGCAATGCCGCCGATGGGCACATCGGAGCCGTCGCCCGCATCGGACATGGCGTCCATGTGCAGGGTCACGTCGGAGTAGCAGGCGTAGATCGCGCCGCAGCTGTAGCCGACGATGCCGCCTGCGCCGTACATCATGGAGCCGTCGCAGTAGTTGCCGATCGTGCCGAATGCCGCGCAGTTGATGACCGCGGAATCGTTGCTCGTCCAGCCGACGATGCCGCCCGCGCCGGTATCGCTGCCCTTGGCCGCGATCTGCACGTCCGCCCAGGTGTTGCACACCAGGCTCTTGCCGCCGCCGTTGCCGACAACACCGCCAACGTAGGTGTAGTTATTGTCACCGGCCGCATCACTAACGATCGTGCCGCTTACCCAGCAGCCGTCGATCACGCTGCTCTCGCCGGTAGCCGCCGCCAGAATGCCGACCGCAGGGTCTTCATCTGTGGTTTTGTTGTTGATAAACGCATCCTTGACACCCAGATTGCGGATCGCGCCGCCCTGGCCGACAAGGCCGAAGAGGCCGGCATACGCACACGCGGCGGACTCGGCCTTCGTGCCGATGGCCAGGCCGGCGATCGTGTGGTTGTCGCCGTTGAAGATGCCGTTGAAGCCGCCGTTGTCGCCGCCAATCGGCGTCCAGCTCTCGCCGGTGAGGTCAAGATCGGCGTCGAGCGTGACGTACTGGCTCGCGTAAGTCTCACCGCCGTTGACCGAGGCCGCGAACGCCTTGAGCTGATCGACCGTACGGATCAGATACGGGTCGGACTTCGCGCCGGTGCCGGCGGCAAAGATGCTGCCGCCCGGCTGCTCAGGCGCGGTGACGAGCGCCTTGCTCAGCGCATCGTTGACCGCAGCCTTGACACCGTTGCTGCTCATGGTCGCGCCGGAAACGCCGTCGATCTCGGTGCTGTTGGCCTTGACGATCTCGTCAAAGAGCGAAGAAACATTCTTCGAGTCCCAATAGCTCTGCTTTTCCTGGCTGACGAGCTCCACCTTGGCGATCTTGCCGTCGGTGATGGTCACTTTGACCTTGATCTCGCCGTCTTTAAAGCCCTTTCCGGTGCCTTCATAGACGCCGTCCTTGTAGGCCGTGCCCCGGAGTGCATACGCTGCGGTCAGGTCGCCGCTTGCGCCGGTGTCCACGGCATAGGCCGGGAGCGCGCAGCCGACGAGCATGACCACCAGCAGCACCAGAGACAGGAGCCGTTTGGTGATTGTCTTGTTCATGGGTTGGTCATTACCTCCTGAAATGAATTGGTATGTACATGGTTTGTGAGTGCAATGAGTCTGTGTGTAGGCCTCACCTTCCCTTTCCGCCGGCCGGTTCCGGCATATCATGCATGCAGTTGATTGTACAAAAGCGCAACGATCTGTGCGCGTGTGCAGGGGGCCAGCGGCGAAAAGCGGTTGCCGCCCGTACCCGCCGTGATGTCATTTGCAACGGCCCAGCGCACCGCAGCCGCGTAATACGCGTCCGCCGGAACGTCCGTGAACGTCTCGTCCGCGGAGGCATCCGGACTGCCGGCGACGCGCCACATCAGCGCCACCGCCTGCGAGCGCGTCACGATGCCGTCCGGGGAGAAGGTTGTGTCGCTCGTGCCGTAGGTGATCTCGTTTTCGGTCGCCCAGCACAGGGCCTTGTAATAGTAAGCGTCCGCCGACACGTCCGCGAACGGGACGGTCAGGGATTTCGGCTCCGGATTGCCGGCAGCGTTCCAGAGGAAGGTCACGATCTGCGCGCGCGTGCAAGTCATGTTCGGGGCAAAGCGGTCGCCGCCGACGCCACTCGTGATGCCGCGGCGGGCAGCCCAATAGACTGCGTCGGTATAATAGGCGTCCCCCGGCACGTCGTCGAACGGTGTGACCGGCATCAGCGCGCCGCAGCGGACACAGGCGCCGTTTCTATCATAGCTGTGGCCGAGCGAATCGCCGGCCGCGACCGTCAGCGTCTCGCTGACGGCATCGCAGCGGTCGCACTGCACAAAATACTGCGCAGGCTCGGTGCAGGTCGCCGCCTGTGCGCACACGGCGGAAGCCTTGTCATGGAACGCATGACCGAGCGGATTGAGCGTGTCGCGGTAGGTGCTGCCGCAGGCGGTGCAGGCATATTCCACCCAGCCGGGCTCCGTGCAGGTCGCCGCCTGACAGGCGGACTCCACATACTGATGCACATGGACCGACTGCAGCAGCGTGGTGTACCACAGGCCGCTGTCTTCACCGCGATAGAGCGTCAGCGGCGTCTCGGTGCCGCGCACGCAGCGGAAATATTGCTTATCTGCGCAAAACTGCAAGCTGCGCGCCATGTAGCGTGCGTTTTGAATGACAACATGTCCGTCCTGCCAGCTGATGAGCCAGCGGGCATAGCTGCTGCCGCCGTCCACGGCAGAATTGAGCTGGTCGCTGTTCGAGCGGCAGGCCAGATAGATCGACGACATCGCACCGCCGAGCCGGATGGTGTACTGCTCCGTCCCGGCCACGCGCGTGATCTGCACGGTATACGTACCGGAGACGCCGGAGACATTGCCATCCGCGTCCACAGTAATGCCGGTATTCGCGAGCGGCACGGCGGCAGCAGTGCTGCCAAGCGCCGCCCCGTAAACAGTGCCGTCGCAGCGCAGGACACGGTCACCGCCGCGCAGGACATACGTCCCGCTCCAGTCGTCGGTGTCCGCCGTGACGGCGGAGAACGCGGGCGTCCGGCCATCCGGTGTGGCAAAGTATTGATAGAGCGCGTAGAGCGTCGTCTCCGCACTCGTGACGTCATAGCGCTCGCCCGCGCGGAGCACCTGCGTGCTCACGACCGGTGTTTTGACCGGCTCGGTCGTCCAGCCGACGAAGTGATAGTCCTGCGCGTCAGCCGTGGGCGTACCCGTCGGCTGCGGGAGCGTGATCGGATCGCCGATATAACCGGCGGCGTCCGACTGCGTCACACCACCCGGCATTGAGAAGTGCACGGTCGCCGGCGTCTTGGCGGCGAAGTGGATCGTCACCTTGCAGTCCTGCCGTAGCGCGGAAACGCGGAAGGTATCGCCGTCCTGACGCACCGTTGCCGCACCCTCGGGCGTGACGGTGTAGCCGGAGGCGTAATAGCCGGTGTTGGCGTTGACCGTGATGGTCATGCCCCGCTGCGTCACGGAGCCATACTCCGGCGTGTCGGTGTCTGCCGTCAGAGCATAGCGGTCGAGCAGCGCCCAACCAGAGTTGACATTCTGCAGCGCGTCGACATTGCCATGGCCTGGATAGGTATCGTCCGCGGAGACGACGACCGGGAACGCGGCGCGGCCGCGCTGCGCTGCCTCCAGCGTCGTCATCTGATAGTTGGCAGGCATGCCGTTGGCCTGGCAGATCTGCGGTGAGCAGTCCCACGCACCGCAGACCGTCTTCATATCATGGATTGCCTCGGAGACAGTGCTGCCGCCGAGCAGGCTGTCAAAGAACGCGGCCTCAAACGTGTAGTCACCAACGAACGTGACCGACTGGCTGTAGCCGTACACAACACCGAGGCCGCGATCCATGAGCGGCTTTTCCAGACCGTCGGTCGCCATGCCGAGGCAGATCGCCATCCAGAGCATGCCGTTGTTGACCTGCGCATCGGCATCCATGTGATCGGCGATGACCGTGCCGTCCACGAGGAAATATTTCATGCTGCTGCTCGTGCTGCTGTAGACGGCGTGCCCGCTGTCATAGTCCGCCTTGGTCAGACCGTCGCCCGTCTGCAGGCAGAGGTAGGACGTCGTAGCGCCGGAGGTGTAGTCCTCACCGTTTTCATAATCCGTCGAGCCGTGCGAGTCGAAGATGACAAGGCCGCCGTCCGTGATCGCATCCGCAATGGCGTCGATCGTCGCCGCTTCGCCCTTGTAGTAGTGATACGTGCCCTCGGACGCCTGCGCCACGCGCTGGGCCTCCTTCTGGTACTGCTCGGTGAAGCTGCGGTCAATGCCGTAGTACGGCTGGAACAGGTACACATCGCGCCCGTGCTGCGTGCCGCGCGCGGCGTAGGTGCGCGTCTGCACGTCGGGCGTATCGTCGGCCGTAGACTCTGCCGCCGCCGCGATCTGCTCCAGACGCGGGGAATAGGCGCAGGCAATGCCCTGCTCCGTCATCCAGGTGATCTGGTCGCCGCTCGTCTCGACCGAGCCGAATACGACCGTGTCCTGCGCGTTGAGATAGTCGCAGATGGCCTGTGTGCGCCCGTCTGTGGACGCATCCCGCCGCACCGCTTCCTGCTCCACGCCATCGAGCGCGTCGAACAACGCGTCCGCAGCGGCATAATCCGCCGCCGTGAGCGCCGTGTCCGCGCCGCCGTCGGCCGCGAACGCCGTCACCGTCAGCGACAGCAGGACGGCGGCCGCCAGGAGCACCGACAGCATCCGTTTGAATAATTGCTGCATGAATGTTTCCTCCAAATGGTTTCGTTGAAAGTCTTGATTAGATTTATCTAATATAAATTAGAGTAATCTAACTCTTGCTGAAAAGAAATGCACGCTTCTGCGTGTCTGCATGGCCGGGCGCGGATACTTCCGACAAAATCTCGGGAGTTAGACGCATCAAACCCCTATTGAAAAGAAAAGTGCGCTGCAAAAGCAAACGCCTGTCCACGCGCTTGGTATTATACAATGGCGCTCCCCGGCGTGTCAAGAAAATTCTCGGCAATTTGCCGTATCCGCCCGGTGCAAAAAACACGCCGCACCCGGTATTGGGTGCGGCGCGTAAAATACGGTGGTGCGGGTCACTTGACCTCGTCGTCCAGCCAGTCGGCCAGCTTGGCTTCATCCAGCTTCAGGCCCTTGGTCAGGAACGCAACCATTTCGTTGAAGTTGAGCTTTTTCATGCGCTCAAAGTTTGTCTCGCCCTTCTTCTCAGGGTCGATCAGACGGCCTTCGATATAGCCGCACTCATAGCACATATTCAGCGCATACTTCCGATGGGTATCCAGCGTCATTTCATGACCGCAGCGGGGACATTTCATCACACATTCTCCTCTCCATATGTACAATTCCCTGCGCAATATCTTACAATATGCTACATGATTGCGTGCAAATATGCAAGCATAGTTTACGAATTAACACGACGCGTCCGCCGTATCCGGCAGCGTGACGGTCAGCGTCTGCGCCAGACGCACCGGGCCGCCGATGGACAGCCCCGTCACCGCGCCATGGGCGCGCTGCACGCCGACCTCCAGCGTGCCGCCCGGCTGGCCGATGCCGATCTCCGTGATGCCGTCGGCAAAGTCCGCCGTGAGCACCACGGC
>ENA-UONS01001920-UONS01001920.1-human-gut-metagenome-genome-assembly--contig:-CS19-NODE-1920-length-17658-cov-6.598023_pt1 | contig 17658 bp, 8 predicted proteins | sample MGYA00242458_ERZ724005 | MGnify/ENA metagenome assembly ERZ724005
CAGTGCCGCACAGGTGCCGGTGGTATAACCGCAGCGGAGCAGCTTCTGACCGCTGCGGACATAGTGCTCGAATTTGGGTCTTGGCTTTTGGGGGGCCTCTGCCTGCGGGGCAGGCGTCTGCACCGCGGCGTCCGGGCCATAGAGAAACGTGTATTCCTCCGCTGTCAGGTGGTAGATGCGGCAGATATTTTCTTTGGTGAACGCTTCTTCGGGCGTCAGCACACCGGAAACAGCCTCGGGCGAGACGCAGACCACTTTGTCCGAAATTTTGCGGGCGAGATCCAGCTCATGCAGACTGAGCAGAACGGCCATGTTCTGCTCCCGGGCCAGCTGTTTCAGGATGCCCAGCAGTTCCACTTTGCCCTTGATATCCAAAAAAGACGTAGGCTCATCCAGCAGAATTATCTCTGGCTGCTGGCAGATGGCCCGGGCCAGCAGCACCCGCTGGCGCTGGCCATCGCTGATCTTGTTGAAATCCCGGTCGGCGAGGGCCTCCGCGCCCACCAATCTGAGGGCGGCGCGCACCTGCGCTCTGTCCTCTGCCGAGAGGACGCCCAGCCGCCCGGTGTAGGGGTAGCGGCCCGCCGCCGCCAGCGTGAAGCAGGTGGTGAGCTCCGTGCGGCGGGTGTGGGGCAGCATCAGGGCCATTTTGCGGGCCCGGGCGTTGCCGGACAGCGTGGAAAGCTCCGCGCCGTCCAGCAGCACCGCACCGCCCTGCGGGGCCAGCTGGCCCGCCAGCGTTTTGAGCAGGGTGGATTTGCCCGCGCCGTTGGGGCCCACGAGGGTCAGGATCTGGCCTCGCTCCACCCCCAGCGCGATATTTTGTAACAGGGCTTTGGTGTAGCCCACAGCCAGGTCTTTTGTCTCGCAGTAATAACTCATCGTTCCCCCTCCTGTGTCTGGCGGCGGATCAGCAGCCAGATGACCACCGGCGCGCCGAACACGGCCGTGACCGAGCTGATGGACAGCTCAGTAGGGGCAAACAGGCTGCGGGCGATGAGGTCACAGAGCAGGCAGAACGCCGCCCCGCCCAGCGCGCAGCCCGGCAGGACGTGCAAGGGTTTGGCGCTGCCCAGCGCTCCCTTGACGAGGTGGGGCACCGCGATGCCCACAAAGGAGATCGGCCCGGCAAAGGCCGTGACGCAGGCCGCCAGCAGGCTGGAAAGAAGCACCAGCGCCATGCTGAATGGCCGCACCGCCACGCCCACGCTTTTGGCGTAGCTTTCCCCCAGCTGGTAAGCCGCCATGGGCTTGGAGAGGCAGAACGAGGCTGCCAGCGCGGGCAGCACCACACAGGCCGCCACCTGCACATTGCCCCAGGTAACGCCCGAAAAGCTGCCCATGGACCAGTTGTGGAGGTTGACGATGTTGGAGTCCTGCGCAAAAGTGACCACGATGTCCGTGATGGCAGAGCAGATGTAACCGATCATGACGCCGCAGATGACCAGAATGCTCATCCGCTGCACCCGCCGGGCCACAGCCAGCACAAAGGCCATCGCCGCCATGGCACCCGCAAAGGCGGCTATGATGAGCGCCGCCGAGCTGGTGAAGCGCCCCTGGTTGAGGAACATCACCATGGTGAGGGCCACGGCCAGCTTGGCACCGCTGGAAATGCCCATGACAAACGGGCCCGCAATGGGGTTGGCAAAAAAGGTCTGGAGCAGATAGCCTGCTACCGAGAGCGCCGCCCCCAGCAGGATCACCATGACCGCCCGGGGGAGCCGCAGCTGCAGGATGATGCCCATGGAGAGCGCGTCCTGCCCTTTGCCCAGCAGGGCCGCCAGCACGGCCCGCGGGGTCAGCGAAACGCTGCCCCACAGCAGATTCATGCCAAACAGCACCAAAAGCCCCGCCGTGAGGGCGAGGTAGGTCAGTGTGAGGCGTTTGGGGGTGGTCATGGGGGTACTCCTTTTCACATCCGGTCAGGAAATTTTCTGTAAGAGGGTCAGCTCCTCCGGGGCGGGATCGCCCTCGGTGAAGACACGGTTCATATCCAAAATGAGGTCCGGCAGGGCCATGCTCTGCTGGAAAAAGCTCTTGGAAGTGCACCAGCAGTCACCGGACTGGACGGCTTTGAAATCGGCCAGCATGGCGCATTTTTTCACCAGCTGCTCCCGGGTATCCACCACGCCCTCGATGGTGCTGTTGTAAATGAGTACATCGGCGTCTCTAGCCTGGGCGTAGAATGTTTCCTGCGGGAGATTCATGGTGGAAAGGCTGTTGCCATTGTCCGTGAGGTCGGCAAAGACATAGCTGCCGCCGGCCATCCCGATCATCTGGGCCACATAATCCCCGCCCTTGCGGACGGTGATGAGGTTATTTCCCGTGACGGAGAAGAACGCCACCGTCTTGCCCGTGGGCTCCTGCTGCAAAACGGGCTCGATCCGCGCGATCTTCTCGCTGAAAACGCGCTCGGCCTCTTCGGCTCTGCCCAGCAGCAGCCCAATGAACTTGATCCACTCCATCCGGGCAAGGGGGCCGCTCTCATAACTGGAGCGCTCCACCAGCACCGGCACCCCGAAGTGTTCCAGCTGCTCCTTGACCTCCGGGGTGTGGTAGATCATGGTGTTTTCAATGGCAAGGCTGCAGTGGGCAGCCAGGATGCACTCGTAGTCCGGCGCACTGTACTTGCCCGCATAGGTGATCTCGCCCGCCTCCATGGCGGCTTTGGCCTCGTCGAGATACCAGCCATCGGCCCGGGTGCCGGAAAGAGCGATGGAATCCAGCGCGTCCAGGTGGATGAAGTAATCCATAATGGAGCTGGACACGAGGTAAATATTTTCCAGCGGCTGGCGCAGCTCCACGGTTCCCTCCGGGAGGACGGAAAGCTCCGCCGCTCCCTCGGGCCGGACAAGGAACTTGTCCCCAGATTCCGCGATCGTGAGCAGAACGGAGCCGTCGGTATAAACATCCGCCGTGAATTGCCGGGCATAATCCAGCGGGTAAGCGTGGTCCAGCACAAGGGCATCCGTGGTGGCCGGGGCCTCCTGCTGCCCGCTGCCGCAGGCCGTCAGGGCCAGGGCAGCCGCCGGGAGGGCTTTGAGGAATTGACGTCGGTTGATCTTCATGGCATCAGTTCTCGCTCGGGGCGCTGAACGTCAGGGTGTACTCGATCTCATGGGGAGTGCTCATGGCGACGGTATCTGCCACGACAGAGAGCGGAACGCCAAGGGCAGAGACCGGGATCTCAAACGTGGAATTGCCCTCGGTGTTGGTGGGCAGGTACTTCTCGCCGTCCACGATCATATAGTCATAGTTGGGGCTGGACCAGACGATGGTGGCGGTCATTTTGCCGTCGGACACAGTCAGGGCAGCGGGGCTGTCCACGGTGGCACGGCCGGAGCCGCCCTCCAGCGTCACCTCGCAGGTGTAGCTGCCGTCCGCGGGAGTCTCCACAGCCTCCGCGGCCTGTGCCTCGACATTGCGGACGCTGACGGTGTGGTCATACCACTTGCCCTTGGTGCCCAGGATGGCCAGCTGGAAATCGGTGTCCAGTGCTTCCACCGGGACGTCAAAGCCGTAGACTTCCTCGGAGGTTCCGTCGGAGTAGGTCACGGTGTCGGTGGTGGGCTGGAGCCAGTCGGCCTCATGGTCCGGGGCATCCGCCGCCATACCGACATAGAGGTTGACGATCTTCTTGGACTGCAGGCTGATGTGCAGGGTCATCTGGCCGTCTTCCACGGTCAGCGTGCCCTTGCCGTCGCTGGCCTCATTGACATGGAACATGCTGCTGTCGGTATCAAACTCCGCCGTATAGGTGCCGTCTTCCAGCGTCCGTGCAGAAGAAGCAGCGGCACTCTCGGAAGCGGCCCCGGAGACAGCGGATTCCGCCACGGAAGACACCGCCTCCGAGGAAGCGGAAGAAGCCACGCTGGAAGCAGAGCTGCCGCAGCCAGCCAGAGAAGCAGCCAGCAGGGCGGACACTGCCAGCAGAGAAACAAAACGCGTATATTTCATTGCATTACACCTCAAAAACAAGATTACTGGAATAGTATAGCACGCAACGGGGGGAACAGAAAAGGGGGACACAAACAAAATTGCCCGAAAAGGTCTCCCTTTCCGGGCAATGTGGGTCTATTTTAGCCGTTCAGGGAGTCGATGGCAGCCTTGGTGTGGGCAATGTAGAGCTGCTCGACGTCAGCAACCCCGCCCAGGCCTGCGATCTGGCAATCGACAGAGTCGAATGCACCGGAAGCCTCAAACTGGCTCAGCCAGGAGTCCTCGTCCGCACCGGCCATATCGTTGTTGGCGTGGTCGCCGGCAACGACCATCAGCGGGCGGAGCACGACCTTGGTGTAACCGGCAGCCTTGACAGCCTCGATGACATTCTCGCAGGAGGTGGACTCAGGCTCGCCCTCAACAGTGCCGATGAAGACATTGTCATAGCCCAGGGTCTGCATGACGGTCTGCATCTGGCTGTAGCTGACTTTAGCGGTGTGAGAAGTGCCGTGGCCCATGAAGACGAATGCAGTGCCATCCTTGGCAGCAGCCTCTACGCTGTCGTAACCAGCAGTGGCAACCGCCTCGGCAGTGACAGCCTTGGCAACAGCTTCCTTATCCTCGTTGATCACGGTAGCGTCAGCGCCGACCTCACCCAGCAGGGGCTCAGCCACAGCGACGGACTCGAACTTGTCGCGGTAGTCGTCGATCATCTCCATCATCTCGTCGTACTCAGCGCCGTGCATCAGGTGAGTGGGCTGGACGACCAGATTCTTGACGCCGTTGGCAACGGCACGGTCCATGGCCTGCTGCATGTTGTCGATCTTCTCGCCGTCACGCGCCTGGACATGGTTAATGATGATCTGAGCGGTGAATGCACGGCGGACAGACCAATCGGGGTAAGCGGCCTGCAGAGCATCCTCGACGCCCTTGATGTCTTTCGCGCGGCTGTCGTTGAACGAGGTGCCGAAGCTGACCACCAGCAGCTCGTTGTCGCCGATGTTGTCCTCATTGCGGGGGTCATCCTTGGAAGCATCGCCGGTGTCGCGGCCAAAGTAATCGGGATCAGCCTCTTCTCCCTCGACCAGCTCTTTCTGGGCGTCGGTCAGAGCGTCCCAGGCGTCCTTGGCAGCCTTGCACTGCTCATCGGTGTTCTCGTTGCGCTCCTGCACATAGATGGCGTCGATCAGGTCTGCCACGTTCTTTGCGGCCATTTCGTCAGCCTCCTCGCTGCTCACCTCGCTGGCGGCAGTGCTGGATGCTGCCTCGCTGGAAGCGGCGGTGCTGCTGGAAGCGCTGTTGCCGCAGCCTGCCAGGGTGCCAACGCAGAGCGCCAGAGCGGCGGAGACTGCCACGGTCTTTTTCCAATTGAGTTTACGCATGGTTCTAGTTTGTTCCTTTCCTGTTTTTGCTTGTGTGCGGATCTTCTGACAGAAAGGGTACAGGCGGTACGCCCGGACACAAAAAGGGCCCCTTTGCCGCGCGGAGTGCACAACAAAAAGACCCCTGTTATTTCTGGGCTTTTCGGTACAACCAATTCCTCGTGATCTGGAGCATCTGCTCCCGTACCAACAGCAGGCAGGTTTCCTGGCTGAAAGGGACGGGCAGAACTGCCCGCGCCCGCGGCTGCCTTCCCGGAGGTTCCCCCAGTGACCGGCGCAAAACGCGCCAACGCCGCAAAGCTCCCTTATCACAGTGACGAGATCGTGCGGGAATCCCACCCGCTTCTCTTTTACCCTTTCCGCCGCCCGAAAGCGGCAAAAGGCACCTGCTGTTTTCTATTCAGACGGGGTTAGTATAGCACAAACCCGCCAAAAACGCAATTGGTTTTCAGCCCTCTGCCGGTGCCCAGACCATGCCCAGGGCGCTGAGGTTTTCCACCCGCTCCGGGGGCAGCCGGGCGTCATGGGCTGCATAGCTCTCCCGCATCCGGCGGATCCAGTCGCCCAGGCAGAAGCCATCCTCCGTTTTATAATTGACGGGTACGGCCAGATCCCCGTGGGCGGCGCGGTACTCCCCGGCCCGGCGGAGGGCGCACTGCCACTTGGCCTCCCGGGCGTCCCACTGCATCCCGATCTCGTCCAGCATCGCGATATGCTCCGGCGTGACCTGGAACGAGTCAGGCCGCGTCTTGCGGGCGGCCCGCAGGTTGGAGATCCAGACGCCAAGGCGGAACCCCGTTTCATCCACATAGCTGGCAGGGACCAGCAGATCTCCCCGGCGCTTGGCGTAGGCCTTGGCATGGCGGTAGTTGTTGAGCCAGTTCCGCTCCCGCACGCTGCAGCGGGCACGGGTGCGGACAGCCCCGCTCCGGCGCTCCAGCTCGCCCCGGAAGAGCTCTTTCAGGGCTTTGACCCGCTCACCGCGCAGGCTCTTATCCCCTTTCTGGAGCAGCTGCTTCTGGCGGCTGAGCCAGCTGCCCAGCCAGATCCCTTCTTCCGTGCGGTACTGGGCCGGGAGCTCCAGGCTGCCGTGGGCGGCCTTGTAGGCAGCGGCCAGCTCATAGCGGTGCTGCCAGGAATCCGGCTTCTGCCACACCATGCCCAGCTGGTCCAGCAGGGCCTTGCGCTCCGGGGTAAGGCGCGCGCTGCTGCGGTCCGGGTTCTGCCAGGCGTAACGCTGGCGGCTGACCCACTTGCCCAACAGCACGCCGTCCGGGTCGATGTACTCCGAGGGGACGTTCAGGTCGCCGTGGGCCTGATAATACCGCGCGGCGGCATCATAAGCGGCCTGCCACTTGCGGTCGTTGCGGTTGGTCCAGTCCACGTCCAGCGCCTCCAGCCAGGCTTTCTGCACCGGCTTGATGGTGCCCGCCTTGTAGGCGGCCCGCTGGCTGCCCAGCCAGACGCCCAGAGCCACGCCCTCCGGGGTGGTGTACTTGACCGGCACTTCCAGCGTGCCGTGGTCGAGCCAATACTGGACAGCCGCGCAGTAGCTCTGCTCCCAGATGTCCTGCACGGTGTCCCACACCATGCCCAGTGCTTCCAGCCGCTCGACACGGTCGGTGGACAGATTGTTGCCGAGGAACCGCTGACGGTTGTAAACGATCCACTCGCCCAGGGCAAAGCCGTTTTTATCCCGGTAGCGGACCGGCACCATCAGGTTCCCGTATTCTCCGCGGTACTCCCGGGCTGCGGCATAGCCCCGCTCCCAGGCCTGCTCCATCCGCTGTTTCCAGGCGATGCCCAGCTTTTCCAGCCGGGCGGCCTGCTCGGCGGTCAGGCGGCCGGGCTTTTCCCCGGCCTGGATCTGTCGCTGCAGCTCCAGCCAGCGGCCCAGCCCAAAGCCGGTTTCCGTGGTAAAGCCGCGGGGCAGCTCATTGATCTCCCCTTTTGCGGCGGCCTCTTTGGCGGCTGCAAAGGCCTGCTCCCACTGAGCGTCCAGTTGGCGCTGCAGTTGGCGGGCCGGACGGATGCAGGCCTGGTACGGCTCCTCCAGCGGGAACCCGGTGCCGCCGGCCTGTTCCGTCCCCTGCACCAGATCCTCTGCATTGCGCAGACCCGCAAACGAGACGTTGAGCTCCACCAGCGGGGCGGAGTCCCCGCAGAGCGCCAGTGCCCGGGCCAGCATCCGGCGGTGGTTCTGTTCCAGCCCGGTGGAGCGGACCAGCACGGCACCCGCCATTCCGGCCAGCCGCGCCAGCCCGCCGGGGGTGCTGACGGTGACCAGCACCTGCGCGCCCCGCGCCGGGGAAGCCGCAAACCGCACGGCCATCTCCTGATCCCAGCCGTCTTTCATAATGGTGGCTTCTGTGTCCGGGCCGAAGAGGGCTTCCAGATTTTCCGTCACCCGCCGCATGGCAGCGGCGTCCTCACACAGGACCAGCTGCTTGCCCTTGGGCAGAGCCTCCCGCAGCCGGGGCAGCGCCGGACCGCATTTTTCCACCGCGCGGCGAAGATTGGTGAAAACTTTTTCGCCCACGCCCGGGACGCCCACGGCGTTCCACTGCTTCATCTGGATGCGGAATTCTTCCAGCGCCGTCTCGGCGGGCCAGAGGAGCACGGTATCCGCGGCAGGCGGCGTGACAAGGCCCCGGGCCAGCGCTTCCGCCAGCGAAATGGAGAACGTGCCCGCCCCCTGAAACATGGCTTCCGCCAGGCAGCAGCTGACAGGCTGGTCGGTGTCGATGAGGCCCAGCAGCTTCGCCTGCGGGCTGAACCGCTGCAGCCAGCGGACACGCTCTCCACACGGAAACGCCGTAAACTCCCGCGAGCCATCCAGGATGATGCAGGCCGGGCGGATCTTGGCCAGCTCCAGACAGCGCTGCGGTGTATTGTCCTCACAGTGGATCAGCTGCACCCGCGGCGGGATCTCCTGGCCGATCCGTTTGGCTTCTTCCAGCCGCATCCCGCGCCGGGTCTCCCCGGGCACCACCCAGATCACGGCCGCGTCCGGGTGAGCGTTGATCCACGCCCAGACGATCCGCCCGCTGCCGCTTCCAACGGGATAGAACAGCGCGGCTTTCCCTTTCTGCTCCAGCTGGGTGTCAATGGCCTCCGCCATCCGCTTATAATATTCCTGCAAATTTTCTGCCATAGTTTCCGCCTTTTTCCTGTTGTTGGGGTTTTTATCCCAGAAAAAAGAAGACCCGGCACAGCTCCCATTGCGTGAACTGCCTCCGGTTCCTTTTCAAATAGAATTTCATTCTTATTTTATTACAAAAGTTTATTTCTTGTCAAGCACATTTTCCGTGCTTTTCCTATCGGCAATTAAAAACTGCATCAAACCGGTCGGTTGACGCAAAAAATCACTATTCAGCTGTCAATTCAGGGCTGCTTGCAGGGTAGTTTGTTGTATTCAAGCTTGTTTTTAGGCAAAAGTTTGTTTCACAGGAAAAAGGCGGAGCCCCCGCGCGTGGTGCACAGGGGCTCTGCCTTTCTTCAACCCGTCCGTCATCCTCGCTTGCGCTCGGTGCCTGAGAGGTTATTTTATGGTCTGCTGATAGGTGCGGAGCACTTTCCAGCGGGAAACGTGCTTGCCGGGCTTGAAATTGCCGTCCTCACGGGGCTGGAAGAAGCCTGCTTCCACGCACCACTGGGCCGCTTTGGCCGTGTCGGGGTCTGTCACGTCCGCAAAGGCAGGCAGTGCGGCAGGCTCCGGGCGGCCTGCGGTGTTCCAGAGCAGGAGGGCCAGCTGAGCGCGGTCCTGCGGCACGGAGGTGCCTGCCGGCAGCAGCTGGTTCAGGGCCACCTCGGTGCCCACGAGGTAGGCCGTGGCACCCACGACGCCCACGACAGCGGTTGCAGCCGCGATGGTGCCGAAGTCGGCACTGGAATCCTCCTCTTCCAGCATGGAGAACTTGGCCAGAACGCCAATGTCCTCCTGCATGGTAAAGGTGGCAGTGGTGCCGTCCTCCATCAGGTCTTCCGGGCGGGGATCATCAAACACCCAGCAGGAGAACTTCATCCCCTCCGGGATGGCCTTTTCATCCAGCGTGATCGTCACCTTTGCGCCCTTTGGCAGCCGCTGACTTTGTATGACACCGGTAAGCGCATCAAAGTGCAGGGTGGTGCCGTCCGGTTTCTCGACGTCCACAGAGCAGTCCTCAAACTGGAGGAAGACGTCTTTGTCGTCGGGGTCGCCCGGGTCAGGCTGTTCCGGCTGGTCCGGGTCAGGCTGCACAGGATCAACGTTGTCATCGCTGCACCGCACCGTGATGCCGTCCAGGTTCACATCCTCTTTTTCAATGGCTTCCCACTGGGCGCGGGTCCCTTTGAAAATGATGGTCTTCAGGTTGGGGCAGTTGAAAATAAAGCAATCCGCCACCGAGTTGAAATTCATTCCGGTCACACTGGCCGGGATGGTAATGGTCTCAAGGTTTTCGCATTCATGGAACAGCGGGAGGCCGCTCATCTCTTTGAGAGTGTCCGGGAACGTGATGCTGCGGATGGCCGCATTTGCATCAAAAACAGGTCTTGCAGAGTTGCCGATCTCCGTGACGTCCCGGCCACCCAGCGTTGCGGGCACGACCACGTCAGCCTCGCTGCCACCGTAAGCAAGGATGCGGACATTGCCCTCTGCGGTGATCTCGTAGGTGTAGTCGCCCTCGACTTTGTGAGGAGATGCATATTCAATGACCACTTTGGGGCATTCCGTATTGAGCGCGCCCTCCGTCACTTTCAAATCATCGTGCAGGATGACCGCGGGATCATCCACCTGAACGGGAACGGAATTTTCATCGTCCACGGCAGCAGTGATCTTACTATTAGAGCCCCGGGCTTCCATGCTGTCCGCATTCATTGCACAGTTCTGTGCTCCCAGTGTCAGGACACTGTTCGATACTTCCAGTTTGCCGCCCAGCCAGAGACCGTATTGGTAATAATAGCCCTCATCTCCAGAATCCATCGCCGTGATCGTGCTGTTTTCCACAATCAGATCGCCGTCTTTCGTGATCAACGCATGCATGCCGCCCTCGTCGTTGTACTCGTCCAGGCCAGTGATAGTAAGGGTGGAGTTCTCGATGCGGGCTGTGCTGCCGACCTGGATTGCGTCGTCCGCGGTGTCCAGATCCAGTTGAGAGTTGGAAATTTCCAGCGTTCCTCCCGCTTCGATGCATCTTCCTCCGCTTTTAACCGTCAGACTCGTCTGGTTCTCGATCGTCAGAGAGCCCAGCAGATCAATGCCGCCCGCATCCGCTGTGATCTCCAGCACCGCGCCCGAAAGGGTCAGCTTTCCGGTCTCTGCGGTAACACCAGCTGCCAGAATTCCGATAGGAGCATCATCGGAATCCCCGCCGTCCCACTCCAGAGCCGCATTGCCCGTGATGGTCAGTGCATCCTCCGTTTTGATGATGGCACCGGTCTTTTTGGTATCCGCCGCCGCAGCCTTGATGGTACCGTTCAGGGTCAGGGTCTTGCTGTCCGGGTCATACACTGCCCGGGGCGTTGTCCCCGCCGGGTCTTCCAGAATGTTCTCGCAATTCGCGCTGGTAACGGCCTTGCCGCAGACCGTAAGAGAATAATTTTTCACATTGGGGTCGCTTCCGCCGCCAATGGTACCGTCCGTGCAGACGATGCTCACACCAACCGGCAGGGTATTGGGATTGATCGACAACGCATTCCACTGTGCCTGCGTCCCCTTAAACTCGATCTTTTTCAGATTTGTGCACCCAAATACAAAGGTCGAATCCAGAGTTGTCACACTGGCAGGAATGGTGATGCTTTCAAGATTCAGGCATCCCAAAAAAGCCAAAGATTCTATGCTCGTCACTTTATCCGGAATCACCACACTGGTCAGGCCATTGCAAGAGTAGAATGAATTTGGCCCGATGGTTGTGAGATTTGGAGAGAATTCCACCTGCTCAAGGCCCGTACAGCCTGCAAATGCACTGTCGCCGATCCATGTCATGCTTTCCGGCATCGAAACACTTTTCAGGCTGGTGCATTCTATAAATGCCTGCATCTGAATGCCCGTCACTGGAGATCCACCCAGCGTGGCGGGGATCTCTACCGTTCCGCCAGCGCCTTTGTATTTCCTGATGATCGCCCTGCCGTTACTCACACCATATTCAAAATCGCTCTCCGGAGCCGGTGCCGCAAACGCCGCCGCGGGCAGCAGGGTCAACAGCATGGCCACCGCCAGAAACGCGCTCAGGACGCGCAGTTTGGGCGGGGTTCGGGTGGTTTGTTCTTTCATTTTACACGCCTCCTTCTGGTGCAGGAAAATCCAAAGAAAAAAGCCCTGTGGTTTGATTTTACTCTACCACAGAGCCTGCAAAATTCCTATTAACCTTTGGTTAGTATTTTGTGCCAAAAAGGGCAGCCAGCTGGGCGCGCTTGTTTCGCACGGCCCCGCCGATGTCCAGCTTGGCGTACAGCTGGTTGATGTACTGCTTGACGGTCCCCTCCGAGAGGTGGAGTGTTTCGGCGATCTCCTTGTTGGTGCGGCGCTGGGCCACCAGCCGGGCAAGGGCCAGCTCTTTCTCGGTCAGTGCGGCGGCAATGGCCGGGCGGTCTGCCGAGCCGTTGAGCTGGGCGCGCCGGGCCTCGTACCGCTGCCCCAGAGCGATCGCCCGCTCCACCAGCGGCTGGGCACTGCCCCAGCCGCCCTGCGCCAGCAGCGGGGCCAGATAGCGGTAATTTTCGGCCAGCGGCATCCAGAAGCCATCCGGCGCGGCCTCTGCCAGCGCCTGCTCCAGTGCAGCCCGGGCCTCGGCAGGCTGGCCATACAGTCCGTACGCTGCCGCCATCTGCACCCGGACATGGAGGGCCACCAGCCCATAGTGGAACCGCTGGCAGGCGGCCAGCAGCTCCTCACAGCGGGCCAGCACCTTGACTGCCTGCCCCTGTGCCAGCCAGACCTGCAGCTCGATCATTTCCATCATGGGGCGGCAGAGGGCAAAGTAACTCACGGAGGCAAGACGATGCTCCCGGAAGACCTCGGGCACGGCATCGGTGCGGCCAAGCAGGGCGTAGTAATAGGCCTCGATGCTCTCCAGCAGGTGGAGCAGAACGGCATCGTGCCGCTGGAGGAGGGCGGCACGGCGGGCCTCGAAATCAAACGGCTCCCCTGCCTGCCCGCAGAGGGAAAGCCGCAGGGCGAGGAAATCACAGCAGAGGGCCATGTTCTCCTGCCCGCGGGAAGCCGCCCGCACCCGGGCCCGTTCCAGCAGCAGGACCGCCCGCTCAAAATGTCCCTGCATGAACGCTGCCTCGGCATCCATCACCAGCTCGGCCCCCTGCCCGTGGCCCTGGGTGATCTTATAATAATGGGGCATACACTCGTACATCTCGGCCAGCTCCTTGCCCAGCTCCCCAGGAGCACGGTAGTACATCATCAGCACCGAGGGGGAACCGAACGTCCAGCTGCCGCTGTTGCGCAGGGTAACGGCAGGGCGGGTCATCTGGCGGCTGGCACTGCGGTGGAGGCGGCTCATCCGGGTGATATCGTTGTACATCAGAAAGCTCAGGATGAGGTCGCACTCGCCCAGCAGGTTGCCCCGCTCCTGGGCCGGGAGCTCCGGGTGCTCCCGCACGGCGGCTTCCAGCAGGGCCTTGAGCTCCATCATTTTGGGGATCTGCTGGCAGGTGAACATCCGGCGCATCAACACCAGAATGGCCAGCGGGTGCCGCTTGAGGGCGTCCACCGGGCAGCGGCCCAGCCGTTCCAGCAGCTCCGCCGGGCCGAGGGATGCCAGCAGGATGCCGGCGTCCTCTTCAATGACGTGGAGGGCGGCGTCATAATCCCCGCATTTTTCGTAGGCACGCAGGGCGGGCAGATACTGCCGCCTAGCCTCGTACCAGCGGCCATACCGTTCCCAGACGGCCGCCTGCCGCGGGGCGGGCAGCTGGGCAAACAGCCGCTCGGCGCATTCTTTCATCATGTGGTGGAACCGGAAGCTCTCGCCGTCCGGCAGGCGGGTGACAAAGGCGTTCTGCCGCGTCAGGGCCAGCAGCACCTGCTCGGCGTTCGGCATCCGGGTCACGGCAGAAGCCATCTCCACCGTAAACTCATCGGCCAGGCCCATCACGGCCAAAAACTCCTGCCGCTGCGGAGACAGGGACTCGATCATGGCCGCGGTGAACATGGCGTAGATGTCCGAGCTGGTGGGCAGCAGGGTGCCCCGCTCCGCCAGCGCGTGGAGATTGAGGTAGATGGCAGAGAACCAGCCCTCGCAGGAGTGGAGCAAGGTTTCCCGCTGGGGCTCCGTCAGCTCCATGCCGCAGCGGCGGACGTAGGCGGATAACTCTTTCTCGTTCAGCCGCAGCTGGTCGGCCCCCACCCGGTGGAGCCGCTGCCCCAGGCGGAGGATCTCGCCCTGGGGCAGGAAATCGTTCCGGCTGGCCACCACGAGGTGGGCGTTGCCCGGCAGGCGGTTGGCCAGCGCACAGAGGAACGCGGCGGCCTGCTCGTCCCGGAGCAGGTGGAAGTCATCCAGAAAGAGATTGATCTCCCGCTCCCCGGCCAGCGCGGTGCAGAGGTCGTCCAGCAGCAGGGCCGCGCCGCTGGCGTCCGTGGGGCACTCGTACCCCTCCAGCACGGTCAGCCCGGCCTGCGCAAACGCCTTTTGCAGGCTTTTCCAGAAGATGGCCCGGTTGGCGGAGTAGATGCTCACCCGCAGCACGGCGGCTCCCTCCCGGCCGCGCTCGTTCAGGTACCAGTTGATGGCGGTGGTCTTGCCGTAGCCCATGGGAGCCACCACCGCCGTCAGGCTGCTGCGGGCAACGGGCTGCAGGCTGTGCCGCATCCGCTCCGAGATGTAGATGATATTCAGTTCCGGCTTTTGTCTGAGCATCCGCGTCCCTCTTTTCTATTCTTATTGATTATATTACCACAAATCTCTAGAAGTTGGAAGTAACGCCTGCATCACAAAAAACATGGTTTCCATCACAAAAACCTGTTTGGCCGCACCGGATCTCCATGGTACAATATCCTCAAATCATTTTAAGATAAGGAGTCTCTTTTTATGGAAACGACCTCAAAACGCAAGTCCGGCACCACGGACCTTACGGTGGGCAAGCCGTTGTTCCAGATTTTGCGGTTTGCGCTGCCGCTGGTGCTGGGCACCCTGTTCCAGCAGCTGTACAGCTTTGCGGACACCGTCATTGTGGGCCGGTGCCTGGGCACCAACGCACTGGGTGCGGTAGGCACCACCTACTCCCTCAACTTCCTCATCCTGGGCTTTGTGCAGGGTGCCTGCGTGGGCTTTGGCATCCCGGTAGCCGAGACGTTCGGTGCCAAGGATCAGGGCGGCCTGCGGAAGTACCTGTTCAACGGTGCCCTGCTCTGCGTGGTGCTGAGCGTGGTGTTCACCCTCTTCACCACCCTGATGGCGGGCCCGCTGCTCCAGCTCATCCACACGCCGGAAGAGCTGTACGCGGACGCCGTGCTTTACATCCGGATCATCTTCCTGGGCATCCCGGCCACGGTGCTGTACAACTACGCTTCCAGCGTGCTCCGCGCCATGGGCGACTCCCAGCACCCGTTCTATTTCCTGCTGGCGGCCAGCGTGCTGAACATCGGGCTGGATTACCTGCTCATCGTCTCCATGGGCATGGGCGTGGACGGCGCGGCCCTTGCCACCGTCCTCAGCCAGCTGCTCAGCGGCGGGCTGTGCGCGTTCTGGTTCTTTACCCGGACGGCCAAGCAGGAGGAGCTCACGTTCCAGGGTCAGAGCAGCCTGCTCTCCGCCGGGCACTGTAAGCGGCTGGCCTACATCGGCTTTCCCATGGGCTTTGAGTATTCCGTCTCGGCCATTGGTGCCGTCATCATGCAGGACGCCATCAACCTGCTGGGCAGTACCGCGGTAGCCGCCCAGACTGCCGGTGAGAAGATCCGCCAGATGTTCACCCTGCCCATGGAGAGCGTGGGCATGGCCATGGCCACCTATGTCGGTCAGAACCATGGTGCCCACCGCACCGACCGCATCCAGCAGGGCATCAAGGACGGCTGCACGATCCAGCTGACCTACTGCGTGGCCGCCTGGGTCGTCATCTTCTTCGTCAAGCCTTACGCCGTGGGGCTGGTGCTGGGCGATGCAGACCCCGCCGTGACCGCCGGAGCCATCCAGTATCTGGCCATTATGAGTCTGCTGTTCTGCTTCCACGGCCTGCTGATGATCTTCCGCAACACGCTGCAGGGCCTGGGCTACAGCGTGCAGGCCATTATTTCCGGCGTGGGCGAGCTCATCGGCCGCAGCCTGGGCGGTCTGCTGGCCGTGAAAACAGGCCTGGGCTATGTTGGCATCTGCCTTTCCAACCCCTTTGCCTGGGGCCTGGCCATGCTGTACTGCATGTTCATGGTGCGCCGGGTGCTCAAGCGGGAAGACTAAAGAATCACAAAACCACAAGAAAGGCCGAGGCCTGCGGGAGCTTTCCCACAGGCCTCGGCCTTTTATAGAAGAAGATTGGAAGTGGCGGTTTAGTCTTCAGCCATGCCGATGAGGTCGAACTTCTCGGTCGAGATGGTGACGGTGAAGTCTTTCTTGGCAGGCTTGTTGAACTTGACCCAGATGGTGCGGTCAGACAGGTTGTAGTACCAGCCGGACTCTGCTTCCTCCCAGCCATCGCGGACGATGTACCGGGTGAGCTGCTCGCCATCCACGCTGGCCCAGAACGCACCCTTTTTCTTGCTGACCAGCTTGATGGTCATGCGCTCCACGGGAGACTCGTAGGTGCCCTCGGTGGAGAAGTGGATATCGGTGCGGTCGCCGGCCTTGACGTCGATGGTGGTCTTGGCATAGAAACCGTTCTTGTAGTCCTCGGTGTGGCCGTCGTCGTCATACAGCACAAAGCTGGTGTCGGTCTCGGCGGCGACCAGCAGGTCGAGCTGATGCATGGTGTCGCGGAGGATGTGCTTGACGTCCTCGCTGGTGGCCACGATGGCGCTGCCGCGCAGGAACATGGGGATGCTTGCCAGAGTGACCGGGATCTCGATGGTCTGGCCGCCCTCATACTCGCGCAGGTTGTCGCTCATATCGTACCACTTGCAGCCGGCGGGCAGGTAGATGGTGCGGGTGGTTGCACCCTTTTCCACCACGTTTGCCACCAGGATGCTCTTGCCGAACATAAAGGTCAGGTTCTTGTCGGTGTAGCACTTGGGATCGTCCGGGAACTCCAGGAACAGCGGGCGCCATGCCGGCATACCGTCCTGGTTGCTCTCGTACATCAGGGAGTACAGGGTAGGCATCAGGCGGTAACGCAGCTTGTAAGCCTCGCGGATGTAGGGCAGGTTCTCCTCATACATCCAGGGCTGGGTGACGGTGTTGTCGTTGTTGGCGGAGTTCAGGCAGAAGCGGGGCTGGAGCACACCGTTCTGCAGCCAGCGGAGCAGCAGCTCAGCCTCAGGAGCCGGGCCGGCAAAGCCGCCGATGTCGCAGCCCATATTGGAGCAGCCGGACAGGCCCATGCCCAGAATGGTGGCAATGTTGAACTTGACGGTGCGCCAGTCGGTGAGGTTGTCGCCGCCCCAGACCTGTGCATAGCGCTGGATGCCGGCGTAGCCTGCACGGTTGATGATGTAGGGACGCTCGCCGGGGTAGACCTCGGCCAGAGCCTGCTTGGCGGTGTAAGCCATCAGGTTGGAGTGGAGGATCTTCAGCTCGGCCATGGTGCCCTTCTTGCCCTCGAAATCGCACTGGGCGTCACGGTCTTCCACGCCGTCCATCTCGCAGTTGTCGTTCCAGACGGTCTTGGTGCCCATCTTGAGGATGTTCTCCTCCAGCAGCTGCTTCCAGGTATCGCGGCCCTTGGGACCGGTGAAGTCGAAGAAGCGGCCCTCGCCGCCCCACCAGCGGCCATAGTACGGAGCCTTGCCGTCCGGGGTCTTGATGAAGACATCGTTCTTCTCGAACAGGTCGATGTAGGGGTGACGCTTCAGGATGCCCGGCTTCAGGTTGGGGATGACATTGATGCCGCGGGCATTCATGTTCTCAAAGAACTTCTTGGGGTCCGGGAAGCGCTTGTGGTTCCAGTTGAACACATAGCGCAGGTTGTCCTCTTCGCCGCTGGAATAGCCGGAAGCCAGCCAGAAGTTGTCGATGAGGATGCCCTCTTTCTCGTGCTTGTCGATGACCTTGTAGATCTCCTCATCGCAGTTCTTTTCCAGCTCCGCGTAGTACATGGTGGAAGCGCAGTAGCCCAGAGACTGTTTGGTGGGCAGAGCGCTGCGGCCGGTCAGCAGGGTGTACTCGTTGAGGATATCCGGCAGGGTGGGGCCGGCCAGCAGGAACAGGTCGATGTCGCCGCCGTCGGTCTGGTAGTAGCAGTAGCGCTCCCAGTA
>ENA-UONS01001924-UONS01001924.1-human-gut-metagenome-genome-assembly--contig:-CS19-NODE-1924-length-17610-cov-4.080604_pt1 | contig 17610 bp, 17 predicted proteins | sample MGYA00242458_ERZ724005 | MGnify/ENA metagenome assembly ERZ724005
CCGTTGACGAAACGCCAGATTGCAACGCCCAGAAAGTCTGCCAGGCAGAACAGCACCAAGCCGACCCGAATCCAAAATCCCCGTCGGAGGAACTTCTTCTGAAATGCCCGATAACCTTCTGCCATCTGTTCAGCAGGCACGCCATACGGTGCGGATTCCGGCAACAGAATCGTCTCCTGCTCCATTTGTTCGTTTTCCATCGCTTGACTCCCTTAAATGTCCAGGTTCTGGACGTATTTTGCATTGGTTTCGATAAAGTCCTTTCGAGGGCCGACCTTATCGCCCATGAGGATGGTAAAGATTTCGTCTGCCCGCTCGGCATCTTCCATATCCACCCGCAGCATGGAACGGGTTTCCGGGTTCATGGTGGTTTCCCAGAGCTGTTCGGAGCTCATTTCACCCAGACCTTTGTACCGCTGTACTCCAACTTTTGCCGTGCTGCCATCTGCATCGGCAAACTCCGCAATGTAGCGGTCTCGTTCGGCTTCGTCAAAGGCATATTTGAACTTCTTACCCTTGGAAACCTTGAACAGCGGCGGCTGTGCAATATAAATATTGCCGTTTGCAATCAACGGCCGCATAAAGCGGAAGAAGAAGGTCAGCAGCAGCGTCCGGATATGGGAGCCATCGACATCGGCATCCGCCATAATGATTACCTTGCCATACCGCAGCTTGGTAATGTCGAAATCCTCTCCAATGGAAGTGCCCAGCGCAGTGACCACCGGCATCAGCTTTTCGTTGCCGTATACCTTGTCAATCCGGGCCTTTTCGACGTTCAGCATTTTGCCCCAAAGCGGCAGAATTGCCTGATACTTCCGGTCTCTGCCCTCCGATATAGATTTCTGTATTTTCCGTTCCCTTTTCGGAACAGTCTGCCAGCTTGCCCGGCAGGGAAGCGCTTTCCATTGCAGACTTCCGGCGCGTCAGATCTCTTGCCTTTTTAGCTGCCTCTCGTGCCTTCTGCGCAGACAGGCTCTTATCAAATATTGCCCGGGCAACAACCGGATTTTCTTCCAGATAGTTCATCAGTTTTTCCATGACCATCTTTTCGACAAATGGCTTCACGGAAGGATTGCCCAGTCTGCCCTTGGTCTGCCCTTCGAATTCGCACTCGGTCAGCTTCACAGAGATGATGGCAGTCAGCCCCTCCCGGACATCGTCTCCGGTCAGTTTGGTGCCATCCTTGAGCAGATTCATCTTCTTGCCGTACTCATTGATGACCTTGGTCAGAGCATTTTTAAAGCCCACTTCATGAGAACCGCCGTCAATCGTGTGAATGTTGTTGGCAAACGAAAGAATCAGTTCATTGTAGCTGTCGTTGTACTGCATCGCAATTTCCGCAAAGGAATCGCCTTCCGTTCCGGAGATGTAAATGACATCATCAGACAGCGCTTCCAGTCCACGCTTGGCATGGATATGCTCTACAAACTGCCGGATTCCGCCTTCATAGTGCAGTACTTCCTGCAAAGGCTGTTCCGGATTCCGCTGATCGGAAAGAATGATCTTAATGCCGGCATTCAGGAACGCCTGCTCCCGCAGCCGCTTGAGCAATACGTCGTAGTCGTATTCTGTATGTTCAAAAATGGTGCCGTCTGCCTTAAAGCAAACCATGGTACCCGTTTCTGTGGTGTCACCGATGATTTTCAGCGGTTCCCGGTAATCGCCCCGTTCAAATCGCTGGAAGTAGACATGGCTGCCGTCTTTGACAGTCAGTTCCAGCCATTCCGACAAGGCATTGACAACGGAAGCGCCCACTCCGTGCAGACCGCCGGACACTTTATAGCCGCCGCCGCCGAATTTTCCGCCGGCATGCAAGATGGTGTAGACAACCGTTGCGGCAGAAATGCCTTCCTTCGGGTGAATGCCGACCGGAATACCACGGCCGTTGTCGGCAACCCGGATGACATCGCCGGGCAGAATATCCACGGTAATTTCGGAACAGAATCCGGCAAGCGCCTCGTCAATGGAGTTGTCCACAATTTCATAGACCAGATGATGCAGTCCCTTCGGGCCGGTCGAACCAATGTACATACCTGGCCGCTTCCGAACTGCCTCCAGTCCTTCCAGCACCTGAATCTGACTTTCATCATACTGCTGTGCCATTGGCTTTTGTTCTTCTGTCATAGTTCTATTTCCTCCTGTAGCGCCGTGCCGGTGAAGCAGATTCCACCACACGGGCATTTCTCTTTCCACAACATTTTCCACAATTTGTGGAAAGTTGAATTTCCTGTAGATTCGCTTAATCCGGACAAATTCTTCCGGCTTTCAACAAAATTTGCTGCCCTGCCCATTGTGGAATCAACGTTTCCACATGGCAGGTCGTCAGAAAGACCTGCATGTCTTTCACAATGGTATAGACCACCTGCTGCCGGTTCTGATCCAGCTCGCCCATGACATCGTCCAGCAGAATCAGCGGGGTCTGTTTCCACTTTCTGGCGTAGATCTGCGCATGTGCGAGCCGCAAGGTGAGCGCCAGACTTTTTTTCTGTCCCTGGGAACCAAATTCCCGGGCACTGACTCCATTGATCAGAATTTGCATCTCATCCCGGTGCACACCGCATGTGGTAAAGCCCAGTGCGCGGTCTTCCTCCCGGGCACGCACCAGCTTTTCATAATACTGCGCCGCCAACTGCTCCTCGGTACAATCGGAAAAGTCGGGATCCCGTCCAAATACATTGGCCTGATACCGCAGCGTCACCGCTTCCTGCTGGGCACTGATGGCACCATACAGCTCGGTACAAACCGCCGCCAGCTGCTGCAAATAGCGGCTGCGCTGCACGGTCAGATAGGCGCCTGTCTTGGCAAGCTGCCGATCCCAGACGTCCAGATAGGCCTGCGCAGCGGCTGCCGGAAGTGCCTGCTTGAGCACCGCATTGCGCTGCTGCAAAATCATCTGGTAGCGCCGCACTGCACCAACGGCACGCGGCGTGAGCTGCGAATAGCAGAGATCCACAAAATTGCGCCGCACTTCCGGCCCCTCGTTGATGAGCGCCAGATCTTCCGGCGTAAATGCCACACAGTGAAACAAGTCGAACAAGCTGCCCGTGCTGGTCACGGGAATGCCATTGAGCAGAAAGCGTTTTTCCTTGCCGGCAGACGGCTGCATGGTACAGGTAATGGTCTGTACCCGCCGTCCATCGTCAAATGCCGCCTGAATCTGCATAGGACCACTGTCGGCAAAACAAAGATAATCCCGTTCCCGCGTGCCCCGAAAGCTGCGGCAGCCGCTTAAAATCCAGATGGCTTCCAGCAGATTGGTCTTTCCCTGGGCATTTTCGCCTACAATGACGTTATAATGGGCGTCTGGATGCAGCGAAACATCCTTTAAATTTTTAAACCCGGATACCGTCAGTGCCGTTAGTCGCATCCTGCAACCAGCACCTCAAACCGATCCACGCGGATCCGGTCACCCGGACGAATTTTTTTGCCCCGCATGGTGCAGACTTCCCCGTTGACGGAGACGGCACCCTGCTGAATCAATTCCTTGGCAAATCCGCCGGTATCACAAAGCCCTGCAAATTTCAGCAGGGAATCCAGCTTAATATAGTCTGTCTGAATGGTTACAGAAAGCTGTTCCATGGTTGTTTCGTCCTTTCTGGTTCTTCCTGCTTACTGCTTCAACTGAATGGGCATCAGCAGGTAAATATAATGCTCGCCCTCCATGGGAACCAATTTTGCCACATGGTTGCCGCCGGTGAGCTGAATCCGAATCTGATCTCCATCTGCGGCACGGGCAGCTTCCAGTAAAAATTTATTGTTGAATCCAATAACCACATCCGGCCCGGTGATCTGCGCCGGAATGGTATCGTTGATTTTTCCGATTCCGGTGGAACAGGTGACGTTCAGGCTGCCGCCGGAGAACACGCAGCGAATCGGCGCATTGTATTTGCCGCTGATCAGCAGGGAACAGCGCTCCAGACAGCGTGTCAGATCTTGTGTTTTGACAATGACTTCTGTCTCCGAAGCAGCCGGAATGCTGCTTTGATAGCGATAGAAGTCTCCTTCCAGCAGCCGAGAAAAGACGGTATAGCCGTCAAAGGTAAAGACAATGTGACTGCGGCTTGCAGTAATCAGGCACTGCTTTTCGGAATCCTCTTTCATCATGTTGGCAACCTCTGTCAAGGTGCGCTTGGGGACAACAAAGCGATAGGATTCGTTGCAGTTTACAGCTTCTTTCCGAATGGCAAGCCGGAAGCCATCAATGGCGACCATATGGAACTGCTGGTCTTGAATCTCAAACAGCTCCCCGGTAAAGACCGGCTTTGCCTCATTGGTAGAGGTGGCATAACTGGTCTGTGCGATCATGGACTTTAAAAGTGGCTGTGAGATGGACATACCGCCCGGCATCGCCAGATTGGGCAGCTGCGGATATTCTTCTGCGGACTGTGCAGAGATGTGAAATTCCGTTGCATCACAGTACATGCCGACAGAATTGTTTTCGGATACTTCAAATACAATGGTTTGTCCGGAGAAACGGCGTACCGATTCGCTGAGTAGTCGTGCATCTAAAATCCATTCTCCGGTATCCTCTGATTCCACGTCAATGGTGGTTTGAACCCCGAATTCCAGATCATAGCCGGTCAGCTCCAGGCAATCTCGATCCAGGCGAATTCGAATTCCTTCTAGTGCAGAAATGGTGGATCGCTGAGAAATGCCTTTTGCGACATGGTTGACTGCTTCATAGAGTGCTTGTTTTTCGCAGATAAATTTGATCATGGTGCAAATCCTCTTTCTGATGTGCCGGCGTTGCAGGATGCAAAACGGAGGCGTGTTTGATATTTTGTTCGCTTTTCATTCGTTTTTATAGATGGCGCGTTTTCCACGGGTGGACAGTCAGATTTCTGCTTGCAGAAGAAAGATGAGAAGAAATAGAAATAAGAAAAAGTATAGTAGTAGTAGAGGATGTGAGTTTGTGGAAAAGCAGGTTTTTCCTTGCATGCTGGGACATTTCCCTTCCACAGGACGGATGCGGAAAAAATGTGGAAATGTGGAAATGCAAATAGCAATGGAAAAAGTGGAAATTTTGTGGAGTGGAAAACATACAAATGTGGAAAAAATCGTGGAAAATCCAAGTGCGTGCTTGGGAAAAGTGGAAATACGAAGTGGTCTGATTTGTGGAAGAAACAGACGCAGCTGGTTCGAGTGCAGGGAGATTCGCTGGAAGAATCCCCTTTTTCTTTTCCACAGCACTTTCCACAATGTGTTGAAAACAATGTGGAAAGCCGTTTAAAGGTTGTGAAAAACGTGCAAAATCGACATTATGCGTTGCTTTTATCGCAAATATTCTTAATGGTGTCATCCACCAGTTGTTTCAGTGTTTGATCGCGCTTCATGCCGGCTTCAATGTTGTTGATGGCATAAACGATCGTGGAGTGATCCCGTCCGCCAAATTCGGTTCCGATGGATTGCAGCGGCATCTTGGTGATCTCCCGTACCACGTAGATGGCTACCTTTCGTGCCGTTGAAATCTGCGCCGAACGCTTGCTACTGCGGATTTCTTCCGGCGTAACGCCGTAGACATCGGCGACTTCCATGATAATCTTCTCTACGGTGATGGGAATGGGCTGGTCATTGGTCTGAATGTCCTTAATGACACTCTGCGCCATGGAAATAGAAGGCTGTGAGCCAGCTAGGTGCTTGAGCGCCTTCAGCTTCTTGATGGCACCTTCCAGCTGCCGGATGTTGGTCTTTAAACGATTGGCAATGAATTCTGCCACGTCATCCGGAATGTACAGATCCAGCAGTTCGGCTTTCCGGCGAATGATGGCAATACGGGTTTCAAAGTCCGGGATGTCAATATCTGCAATTAATCCCCATTCAAATCGGTTGCGAATGCGATCCTCCAGTGTTTTCAGTTCCTTTGGCGGCTTATCAGAGGTGATGACAATCTGCTTGTCCTCTGCATGCAACTTGTTGAAGGTATGGAAGAATTCCTCCTGCATCTGTTCTTTGCCGCTGAAAAACTGAATGTCGTCGATGAGCAGGACATCTGCCGAACGATACTTTTCGTGGAATGCGGACATATTGTGAGAGGTAATGCCATTGATGAGGTCATTTCCGAACCCTTCACTGGTGACATAAATAATCTTATAATCCGGGTGGTTTTTGTGCACCTCATTGGCAATGGCGTGCATCAGGTGGGTTTTGCCCAAGCCGGATGGGCCGTAGATAAACAGCGGGTTATATGTTTTGCCGGGCTCTTTGGCAACTGCGGTGCAGGCAGCATGCGCAAATTCATTGGAGCGGCCGACGATGAAGGTACTGAATGTATAGTCGTAGTTGGCGCCTTCGAAGGTGCGTTCCAGCTGTTCATGGCGGCGTGCCAGTTCATCAAAGTCATTGACAGGAGCGGTACGGTTGGAATTGCGTGCCAGCAGTTCGTCTTCGACATTGATAATCAGATTGACATCAAATCCGAGGATGTTGCGGAATGCTTCTTTTAAGAGTGCCTCATAGTTATTGAGAATCACGGAGCGCTGAAAGTCAGACTGTACAGTGAAAACAGCATCGGTTCCACTCAAAGCAATGGGTTCCATGGCATTGATCCAAAGATTGATCGCGACTTCTGGAATATCGCCTTCTTCCAGGCAATATTGTTTTACACGCGCAAAGACTTCTTGAAAAGAATTCATAAGCGGGGGTCCTTTCTATGTTGAAATTCTCTACTGCAACGGGAAGCTGCATGTTTTCCACAATGCGCAGCAGCTATAATATAATAGTGTACCACAGATTGTGGAAAAAATCAAGAGGGTTTGTTGAAAAAACCACGTTCATTTGTGGAAAGTATTTTGGACAGAAAAAATAGGAAGAAACAAGTCTTTTGGAACGAAAAGAGAAAGTTTCAACAGTTGCGGAAGCCGCTGTACCAAGCAGCTTCCACACACTTTCCCCAATTGCATCGTGGAAAAGCAGACAGAGAACGAATACCAATAGCCAATCGCTTTCCTGCCTGCAAAAAGGGATTCTGCCAAATTTGCCGCAGGGTTGCTGGCTGTGGAAAACAGGCTTGTGTATTCCAAAAATGATTTTCCACAGATTTTGCGTGGGAATTTTGTGGAATCTGCGGCTCGGTTTTGAAATTTCAAGATTTTCAAAAAAAAGCTTGACAGATTCTTCTTTGTAGGTTATAATAGGGTATAAACGGATTTTTGTGGGCAAATTCTGCATAAATCCCGTCTGTCTGCTTCTGTCAGGCAGATTCCGTTTCAGAGACCATGGCGAGAGGAGGAAATACTTGTGAAAAGAACATATCAGCCGAAGAAGCTGCATAGAAAAAAAGAGCACGGCTTCAGAAAGAGAATGGCTACCAGCAATGGAAGAAAGGTTTTAGCTCGTAGAAGAGCAAAGGGCAGAGCAAGACTTTCCCACTAACGAGTCAGACCACAAAATCTTTTGTGGTCTTTTATTTTATGTGAATACGCTCATAGGCCCGTCCTGGAAGAAGAGGTGCGATGCGGATGCAGAACACAGTGATTTTAAATCAAAATAAAGCGTTTGTTTCGTTGTATCAGCACGGAAAAGCGATTGTTTCTCCCTATGTGGTGATTTATGTCCGAAAGAATCGGCGTACCTATAACCGATTTGGTGTCACCGCCGGGAAAAAAGTCGGCAATGCCGTTGCGCGTAATCGTGCCAAACGCATTATTCGGCAGGCGTACCGTGAAAATGTGGACAAGCTTCCGGTTGGAATGGATCTCGTCATTGTGGCAAGAGCTGCAATTGGCGGCATCTCTTCCACCCAGCTTAGCAGCTACCTCGGTTCTGCTGGACGGAAGCGGATCGAAGCTGCCCTACAGGCAGGTGAAAAAAAGTGAAACAGGTTTTGCTGCTGCTGATTCGGTTTTACCGGAAATGCATTTCTCCGCTGTTTCCGCCGGTTTGTCGGTATTATCCGACCTGTTCTACGTATGCAATGGAGGCAATTATGCGTTTTGGTGCCTGGAAAGGTACCTATTTGGCCGTTCGGCGGCTGTTGCATTGCCATCCCTGGTCACCCGGCGGCGTGGATTATGTGCCAGACCAATTCCCATCGATTCGCCCCAAGCGCCCTAGAAAATTCGGAAAGTATTAGTGTGCATTTTTTGTCTGCACACACTCTTAGGGTATCCTCACATCCCCGTTTTGCGGGGAGCTGGCGGTCTGCTTGCAAAAGGCGGACTGCAATCAAACGCTTTTTATCTGCCTCGAATTGCAGGAAGCTTCGAGACAGAAACGCAGAAGAAGGGATGTACGACCAATATGATGTTTCTGTACGATTTGTGTGGGAAGCCGTTCGGCTGGATCATGCGTCTGATTTATGAAGTTGTCAACAACTATGGCGTAGCAATTTTGATCTTTACCATCATCACCAAGCTGATTCTGTTCCCCATTTCTTATAAGCAGCAAGCCAATTCCGCAAAAATGCAGCGGCTGAATCCAAAGCTCGAAAAATTGCGAAAAAAGTATAAAGATAATCCGCAAAAGCTTCAGGAGGAGCAGGCAAAGCTCTATCAGGAAGAAAACATCAACCCGATGGCTTCCTGTTTGCCGATGTTCCTGCAATTCTTCCTGTTGTTTGGTATTTTGGACGTTGTCTATAAACCGATGACGTACATTTTGAAGCTGAAAAACAGCGGCGTGGTGGAATCTGGTAAGCAGGTAATGGAAGCGCTGAATATAAAGACTTCCGGAACAGACTTGCGGGAAGAGCTGAATATTTTAAATACCTTCCATCAGAATCCAGATGCGTTCCAAGGAAAAGAAGGCTTTACGGATCAGGTAGTCAGCCAGCTGAATGAATTCTATAATAATTTTCAGATCTTTGGCGTAAACTTGGGTTCTGTGCCGCAGCTGCATCCCGATGTTTGGAATGCATCTGCTGTTGTACTGTTCCTGATTCCGTTTTTGTCTGGTGTCCTACAGCTGATTATGACCATTTATACCCAGTGGATCAATAAAAAACGCAATCCGAGTATGGCAAACATGGGCTGTATGAACATTATGCTGTACGTAATGCCGATTTTCTCGGTTGTATTTGCGTTCCAGGTTCCGGCTGGTGTTGGTTTTTACTGGGCGTGCTCTTCGTTCTTCTCTTTGATCCAGACCGTTGGTCTGAACCGGTACTTTACACCGGAGCGTATTGAGAAGATCATGGCAAAAGAAGAGAAAAAACTGGCAAAAAAATATGCAAGCGGAAAGAAAAACTTCATGACCCGCATGATGGAAGCGCAGTCCGAAGCCATGAAGCAGCGGGAAGATTACGCAGAAAAATCCAAGGACATGTCTCGTTCCGAGCTTTCTGAACACAATCGGAATACATTGCGGGAAGCAAGAAAGCGAATGGCAGAAAAATACGGCGATGACTATGAGGACAAAGACTGATTAGGTATTGCTGACAGAAAGGATGAGCAATCATGACTGAAATTTTTACGGCCAAACGAGTAGAAGATGCCAAGAAGATGGCAGTAGAACATTTTGGCGTTTCAGAAGACCAGATTGTGTTTCGAATCCTGGAGGAACCAAAGAAGGGATTCCTGGGATTTGGCAAAAAAGGCGAAGCAAAAATAGAGGCAATTTATGAGCCGCCGGTTGCTGCTGCCGCAGAAGCAGAAAAGGCAGAACCGGCTGCACCGAACAAGCAGCCGATCGAATCGGTTGCAGCGCCGCAGAAACCGGCAGTTCCGGAACCAGTTGTTGCTCCGGAAAAACCAGCCGAAGTACCGCAGCAGGAGACAGTCTCCGCAGCATCGCAGGCAGAAGAGCCGGAGCGGAAACTGCTGACAGATGAGGAACTGGAGCCGAACATCAAGAAGGCAAAGGAGTATGTCCTTTCCATTTATCGGGAAATGGGTGTACCGATTACCATTACCACATACCAGCAGGAAAACGGAATCCTGATGGATTTGAGCAGCGAAAGCAAGAGCGGTACCATCATTGGCAGACGGGGAGAGACACTGGATTCCATTCAGTATCTGGCTTCTGTGATTGCCAATAAGGGGCTGGAGGAATACTCCCGTTTGACGTTGGACAGCAGCGGATACCGGGCAAAACGACGTAAGACGCTGGAACAGCTGGCAGAAAAGATTGCCAAGAATGTGCTGCGAAGCGGACGTTCCACCACCTTGGAGCCGATGAATCCGTACGAACGGCGGATTATCCATTCCAAGATTGCAGAGATTGAGGGTGTTTCTTCCCGGAGCGTGGGAGAATATCCCTATCGGCGTGTTGTGATTTCTTCTGTAAACGGAAAGCGAGAGAGAAGAAACGGCAGCTATCATGGTTCCAAGGGCGGCAGAAAGCCATACCGGGATCAGAAAAAGCCGGAAGATTTTAAGCCAAGCAGTCTGGATTCATTCAAGACAAGCTTTGAAAAGGATTATAAGAAACCCAAGCCGGAGGACGATATTCACGCAGGTCTGTACGGAAAGATTGAACTGTAACAAGCAAACACAGGGCTGTTCCATTGCGAGCAGCCCTGTTTTCATCTGGCAAAAAGCTTTTCGATCAATTCTATTTTATTGGGTACAGTGTGTTTTTTTATTTATGAGGAGGTTCTCTATGTCAACCATTGCAGCAATTGCAACGCCGCAGGCGGCCGGAGGAATTGCCGTCATTCGTATTTCCGGGCCGGATGCATTCTGCATTGCAGATCGTGTGTTTCAGGGTGCTGGCGGCAAGCAGGCGGCTTCTATGCCGGGTTATACTTGTTGTTACGGCTCCATTCATCAGAAGGATGCTTCTTTACTGGATCATGGCATCCTGACGGTCTTTCGGGCACCACATAGCTATACCGGAGAAGATGTGGCAGAGCTTTCCTGTCATGGCGGCATTTATGTGACCCAGCAAGTATTGGCTGCCGTTTTAGAAGCCGGCGCACAGCCGGCAGAGGCAGGAGAATTCACCAAGCGGGCATTTCTAAATGGAAAGGTATCGCTGACACAGGCAGAAGCAGTCATGGATTTGATTGGTGCTTCCGGGCAGCGGGAACTGCAATTTGCGCAGTCGGTACAGGATGGTGCGTTGTTCCGGCGAGTACGGCGCATCACGGATGATCTGGTGCATGTGCTGGGCGATCTGGCGGCATGGGCAGACTATCCGGAGGAGGATTTACCGGAAGTGCAGCCGGATCATCTGGAGGCTGGCATACAGCATATTTTAGAGGAATTGCAGGCAACGTTGGATACCTATTCTTACGGAAAAATTTTGCGGGAAGGTGTTTCTGCCGTGATTGTCGGGAAGCCAAATGTTGGAAAATCTACCCTGTTCAACTTACTTTCCGGTTGTCAGCGGAGCATTGTAACAGAGATTGCCGGAACGACACGGGACATGGTAGAAGAACGGATTCGGCTGGGCAACGTGACACTGCGGCTGATTGATACGGCAGGGCTTCGGGAGACAGAAGATGTGATTGAGCAAATTGGTGTCTCCATTGCCCGGGAGCAGGTACAGCAGGCAGATTTGATTCTGGCAGTGTTTGATGCCACACGTGCTCTGGATGCAGAAGATCTCGCTATGATGGAGCAGATACAGGGCAGAACGGTACTGGCAATTGTCAACAAAACGGATGGCGTACCGGTATTGAATACGGAGAAACTGGAGCAGACATTTGACCAAGTGCTGTATCTATCTGCTAAGGAGGGAACCGGTCTGGAGTCATTGCGGCAGGCAGTTGAGACGTTGTTTTATACCGGTTCAGTAACCCCGGAGATGGGAATTGTAGCCAATGAGCGGCAAAGAGGTTGTCTGCTGACAGCACGGGAACAGGTTTTGCAAGCGTTGGAAGCGCTGCATGCAGGAGAGTTTCTGGATGGCATTACTGTGTTGTTGGACGAAGCAGCGCAGGCATTGCTGACGCTGACCGGAGAACGTGTCTCAGAAGCAGTAGTCAATGATGTATTTGCAAGATTTTGTGTTGGAAAATAAATTGTAATTTCAATCAATTCAAAATGCATTTATATGAATGAGAAATAAATTTGTTGAATTTAAAAGCGGAAAAAGCAAGGAAGAGCAGATACAAAAGCTTTTTGGTGCAGCAATTTCTCGAACATGCTGCCGTAGAGTATGAGACGAGTAGTCTCATCTTTTTGCGGAGCAAAAAGAAAAACAAGCAGTTACATACATAAGAGAGAAAAAGAAAAGCAAGAAAACAAAAAAGCATTTTGCGTATTTTCAAGAAACGAAACAGAATAGATTGCTAAAATTTTAGCGTGATTGTTCCCATAATGTGGTACCTAATCACGCAAAATGCGGAAGCAAGGCAAACAGCGCAGCGTTTTTGCCGGTCTGTTTTCAGTCACTCGCAGTTAGAATGGATTGATTTCCAAATACAAACTATTACAAATGAAAAGTGATTCGATGAAATGTCCGGCAACATATTCGAGAAATTGCTGCATCAAAAAGCTTTTGTATTTGGATGCTTTGATTTGTATGCTGCGTGCTTTTTGGATGAAATAAAATATTGATGAAAATTGTTCCACGTGAAACAATGGGAGGAATGGAACATGTATTATATGGGTCATTATGAGGTCGCCGTAATCGGCGCCGGACATGCCGGAGTAGAAGCTGCCTTGGCTGCTGCACGGCTGGGATGCAAAACCGCTTTATTTACCATTTCTTTGGATCAAATTGCCAATATGCCCTGTAATCCGTCTATCGGCGGAACAGCAAAAGGACACCTGGTTCGAGAAATAGATGCGCTTGGCGGTGAAATGGGAAAGGCAGCAGATGCCTGTTTCCTGCAAAGTCGTATGCTGAACCGTGGAAAGGGACCAGCAGTTTATAGTTTGCGGGTGCAGGCAGACCGGGTGCAGTATCATAATTATATGAAACAAGTCTGTGAGAAGCAGGAAAACCTGGAGATCAAGCAGGCAGAAGTGGCAGAGATTCAGCTAGATGATGCCGGACAAGTTGCCGGAATTGTCACTACATTGGGGGCACAGTATGCGGTAAAAGCCGTAGTGGTTGCCACTGGAACCTATTTGAATGGTGTGATTCATGTAGGAGATGCACACTATGAAAGCGGCCCGGATGCAGCGTTGCCCAGCCGTTCGCTGACAAAAAGTCTACAGGCTGCCGGATTGCGGCTGCGTCGTTTCAAAACCGGAACGCCTTGCCGGGTGCATCGCAGAAGCATTGATTTTTCTGCGATGGAACGGCAGGAAGGAGATGCGGAAATTGTGCCGTTTTCCTTTTCCACCAATCCGGAAGGGCTGCACAATCAGGTCAGCTGCTATATTTCCTATACCAATGCAGAAACACACCGCATCATTCGGGAGAATTTGCATCGGTCTCCGCTGTTCTCCGGTCAAATTGAGGGAATCGGCCCACGGTATTGTCCTTCGATTGAGACAAAAATTGTTCGGTTTGCCGATAAGCCACGCCATCAGCTGTTCGTGGAGCCAATGGGATTGCAGACAGAAGAATATTACCTGCAAGGCATGTCCTCCTCTCTGCCGGAAGATGTACAGCTTGCGTTTCTGCGCACCATTCCCGGTTTGGAGCATGTGGAAATTATGCGGCCTGCTTATGCCATTGAGTATGACTGTGTCGATCCGACTCAGCTGCGTGCAACGCTGGAATGCAAAACCGTTCCGGGGCTCTATGGAGCCGGACAGTTTAACGGCAGTTCCGGTTATGAGGAAGCCGGTGCACAGGGATTGGTTGCGGGAATCAATGCTGCACTGAAAATTTTAGGACGGCCGCCGATGATTTTGGATCGAGCCAGCTCCTATATTGGAACCTTGGTAGATGACCTGGTAACAAAGGGTTGTGAGGATCCCTATCGGATGATGACCAGCCGAAGCGAATACCGCTTGATTTTGCGGCAGGATAACGCAGATGCCCGCTTAATGCCAATTGGAAGGGAAATTGGTCTGCTGCCAGAGGCTCGCTATCAGCAGATGCTGGAAAAGTACCAGAAGGTTGCACAGGAAAAGAAACGGGTGGAAAAAACCAACCTGGCACCGTCTCTGGAATTGAATGCGTTCCTAGAAGCCCATCAGACAGCACCACTGCATACAGGCTGTAAGGTAGCCGACCTGATTCGGCGGCCGCAGCTGGGATATGCCATGCTGGCACCGTATGATGCACAGCGTCCGGCGCTTTCCAATGTCATTGGAGAGCAGGTCGAAATTCAAATCAAGTATGAAGGATATATTGAAAAGCAAATGGCGCAGATTGAACGGATGCGCAAGTTAGAGGAAAAGAAGCTGCCGGAGGACATCGACTATACCACCATTCGGGGATTGCGGCTGGAAGCAGCAGAGAAGCTCAATGCGCATCGTCCTGCCAACTTGGGACAGGCAAGCCGGATTTCCGGCGTCTCTCCGGCGGATGTATCCGTTTTGATGGTATGGGAAACCCAACAACAGCAGGAACAGGGAGGAATTGCAAAATGACCATGGAGCAGGCACAGGCTTTGTTTGCAGCACATGGCTGCTCTTTGACAGAGCAGCAGTATGCGCAGCTTTGTCGGTATGAAACGGAACTCGTGCAGTATAATGAGAAGGTCAATCTGACCGCTATCACAGAATCAGATGCCATTTGGCATAAGCATTTTTTGGACAGTGCCGTCATTCTAGCACAGATTGAATTGCCGCAGGGTGCTGCTTTACTGGATGTGGGAACCGGAGCCGGATTTCCTGGTATGGTGCTGGCTGTGATGCGACCGGATTTGCAGGTTACGCTGTTGGATAGCCTGCAAAAACGTGTGGTTTTCCTAGAACAGCTGGCGGAGGCGTTGGAGCTTCCGCAGGTACACTGCATCCATGGCCGTGCAGAGGATCTCGGACATCGTCCGGAGCTGCGGGAACAGTTTGATGTGGTATGTGCCCGTGCAGTCGCAGCACTTCCAATGCTGTGTGAATACTGCCTGCCATTCGTCAAGCAGGGGGGGACTTTCTGGGCATTGAAAGGCCCCGGAGAAGCAGCAGAAGACAGTGCACACGCCGTAGAAGTACTGGGCGGTGCCATGCAGACGGTACTGGCGTATCATCCGGAAGATGTCGGGGAACGGCAGTTGATCGGCATTCAAAAAGTATCGCAAACTTCGCCGCAATATCCCAGAAAGCCCCATCGAATGAAGCAGAAACCGCTCTAAATCAATGGTATTATCAAGAAAAATCCGTTTTTCCTGCAAAAGAAAACGGATTTTTTTTGTGGTTTTTATTTCCTACATCTGTTATAATAAAGAAGCGGAAAGACGTGCAGCAGTGCAGTACTTGGCAGAAAAAAGAAACGCAGAACAGGCAGAACAATTGCTTCTCAAAGACAGAATTCAGCATTGGTAAAAAAGCTTTTTGATGCAGCAATTTTTATCGCCAAGTGCAGCTGCTTGCAGCGGAATTGGACAAAACAGGATGACAGACAGAATGGAAAGGAATTACTATGGCAGGCATTTTTACATTCACCAAAGAAAAACCCATCAACAAAATTGTAGAGGTCGATGTACGGGAGATTGTGCCCAATCCCCATCAGCCCCGGACAGAGTTTGACTATGCAGACATCCAATCCCTTGCGGACAGCATTGCACAAAATGGAATTTTGCAGCCGCTGACGGTGCGCCGGGGAGAAAGCAACTACGAACTCATTGCCGGAGAACGGCGGCTTCGGGCAGCCAAGTTGGCAGGATTAACAGTTGTGCCCTGCATTGTGATGGATATTAGTTCCCGGAACTCTGCCATCATGGCATTGGTCGAGAACATTCAGCGGCAGGATTTGAACTTCTTTGATGAAGCCAGTGCCATTGAGCGTTTGATTTCCTATTATGGAATGACACAGGAAGATGCAGCAGCAAAGCTGGGAAAAGCCCAGAGTACCATTGCCAATAAACTCCGCCTGCTGCGATTGACCGCAGAGGAACGGGAAATCATTATGAAGTATAATTTGACCGAGCGGCATGCACGGGCTTTGCTGCGGCTCAGTGCACCGCAGGAGCGGCTTGCTGTGTTGGAAAAGGTGGTCAAGAACAACTTGAATGTGGAAAAAACCGAGCAGGCAGTAGAAGAACGAATTGGTGTGAAAAAGAATCGGGAAAGCTACCGGAAAAGAAGCAAGGTATTTCAGAATGTTCGGATCTTTGTCAACACCATTCATAAGGCTGTGGAAACTATGCAAGCGGCGGGAATTCCGGCAGATGCGCAAAAGATTCAACGGGAAGATTATGTGGAATATCGGGTTCGGATTCCCATGAATCAGAAGGAAGAGCAGATGGCGCAGTCCATACAAAACAGAATGTGAAAATTGTGTGATAAAAAAGTGAAAACTAAACAAAAATTAGCACTTTCCTCTTGACAGTGCTAATTTTTGGTGCTATACTAATTACAGAAGCAAGGAACAGAGGATCTGGAACCGGAAAAGGGTTCCGAGCAAATGCTTCTGCGATGCTTGCTTTTCCAATATAAGAATTGAAAAAATGGAAGGAGAAATGACATATGTTTATGCCGAGTATTTTTGGAAGAACTGCAATGGATGACTTTTTTGACAATGCGTTTTCTGGTTACCAGACAAGTGGCTTGATGAAGACCGATATCAAAGAAACGGATACCGCGTACGAATTGGCCATTGATTTACCAGGTGTAAAGAAAGAAGATGTCAAAGCCGAATTGAAGGATGGTTATCTGAACATCGGTGTTTCTTCCAGTAAGAGCAACGATGAGAAAGATGAGAAGGGCAACTACATCCGTCGGGAGCGTTATACCGGTTCGTATAGCAGAAGCTTCTATGTTGGAGATGGCGTTACACAGGATGAAGTCAAAGCAAAATTTGACAATGGCGTTCTGAAGCTGACGGTTCCGAAGAAAGAAGCAGCACCGGAAGTAGAAACCAACAAATACATTGCAATTGAAGGTTGATCTTTTATTTCCTCCAAAAAGAAAAGAGCGGATTCGCAAAAAGAGCGAATCCGCTCTTTTTGTTTTACAACAATTGTTTCACGTGAAACAATTTTAAAAAGAATGCAGTAACAAAACACAGATTCGGATGCTTTTTGGTGCAGCAATTTCTCGAAAATGCTGCCGAAGAGTTTGAGACGAGTAGTCTCATATTTTTGCACAGCAAAAATAAAAAGTCAGTGTCTGCATAAAAAAAGACGAAGAAGAAAAAGCATTTTGTGCTTATTCAAAACCTAATCACTGCAAAAAGAGAATAATCTCAGAATGTTTGTTTAAGTGCAAAACACCCTAGCAGCGCAAAATGCGTACCAAGGCAAACAGCGCAGCGCTTTTGCCGAATGCAACTGATCGTAATATTTAGAATCTGATTTCAGATCGATTAAAGTTTTTAAATATAATGCAATTTTCATATCTGAAGAAGTATTTGCTTTGAGATCATACATACCAGTAGCAGACCGGCAAAAGCGCTGCGCTGTTTGCCTTGGTACGCATTTTGCGTAGTTTGGTTGATTCTTATTTTTGACAGGCATTCTTTGATTTTGGTTTTATGTTACATTTGGTTTTCTTAAAGTACGCAAAATGCTGATTGGTTGATTGCTTTTCGTTTTGTATAGCTTGCTGTTTAGTTCCTATATCTTTTTGTATAGCTTGCTGTTTAGTTCCTATATCTTTTTGCTGCGCAAAAAATGAGACTGCTCGTCTCAAACGCTCCGGCAGCATTTTCGAGAAATTGCTGCACCAA
>ENA-UONS01001927-UONS01001927.1-human-gut-metagenome-genome-assembly--contig:-CS19-NODE-1927-length-17585-cov-7.087336_pt1 | contig 17585 bp, 10 predicted proteins | sample MGYA00242458_ERZ724005 | MGnify/ENA metagenome assembly ERZ724005
AGGGCATAAAAACGCTGAAACCCCTGATTTCTCAGGGGTTTCAGGTGAGTGTATCTATTTTGGTCACTCAAGATGGCATACCTACCGCTCGTGGATACAATGCACCATGTTTTGAAAGCGTGGTGCATAATTTTGTGGGTTCGATTTTGATGCGCTGGGACAATGAGGACAGAAAGGACAAAATGCGGAATGCTCTCCCAGAAGTCTTCTCTCTGCCGTGCCGGAAGCTTTCTGTCGGCAGATTATATCTGGGATGTTTCTTGAAAATGTACGGAAGCAAAGCACCAAAACGCACGCGTGCGTTTTTAACACACGCGTGCGTTTTCGTTATTTTGTTGTGTGATACTTGGCTCCCGCACCTTTTCCATCCAAAGACAGTTGCCCCGCGTTTTTTAGCTTTTGCAGAATTCTGTATGCTTGGGGGGGTGTCACATGTAGAAGCTCCACCACATCTGCGCGTGTAACTTCGCCTTTTGCTTGTACCAACTGCATTACCAATTCCTGATGCCGGAGCGCATCTATATCTCGATTTCGCACATATCCAACGGTACTGTTTGTTTCTTTGGAGTATCTCGAGCTCATGATATAGTATCGTCCGCGGCCATTGCCCAAGCGCTCTACTAATCCTGATTCCACAAGGTTTTCAAGAACGACACGTACCCGGCTCTCATCGGTATGAGTTCTTTCGGCCACATCCTGTACCGAGGCACGATGCAATTGTTTTACCGCATCTAGTGCAAGCAGCAGATGAATCGGCAGCGACCGTCCAAGGCGTTGCTGTTCTTCGGAAACCATGCAAATGAATGCTTTGTCAGTCGGCCCTTTGGGAATAAACAGTTTCACACTGGATTGCGTGGAACTTGAGTAGTCCGGAAGCAATCGACCGTACAGCAAGGAGCCTTCAAAAATGCGGTCAATTCCTCTTCCCGTACGCTCGGCCAGACCAATACGCTTCATTGCATCAGCCAATGCCGGATTTCTTCCATGAGGTTCTGCATCCAGCAAATTGTCGACTCGGATGCCTTCGATAAATCCTCCGGGGTTGCTGATGGTCATGCCTTCATCATTTATTTGAACTAGAACGCGGCCAAGAACAGAATAGTCTCTGTGGCAGAATGCGTTGACCAGAGCTTCACGGAAGGCCCTGGGATCATAATCAGGAATCGTGATGCGGAACAGTCCCTGCTCCATTTCCTCGCTGTGATTCCATGCAGAAAAAGCATCCGATATTTTTTCAAACGCCGCAAGAATGGGCAAATAGAAGGACTCATTCACTTTTATATCCGTGCCCACAAGAACTTGTATGGATGCTTCCGCTGTTGGCATATGGCGTTTTAGTGCTTCTTTTCTACCAATCAGCAACATACCGCAAAATGTGGGAACGATAGCCCCATCCTGAATTGTGACCAACTGTAATGCCTTGTCCAACTCCTCGTCATTCAGTTCCAGCAGGGCCACTTCTCCGCGATAGGAACGAATGATGTTCCGTAACCGTTCACGTTCCACAGGATCAAGATCCTGATAGGTAGCATCCGGAACAGGCTGCGCGGAGTAATCAAGCAAACTCAAAGAGGAAAGCCGGGCGGTTATTTCGTATGGATACATGGGTACATTTTCAGGTTCGCCATTCGGCTTTAGCCGGCGTCGCTGAATCTTGCCATCAGAGGAAGCTACCACGCTGGTGCGCTTGGGAACAGAGATCCTCAACACCGGCGGATCGAATTCCAAAATTTCTGTACGAACAGAAACCGGAGGCACTGTTCGGTTGGCAATAAACGCCGCAAGCTGTGTGATGTCTTTATGCTTGTTGTGCAGTCCAGTAATTTCCCCATCATTTTCAACGCCCAAATATAAGTCGCCGCCATCGGTGTTGGCAAAGGCAACAACCGCGTCGATGATGTCACCATCAGGCAAACAAGTTCTGTCACTTTTAAACTCATTCACGAGGTTTTCTTTGAAACCGATATTGGACACAATCTCACCTCCAACGCGATCATTATAACACACGCGTGTGTTTAGCGCAACAGAAAACGCACGAATTATGTTGCATTATTTTCGTGCGCTCCTTTTTGTTTCTGCCAGACTATTTTATAGTATATCGGATAAACAGGTTGTATCGCTCTTATTTGCTAATTTTGTCCATTCTTTGATTAACAAGAGGACTTGGCCTTTCATTATTCAAATTTCAGCAAAGGGAGTTTACTAATTCAAACAAATTTTGCTGAATAAGCAAAGAGTGTTTGAATATTTCATCAAAATCAAACCGTAACAACCCACAATTATGGGTAGGGGCTGTTAAGTTTCCGCATGCTTTCGTTTTGTGCGGAAACTTCGTAAATGATAACTTTCCGATAACTCTCCGTCCCTGTCATTGACTATCCCGAATCCGGCAATATACTGTCGTTTCTGTAGGAGGTGTCGCTATGACCCAGTCAGAATACGAGGCGGAGTTGCACTTTCGGCTCTGTAAAAGTATCTTCGCCACTCTGGCAATCAGAGGAATCATTGGAGAAGATGATTTACGCATTTTACTCTGTGCCGCTGCGGAAAAATACCATGCACCAATTGGCGAATTGGAGGTGAACAGCATTGCCGGAGAAAAGAATTACACGGGTTGAGTTCCCGGCCAGGACATTCTCCCCGGAACAGCCGCCGCCCACAAAACGGGTTGCAGCCTATGCCAGAGTATCCACCATGAAGGATGCCCAGGAGAACAGTCTCCAAGCCCAGCAGGAGTATTTCACGGAATACATCCAACGCCATCCGGGCTGGGTCTTTGCCGGGATGTACTCCGATGATGGTATCTCCGGGCTGTCGATCCGCGAGCGTGACGGTTTCAACAGTATGGTAACGGATGCCCTGGACGGTAAAATCGATTTGATTCTCACTAAGTCTTTGTCCCGTTTCGCCCGAAACACTGTGGATGCCCTCACCACCATCCGTAGCTTGAAAGCTGCTGGAGTGGCAGTCTATTTTCAAAAAGAGAATATCAACACAATGGACAGCACCGGCGAGTTCCTCATCACCCTGATGAGTTCCTTTGCCGAAGAAGAGAGTCGATCCATCTCCGAGAATGTCACCTGGGCCGTCCGCCATCGATACGCCCAAGGAATCTATCATCTCCCCGGACTGCTTTTGGGGTATCAGCGCAGCCCGGTTGGCGAAATTCAAGTCGATGAAGCCGGGGCCAGAGTCGTGCGGTTCATCTACCTGCTTGCCCTGGCTGGGAAAAGCAGCACAGATATCTGCCGTATTCTTATGGACTATGGAATTCTCTCCCCGGGACAGAGTCAGAGGTGGGAACCGCACACAGTACGCAGCATTCTGAAAAACGAGAAATATATGGGTGATGCCATCCTCCAAAAAGAGATTACCGTGGATTTCCTGACAAAAACCAGAAAACCAAACGAGGGCGAAGCGCCGCAATACTATGTGGAGAACGGACATCCCTGTATCGTCAGCAAGTCTGTGTGGCAGGAAGTGCAAGCCACATGGACGGACGCCATCCGCCGGAATTGCACCTTCTCACCCATTGCCAACAAAGTCATCTGCGGCGGCTGTGGCGGTCGGTATGGTCGAAAGACCTGGCACTCCACCACCTACCGGGATGCCGTCTGGGAGTGCAATAGCAAGAAGGCTGGCCGCACAAAATGTAAATGCCGCCACATTTACGCCGAGGAACTGGACACCGCCATTCGCCGCTCCATGCATCATCTGCTGAAGATCCATAAAAACATCATCCCTGACTGCGCGGATCTGTTGTCACAGACTCCGGGAGAGATTTCATCAGATGCTCGATCCGTTCTGAATGATATAGCCCGTGGGAAACTGGATATCCGGATTGACGGTCTGATGATTGGTATCCTTATCCGAAAAATGGTGGTCACGCCAAAGCAAACCCTGGTAATTCACTTTCTGGACGGCACCACCTACCGCCACCGCCTGGGCGCTACCCCCAGAGGAACTCGGCTGTATAACACGAAGCGAGATCACAGTCAGATACTGGCCTTATACGCCGAGGGATGCTCTGCAAAAGAAATATCGCAGGGATTGGGAGTCAGTGAGAATACGGTGCGGTCGTTTTTGAGAAGGAAGAAAGAATCTACACTTGAATAGATGTGCCATGCATTGACAGTTTCCATGCATGGCGCATCGTTATTCTGCGTACAGCAAACCATTCAGTCATCGCTGGAGAATAACTATTAAAAATCTCCTTCGGGTGATGGAATGCCGCAAAAAAACAACTGGATATCCTCCTGCAGGAGATCCTGAGGAAGCAATGTATAGTCTGCTTGATTGGTCTCGAGTGTAGAGATGGTGCTGCGCAGTTGCGACTCCAGATTCCGATAGAAATATGCGACAGGTTTTCCTTTGATTTTGGCCTTCAAATCAGCCACTTTCTGTTTTTCCGACTCAAGCTGCTGCCTATAATCTGCTTCCATCCGGCATAGCGTCTGCTGCAGACTTGCCGGTAACTGTGTGCTATAATTCTCGATCCGTGCGATGTTAGACTCCAGTTCCGCAATCCTCACATTCCGCAGGAAGAAGTACGCATGCCCAATCCATTTATTCACCTTTATCTGAAGCTGGCGATTGCTGATATTGCTGCATCGGTTTGAAGCGGTTGCCCTTGCCAAATAGGCCGTCATAAGCTGCCCATTATAGATTTCTGTCTTACTGTTGTTACAGTACCATTGCAAAGTGCGTTTGGTCCATTCTTCAACATCCTTGGTTTTATCCGCATCCGCTTTATGCCCAATATAAGAGATCCATCTCTCTGTGAGCCGAACGAGATCGTCTCCCATTTGAATCAGTTTGGCGGTTAAAGCCGCAAAATCCTGCAAGGTAGTCGGCTTTGGCTTTCCCAATACACTCCTGACCCATGTCGCACAGGTTTGGATCAAATTTTGTTCCACCATTCCATTATCAGCACTTTGATTGTGATCGATTACAGCACGAATGGCTTTGATCTTTTCGATTATTCTGGATATCTGGTTGAACCGGTTTTGATCCGTCTGCGGAACAAAACAGTAGTAATTTTTGAGGATGCAGCTGCTATCAATGGAAAACTTATACAGGTCTTGAACCGCCGTCAGAAATTGTGCATCCTCACTGATGGCGCAGCTATGGGTTGGCTCGTAGTTGCAAAACAGAAATAAATGTGAATCTATTTGAGTCTGCACCAGCAGGTTCAGTTGCCGTGCAGTAGTGGCGGAGATCACAGGAGCATTCATGTTTTCATCCCCCGATCTCTGCGGCCCGCTGCGGTATACACAGAAAAGCTGGTGAAGCCCATGCCCAACTCTAAGCCACCCAAGACCTGATTGGGTTCCGGCATTTTCTTGCCACTGCCAAGATTATGCAGGCGGAATCGTACGCCCACATCATTTCTCATCCGCCTGGGAACTCCATTCACCCGGATAAAGCCGTTGTTGTCCCTTGTACTGAGAACGGTGCCGGTAAATACATAGGGTGTTCCGTTTTCATCGCAGAGCATGAACGGGGTCCACATGCGTCTCTGATAGAACATGCTCTCATCAATGGTCTCCAGAATATCTAACGCAGCTTGGAATCCACCCTCGGAAAGACCGTTGATCTGCAAGGTCGAAAGGGCAAAAAGCAGGATAATCAGCGGCTGCTTGCTGTCACCTGCAAGTTCATTATACATGGAGCAGAGCTTGTTCAGCTCAACCCATTGCTTATGATTCAAGCGAGTCAACTGGCACTCCGGCGAACTGGTCAGGGTCGTTTCATTGTATAGCATCCACACCACTCGAATCATCATAGCCAGCGCATAAGCGTTGGAGCAGATACACTCGAAGTTATCCGGCTCCTTCATAAAGTCGTATACCGTGCGGCAGCGGAGTAACTGGTCGGTGTCAAGTTTTCCGGTTCCCTTAGGAATGCGCAGTTCCTTCTGGCAGATAAAGGTAATAGCAGCAGCGTTATTAGCCTCCAGCATCTCATCATACAGATCAAAGCACATCTGCTCATTCTCGTTTTCGGCAGGCTCACCTTTCCGGTGACGGCGTATGGACTGCAGAGTAATCTGAAGTCCGGTGCTGAAATCCTTAATGCGATTGATGTGGTCGGTAAGTTCATCCGTTCCGTGACCGCCACGGTTGACAATTTCCCGATTCATCGTTTCACAGGTTTCCACAACCTGCATAATCTCGCTCAAGTGCTGAATTTTCTTAGCCTCAGGCAGATTCTCTTTTTCATACATCCGCTCAAAGGCCTTGAATAATGCGTTATAAGCGTAGCCGTTTGTGGGGTTACTGGTGATCACCGGCAAAAGCTGGCGATACAGGATTTGATAGCTGAGTTTCCAATTACTGTATTCAGGGTTGGGGATATTGCCGTGGGCCTGACAGCACCGCCTGTACTCATCGATCACCTCCTCCAGACGCATATTGCACTGGGCGATTTCCACCGCAAGAGAATATCGTTGGTTCATCAAATGCTGCACTCCATATAATCCGGCACCCTGCCCATGGGCCTTGCGTTCCAAATCTTCAATGCTCCGCTCCGCCAGAGCGATTGCTTTAATCAGTTGGCTGATTCTGAACCCATAGCTCTCCTCGGAGAAATGCTCCGGATCGTGCTCCCATTTCTCCGTTTCTTCGTTGATATTGGGAGAATACAGCCGATTCCAGATATATCCGTAATACTCTCGGGTAAAAGTCACAATGATGGTGGCGAAACCAGCGTCATCATCAGGGACACCATAATCACGCTGCATTTCCTCCAGCTTTTCGATAAGGATATTCAACCTTTTCAGAATGCTTTCATGCTCATATTTCCGGCTGGTCAGGAATGGGGCATAGCCAGAGTTGGGGCCCATTAGGCGCAGCAGAGCCTGCAGATTATCTGTGAAAGCAAGATCTTTGCATCTGCTTCTCCGGTAGTCGGTTCCATAAATATCCATAATTTTGCATATTAAATCAATCTGCTGCTCACCGGTGAAATCGTGATTACGCAGGAAAATATCCGCCTCCAAGGGATTGCGGAAACGGAAGGTAAAGTTTCCGTCCTCATCTTCGCCGTAGAGAATCCATGGAATCTCAGAGGTAACAATTTTGTAGAGGTGCATACTGCTTTCTGAGTACTGATCCGCGCAGTCCTCTCCCAACAGCAAGGAGTATGCGAGGCTGTATGGAACAGAGAGCTTAAAACGGCTGAAGATGGCCACGCACATGTTGAAGAGATCCAGTTTCTTGTCCAGTTCTTCGGAGCTGGGTGCATCATCTTCTGCCTGCCCCAGCAGCGTGGGATCAATTCCGGCATCCAGCAGTGCCTGATACATGGGGGAACGCACTTTGTTCTCCTTGGCCACGATGTGTATCTCACCAATGGCTTTTTGTAGTTCCTTCTCCACATAGGGGTATACCTTGCTCTGCTCAGATTGCAGACCTCGCTCTAGAGTTTCACGCAGCACAGAAATTAACAGATAGTAGTAATCGAAAATCTCAGTTCGGCCTTCATCCAGAAGTTTTCTTCTCAAGTAAGATAGGGTAGATTCATTGATACCGGAGTACTCCTTTGCCCGTTGCCAGAAATCATATTTCTCCTTCTCATTCATCTCCCGGGTAGCTTTCACAAAATAGCAGCCCGATCTGTCATATACCTGTGCCTGGGCCTCGCTGCAAAGAGCAAATTTACCGCTCTGGCTATCACTCAAGCAATAGCATCCATTATCCGCATCTTCCTCGCGGTTATAATACATACTGTAGCTGCTGCAAACCAGCACGAAACTGCGGCCACGGTTCTGCAGTCGTTCCAGCAGAGTCTGTGCGCGCTCCACACCTGCTCGGTATGCAGAACTATCCCAGATCACTAAAATACGGTTGCCAACTTCAGATTTCTTCTCCAGAAGCTGTAGTGTTTCATCCAGCTCGTCAAATCCGGTGCCGATGTTCGCACTCAGGAAGGAGTCCTTGGAGATATAGATGACCGGGTGGATTTTTTCGTTAAAGATGCGATATGCCAAAGCTCCCAGCGTAATGCTCTTACTGCTTCCTGGGTCGCCAGCTAAAATGATGGGGCGATTTACGAAAGATGAACCAGTTATGCTCTGGCCATCCAGCATCTTTCGAACAAGCTGGACCAATGCATCCTCGTAGCTACGCTTTACATAAAAAGTAGACTGTGGAAGATAACCATACCACTGCGGCCCCAAGGATGCACTGGACTCCAGGAAGTTTGAGAACCACGCTTTGGACATAATACGTCCCAAAGGACGAATCCTGTAGATAGCACGCTCAGTCAGCAATGCTCCCACATTCTTGAATATCAGCAGATCGTTCTGGGTAATGCTGACGGCAGTTTGAGCCTGATAATAAATATCTGTATCTGGCTCAGGGATGACATCACCATCAGGCACGGCACTGATGGTATCCGCTTCCCACTCCTGAATAATCTCCGTTAGTGGCTGAGAATAGAGTGAAAAACGCTTTTTCTCACACAGTGTCTTGAGGACTCTTAAAACTCCAGCATATTTCTGTTCAACGGCTTCAGGCACACCCCAGAAAGAAACAGAACCATCGGTGGCCTGTTTATAAAGGAGCTTGCTCAACACATCGGAAAACAACTGCCAATCAACATCTGAGTCCATGCCCACAACAACCAATGGGTTTACATGATCCAAAAGTTCCGGTAAAAATTGAAGAAAATCTTTTGCCCGAGTCATATCATAGCTTGAATCAGTATCTTCACTGAGACCCGAGCTTAACCATGACAGATCCTCCTCCTCATTTTCCTGCCCCTCCACACCAAATAAACGTATAATGGGCAGCCGCTTGCGGTTGAGCGGTTTTGCAGGAATTTCAGTCCGGAAGCTGTACTCAAATGGTGTGCGATCTTTGTCCGCGAAAAATGTGGCAAACTCTGGGTCACATCTGCTGGTAATGACACAACTCCACGGGCACTTTGCAACATATTTTTGCAAGTCATCATCGTTGGAGTTTTGCCCAACATATAGGATTACATGAGTGGAGTTAAATCTACCAAAGAAGGACTGCGATATGTTCTTGATATTCACGGAAAACACCTCATTTCGTTACTATATATCCAACTGTGCGCTCATTAGATTTATTTCCAACCCAGTTGTCATTTATCATCATTCCAGATACCTTTGACATAAGTCGGTGCGCCCAATCATTCTTTCCGCAACGCCTTATACAATTCAGTTGCCATTGCTTCCTGAACCTTCTGATAGAAATCCGGGTCATTGAACAGCTTTGCAAAGGATTCGTTGTTGTCGAGGAAGCACTGGGTCACAATATCCTTGAACTTATCCGGAAACAGAGACTGTACAAACATTTCCGTGCTGTTATCCTTAGCATATTTTTTGAACTTCTTGACCTCGGAATCCTTCATAAACATCTGATAGATGCCCTCGATGATAACGCGGTCAGCATCAGTGAAGTCACCGCTGAAACGCTCATTTACCTTATCAATGATACTCTGGAGCGTGTCTTTCTTCTTGGTTGGTGTCTTAGGTGCCATACTACCGCCAGGGGTGAACACGGGAGGTTTCTCATCGAGCAGAATAGCACCACTGAAAGTCTCCGTGAGGGAGGCATATTCCAGCTTGATCTTATCGTCGATATCCACGAAGTCCGTACCGGGTCTGGGGAGCAGCTTAACCAAGTGCAAAGTGTACTGGTATTCGTTGAACAAATCCTTGTCATGGAGCCGCACAAGCTGCGTAATGTACGCATAAGCCTTATTGAATTTGCGGACAAAATCACGCACAATGAAGCGATCTTCCTCAGAGAGTTCCATGTACCGTGCGATGACCGGTTTGAACATACCAGCCAGTCTGCCAAGCGCGGCTGGGTCCTGGCCCTTTCCGACCTGTTTTGCCATAAACTTATTAAAAGCATCTACATCTTCATAGTTGTACAGCATGAAATCCCGAATCTTATTTCGGAGGTCATAGACCTGATTCAAATCGGTGCTGCCCTCAAGGGTGGTGACTTCGTAATACGGAAGAAATGCGTCCTTGATATCCTCCTCGGTGTTTTCAAAGTCCAAAACAAAGGTGCTGTTCTTACCGAAAGTGGTTCTGTTAAGACGGGAGAGAGTCTGAACTGCGGTAACATCACGCAGTTTTTTGTCCACATACATGGTGTGGAGCAGCGGTTCATCAAAGCCCGTTTGATACTTGTTCGCAACGACAAGAATGTTGTACTGGCTGCTGTGGAACGCCTTACGGAACTTTTTGTCGGTGGTGATGTACTTGCCGTTCTCATCCAGGTTCATGGTAGCTTCGGTGAAAGGCTTTTCACTCGGATAGTCATCCAGGGTAACTTCGCCGGAAAAAGCAACCATCACATCACAGCCAACGCACTGCTCGGCATGGTCGGTCAGGTACTCCTTGATGGCCAGATAATAACGGACAGCGTTTGCACGGCTGTCTGCCACGACCATGGCTTTGCCCTTACCGCCGATCTGATAACGGCAGTTTTCCAGGAAGTTGGTCATGATCATTTCCGTTTTCTGGGTGATGGTATAGCCGTGCTGCTTATAATACTTAAACAGTGCGCGGGATGCCTGTCCCTCGATGAGTTCCGGGTTATCCTCGGACACACGGATCAGCCTGAACGCCTCTTTGACTGTGGTGTAGTTTGCCAGAACATCCAGAATATATCCTTCCTCTATGGCCTGCCGCATGGAATACACATGGAACGGTGCCTTGATGGGTTCACCTTCCGGGGTCATTCCCACCACAGTACCAAAGGTCTCCAGTGTCTGCCCCTTGGGGGTAGCAGTGAACGCGAAGAAAGACTGATTGTCATGTCTCCCCTGGCCGATCACTGCATTGATGTACTCGTCGGTCAGGTCCACTTCTTCCTCTTCAATCCCCGCTTCTTCGGCATACTCTTTGATAGCAACGCCAATATCAATCAGGCTGCGGCGCAGGGCCTTTGCGCTTTCACCATTCTGTCCCTGGTGTGCCTCATCAATGATGATGGCGAACTTGCGTCCACGGAACTTCTCCATATCCTTCTTGGCAAAGAGGAACTTCTGAATGGTGCAAATGATAATACGCTTTTTATCATTGATGGCTTCCGCAAGGCTGCGGGAGTTCTTTTTGTCATCAATGGCTTCCACCAGCCCAACCTGATGTTCAAAGCTGTTGATGGTGTCCTGTAGCTGGCTGTCCAGCACCACACGGTTGGTGACTACGATAACAGAATCGAACAGGCCGTTGTTGTCCGCATCGTGGACGGAGGCAAGGCGATAAGCAATCCATGCAATGGAGTTGGACTTACCGGAGCCAGCGGAGTGCTGAATCAGATAGTTTTGCCCCACACCGTTGTGCTTCACGTCGGCCATGATTTTTCGCACCACATCGTACTGATGGTAGCGCGGGAAAATCATCTTTTCCTTGGTGACGGTCTTGCTGACACCGTTCTTGATCACTTCTTCCTTTTCCTTTGCGAAGGAAATAAAACGATGGATGAGGTCAAGCAGGCTATCCCGCTGGAGGACTTCTTCCCACAGATAGCTTGTGGCATATCCATTGGGATTCTGCGGATTGCCTGCACCACCAGTCACACCGGCACCATTGGAGCCTTGATTGAAGGGCAGGAACCGGGTTTTGCCATCTGCAAGCTGGGTGGTCATCCACGCTTCGTAGAGGTCAACGGCAAAATAGACCAGGAAACGGTGGTTCAGACGGAACGCAAATTCCTTGGAACTACGGTCACTTTTGTACTGGTTGATGGCACAGATATAGTCCTGCCCGGTCAGCTGGTTTTTCAGTTCGAGTGCCACCACGGGGATACCGTTGACGGAAAGCACCATGTCGATGGTGTTGGTGTTGGCAGTAGAGTAACGAAACTGACGGGTGCAGCCCAGGATGTTTGCCTCGTATCGCTCGGTAGCAAGGGGGTTCAGATTGGACTCCGGTTTGAAGAAGCAGACTTTCAGTTTGCAACCCATATCCTCAATGCCGTTGCGCAGAACATACAGAAGGCCCTGATTGGATATGGTGGTTTCCAGCCGGTGATACAGCTTGTCCGGGGCGCTGGCACCGTAATATTTGGTGTACTTTGCCCATTCCTTGGGCTGGGTTTTGGCGATAAACTCGCAGAGTACATCCATATAGATGCACTTAGAAACATCGTGCTGACGGGTATGTATCCAATTGCCCTCAGCATCCTGTCCGCAGAACTGGGTGTAGCCACCTGCCGGAGAGGTCAAAAAGGACTCAATGTCTCGCTCAAATCGCTTTTCGGTTTTATCCATGATATAGGTCCTTTCATCATCATATCGTTCCTGTCCTTCTAATAACCTGTGCACAAATCAGTGTCAATGATTGTCATCCCATTTCAGCAGATATACCAAATAAGTGAAGAGTGCCAGCAAGCCCACACTGAACAGAAGCAGAAACACTATTTTTGTTATAATAAAGGCCAGATAGCTATTTACAGAAAACGGAGAGAACACCAATGGCACAATAATGCAGAATATCGTAAACAGTGCGAAGATAACCAGACCAGATTTCATACCACGGGGCTTCTTAAGTGCCTGAATTTGCTCGGTGCATTGCTTCTTCTGAAGCTCCAATAATGCAATGGCAATATTCTCTTCCTGAATGGATTCACAATTTTTGTGATATGCGAAGCCGCTGCCAGAAAAAGTAGTGGTATTGAACTCATAGTCACTTATATCCGGTGCGACAAGGCCAAATGGATTACTTTCCTTTTCTCTTGCGCGTTCAGCGACGCGAATCCGCTTCTTTAGCTTTTTCCCTAAAGCCCGTAGAACTTCATACCCAAAATCGTCTTCTCTGACAGTAGGAGTTAGGCTTGTTGGAATATAGTCATCGTTAAACTGGCGCTTCTTTTTAACCTGCTCCTGAAACTGTTCATTTAATATTACTGCTCTGTCCCAGTACGGCTTTAGGCACTCAATTGAAATGTCCGGGTGATCCACATTTGAGTATACATTTTCAAGGCTATTGCCGGCCCAGAGGTCGTCTATAGCAGTCTGGATAAAATCGAGGGCATCGCTTTCATCGTTTTTAGCCTGGATTTTATCTCTTTCAGTTATGTGGAACTCCAGTTCTTCGTTGATTTGTCTAAGGCGTTCCAAGACAGCAGACCGTTCACTGCTAATTGCAATCAGCTTACTGGCTATAAATCCGCCTAAAATGGCAACAATGCTGGCAGATGCTGCTGCTATTGTGGTCAATACTGTCGTAAGATCGTAGGGCATCGCTACGCCTCCTTCTTTCCCGTAACATACTCATAGATCAGAGATTTTTTGTACTGCTCCAGTTTTTCAATTTTGGATTTCTTGATGGCAATCAACTTATCTACTGCTGCGAACTTTTCGCTCAAAACGCTCATAATATCCTGCTGCTCATCTACTGGTGGCACCGGGAACATGATGTCCAGAAAATCTTTGGGGTACAGGCGCAATCTCGACGCTCGTATGCCGGTAGAGCGGGATGCATATTCCTGAACAAGCATCGGTGCTCTTAACAGGCAATCCAAATAGCTGGGAACAAAATTTTCTGCTTTTTGACGATAGACATTGTAAGAAGGACTGATTACTCCGCTGTATGCAGAAACACCGATTGCACCTGCCCAAAGCCACATCGTATTGGCGGCAATATCACCAACATCACAAAGCTTATAACCCTCCAAGGTCAATGCTTCAAACATATTTACATTTTTCTGACTGCGGGGCGTAATTCCGGTATACTGCGATACTGTCAGAAGTTCCTCAGAGCCATCAGCGGATCGTGCATCCGATTCCTCAAAAAGCACTTTTCCGCGCTTTATCTCCCAATGCGCTGGAATTTCTCCAATCCACGCAACCCCGCTGTCCTTCATCGGTACGGTGTGGTCAAGGCCCTTAGTGACAACCTCAGTAATCAGGCTCTGCTTGTAGGCTTTCAGCTTTTCAATCTGGGCCTGCACATTTGCGATGAGAGTGTCGACCTGGGCGCATTTTGTGTCTAAATAACGGACAATGCTTTCTTGTTCCAGTCGATTCGGCATTGGAAAACATAGGTTTGCCACCTTATTCGCATTGAGGTTGAACTGTGTCGTGCCGTTAGATTCAGAAATAATATAGGGTTCCCACGCGTTTAACGCATATTTGAAAAAGGAGCCATCTATACTACTGTTTAATACAATAGCTAAAAGAGCCTGGTTTATCGTTGCAGGAACCGCTAATTCGGACACTTTTCCAACTGAGGCATACATAGCGTAAAGTATGGTTCCGGGTTCAAATACTATAAGGTTTTTGCTTTTTCTGCCTTCTTCGGAGATATGTTTGTTAGTATCTTTTACATAAGGCGTAGTAGACATATCTGCAATAGCTACCCAGGGTATTCCGCCTTCTATATCAACATAAAAGGTATCATTTGATGAATCAGGGGTTCCACCACTTTGCATTGTCTCTGCCACATTTTTCACACGCGCAGTTCTCCATGCTGATGGAATAAGACCAATCCACTTAATACCGCTATCTTTCATCTCACGCATTGCCAAACAACTCCTTCATCAGAATTGTTTCCTCCACCTCTAATGCCTTAATGTCCTCAAAGATGGATTCGGAGGATGCCGGAGCCTCGAACTTATAGAACAGGCGGGTAAACGGCACTTCGTAGCCGATTTTATCCTTTGCAGGATCAATATAGGCCAACGGATTATAGGGCAAGACATTCTTTTTCATGTAGGCATCGATATCTTCGGACAGCGGGATAATCTCAGTATCAGACGCACCCTTGACCGGCTGCTTCTTGCCCTTCTTCAAAACAGGCTTGCCTTTGGCATCTGCCTGGGCGGTTTCCACAGTCACCTTGGTGAAGCCGAAGAAACTGTTGTCAAACACCTTGGATTCCACCGCAAGGCCGTTTTCCTCGTAGGTTTCATTTTCAAATCCGGTGTAGGCTTTCAGAATCAGGGAAATGCAGCCATCATCCAGATCGACCCGCTTGGAGCCGATATTCTTGCGGCGCTTCACAAAGCACTTACTGGCATCAATCAGCTGAACCTTACCTCTACGGTGCATAGCCTTGCCCTTGGTCAGAACCCAAATGTATGTAGAGATGCCCGTGTTGTAAAACAGATCGGTAGGCAGCTGGATGATGGCCTCCACCAAATCGCCCTCAATGACATAGCGGCGGATCTCGGATGCGCCACTTCCGGCATCACCGGTGAACAGGGAGGAACCGTTCTGAATGATTGCCATTCTGCCGGAGCCTTCCTTCAATTTCTTCACGCCGTTGAGCATAAACAGCATCTGGCCATCGGAGATAGCAGGCAGGCCAGGGCCAAAGCGGCCATCAAAACCGTGCTTTGCCTCTGCTTCCACCTGAGTCTTTTCACGTTTCCAGTCGATGCCGAATGGCGGGTTGGAAATAATATAGTCGAACTCATAGCCGGTAAAGGCATCGTCACTCAGAGTGTCACCGAACTTCATGCCGGATGCGTTGCCGCCCTTGATCAGCATATCCGCCTTTGCAATGGCGTAGGTTTCAGGGTTGAACTCCTGACCGAAGCAGGTTAGGGCAGCATCTTTACTGATTTCCTGAAGCCGCTCAGTCAGACAACCCAGCATCTGGGAAGTACCCATTGCCATGTCATAAGCGGTCTTGGTACAACCCTCTGCCATGATTTCGGCCTTTTCGGGCGCAACCAGGAGTTCAGTCATCAGATAAATGATGTCACGGCTGGTAAAGTGAGCACCAGCCTGCTCGTCATAAGATTCGGAGAACTTCCGAATCAGTTCTTCAAAGATATAGCCCATGTCTGCTGAAGTGATTTTCTCCGGGGACATATCAGCTTTGGTGGAATTAAACTCCTGCAGGGTCACGAACAGAACGCCGCCCTTTACCATCAGCTTCACGGTGTTGGTAAAGTCAAAGTTATCGATGATGTCTTTGATATTAGAGGAAAAACCCTGCAGATAGGCTTCGAAGTTGATTTCCACATTGTCCGGGTCAGCGATCAGCTTTGCAAAATCGTAGTTGCTGGTATTATAGAAATCAAAGCCTGAGATACGGCACAGAATTCCATCACGGGCAGCACCTTCAATATGCTGTGCGTCGAGTTTCTTTGCCATCTCCACAACGGCTGCCTTGGTGGGTTTCAGAGCGTCATCAAAACGCTTCAGCACGGTCATGGGCAGAATTACCTTGCCGTACTCATGGGGCTTGAAAAGGCCCACCAGGTGGGTGGCAATTTCCCAGATTAGATTGGCTTTCGCCTGTATATTTGCATTTGTCTGCTTTTGCAGCTCATTCATGGACATAAGTTCGTTCCTCCGTTTCCGAAAGGCTTTTGCAGCTTTCCATAGTAACCTTCCATCACCATGTGTGTCATGTAAAAGGACTATTGATTTTCGCCGTGGTCAGAAGAATCTTCACGGATATATTCCACAATATCGCCGAAGTCCGTATCCAGCGTGGCACAGATTTTTTCCAACACAAGCATGGCCACAGGTTCGTCCCTGCGGAGTTTTGTCATGGTATTGGGGGCCAGTCCGGCAGCTTTGCGCAAATCGGCTTTGCTCATCTTCTTGTCGATCAACAACTTCCACAGTCTGTTATACGAAACGGCCATATAGGAAACCTCCTGACAATATCACAAGTATACAGAAAAATTATATCACATTGTGTCAGATTTTTCAAGATGCTGTCGCAAGATCGTGCGATTTCCTGACGAAATAGTTGAAATTTATGTTTTGATGAAATGCTTATTTGTGGCGGTAATAATAGTCCTTCGCCTTGTTTTTATTCCTTATACTCTGGCATTCCAGGGTGCCGCAGTACTTCTGCCGGTTTCCCCGTTTTATGAACGCCTTACCGCAAGCCTGGCAGAACGCAATATTGGTTTTACCGCCGTAGTCATCCAGGGCGTTGGCATTCACCGCCATAAATCTGGCAAGACCAAAATAGGCTGCGTCCACCACGGATTTGACGGAGGGTTGCAGCTGGATCTGCCCGGTGGCGAGATCATACTCCAGTCCCATATTCAGCTTCGATATTTTCTCGACAAACCGCTGCAGCACCAGAGGGCGGTGTGCGCTGTCCGTCCGATACCACTCCCGGAGCAGATTCTCCTGTTCCGGCACACAGACACCGTCGTAGATCCTCTGGGCATCGGCAGCTTTGCCCTCCATCAGACTACGGATGGCGAATGCTGTCATGGTGTCGGTATAGAGCTGCTCCAGATCCTGCACCATATCCTCCACGCAGACGCAATAGCATTCCAAGGTATTCACCATGCAGTCCCAAAAGCCGTTCGGATCATCGTTGTTTATTTCCAGGTGCGCCACATCATCTCCGTAAAAATAGTAAGGATGAATATTCTCCATACTCCACCGGATCAGAATCCGTGCACACTCCTCTGGAGGCTTGTTCCGAAGTTCCAGGTTCAGATTGCACAGCTCAATCAGCAACTCCTGCCCGGAAGGGTAACCCTTATAGACCTTGGGAAATTGCCCGGGGGTGTATTCCGCAAATATCGTTAGCTTACCATCCTCGGTTCCAATTCTGTATGAATGGAACCGGAGGGTGTGTTTTTTTATGTCTCCGATGCCGCCGATCTCATAAT
>ENA-UONS01001928-UONS01001928.1-human-gut-metagenome-genome-assembly--contig:-CS19-NODE-1928-length-17584-cov-31.404872_pt1 | contig 17584 bp, 19 predicted proteins | sample MGYA00242458_ERZ724005 | MGnify/ENA metagenome assembly ERZ724005
AGGAACGGCAAAATTTTTTACACTTCTATTACTTCTTTATCGCACATCAGTAAAAAGCCAGATAATAGTGCGGTCTTGCGGACACGAATGAGAAAAAAATGCAAGAAGCAAAAAATTGAAGTAGTGATTTTTCGGGTTCCACTTTACAAACAAGGAGAACCCGAAATGAAGAAAAAAACTGTAAGCAACGACTCTTTGAAAGAAAAAATTGAAGAAATCCTAACGCCCTATCCGGACCCGATGAGCCGCAACGATTTCCGCATCGTATGCCATATCGGAACGCGCACTTCGCTTTATCTCCTGCAAAGCGGACTTGTTCCCTGCAAAAACAACGGAAAGAAAACACGCTGCTATAAAATCGCCAAGAAGGATGTTGCCGAGTATCTCTACCGCCGAGAGTCCGACCCGATGCTCTACACCCCACCCAGCGGGTGGTATTACAACTACCCCAAGCACAAGAAACCAGCCGCATCGTTGGAGCGCAAGCTGAACTATACGGGCGAGGAACGGCTACTGGCCAAGGAATGGTACGAGCAGCAACTGGCAAATTACCCGGATGTACTGACCGTTGCGCAAGTCTGCGAGGTGACAGGCTACCAACGCCACACGATTCTGAAATGGTGCAGCAAGGGCTTGCTGAAAACCATCTTGCAGACACCCAAGTATATGATTCCCAAAGTATGGCTGCTGGAATTTGTGACATCCGATTTTTTCAACGAGATCAGCCGAAAATGTGGAAAACACTATGCCGCCATCAAGGAAATCGGTAATTCAAGCAAAGATAGATAATGTGTCTGAAAGCTCAGAAAATTTGTCAGGTTCGGGTAAGAAAAAGAGTATACACAGGGCGATTTCAACCTTCTGTCACGATATTGTTTCAACATCAAAAACATCTGAATCAAATTTTATGTTCTGATTTTGAATATTTTTTGCAAATATTGAAGTTAAAAATTGATTTTCTCCCTCAAATAGAGTATACTGAACGCAGAAAGTACTTGGGAGGATTTGCGATGCTTCTTCAATTTTCGGTCACAAACCACCGTTCCATCAAGGACACCGCCATCATCAGCATGAAAGCGTCCACGGATAAAAGTTTGTCGGACTGCCTGATTTCGTCAGATGGCAAAAAACAGCTTGTGCCTGTTCTTGCCCTGTATGGCGCAAATGCAGCCGGAAAGAGCAATGTTCTCCATGCACTCCTGCTCATGCGTGAGATGGTCTGCGGCCGGTATGCCAAGCTGTTGAAAGGAGAAACTCTGCCACAGGAGCCGTTTGCCTTAACTGATCAAGATCCAGAACCGACCAGTTTTGAGGTCATCTACTTCTACAACGGCATCAAGTATGCCTATGGTTTCTCCTTTAATAAGACCGGAATACTGAACGAATATCTCTATCATTGGCCCAATGACAGGGAGGCGCTGGTCTTTTCCAGGGAAGGCGATAGTTATCGGTTCCGTGAGAATGCTCAGGAGCAGCTTACTCTTGCCGGACGCACAGCAGAAAACCGTCTTTACCTGTCCAGCTCCAATGAGTGGAACTGCCCTCAAACCGAGAAAGCATATCTGTGGTTCTTTGAAAAGTTGACTGGCTTCATGGGAACCGAAATGCGATTGGATGCAACCTTGTCAGCCATACGGCAGGGGGGCTCCGAAAAGAATCGCGTCCTGCATGAAATGCTACATGCAGACCTCGGCATCAAAGACATCCGTGTTACCGGCACCAAGGATGAGCCAATCATCTCGGCGCTGCACACGATAGATTCAGAAGATGGCGCTTCCAAGGGATTCTGGCTTCCTCTGGGGCTGGAATCAGTCGGCACACAGCGTTTCTTTTTCCGCATCGGGATGTGGCTGGCCGCTTTGGAATCCGGCGCAGTGCTGGTTGTGGATGAGATTGAGTCCAGTATGCATCCACTTCTGACCCGGCATCTGATTGAGATGGTACAGGATGTTGCCATCAACACCAACCACGCACAGCTTATCTTCACCACCCATGATACCGGGCTTTTGGATCTGACCCTGCTGCGCCGGGATCAGATCTGGTTTGCAGAGAAGAACGAAAAAACCATGCAGACCGACGTCTATGCCTTGACAGACTTCTCCCCGCGAAAAGGCGAAAACATCGCCAAAGGATACCTGCAAGGCCGGTATGGGGCGATTCCGTTCATTGGAGGGAATGCAACATGGGTCGAATAAAGGAAATCAGCCGCAGGCCTACCCGAAGCAGAAAGCGGAATCCGGTCGTATACCTTATCTGCGAAGGCAGTGAAACCGAGATCCGGTATTTCAAGCGTTTCCGTAGTCGGGGCTGCAACATCGACATCATCCCGATTTCTTCCCAGTATAAGTCTGCTGACAGGCTTGTGCAGAAAGCCAAAGCTACCATGGGCAATAATCCTTACTATCCCGATGAAGGCGATTCTATCTGGTGTGTCTTTGACCGTGACGATAATTCCAATGAGGTACTTCTGCGTGCCAAGCAATCCGCAACTAAAGAGGGCTACCGCTTGGCCTATTCCAATCCGTCCTTTGAGTTGTGGTTCCTGCTGCACTTTATAAATCAGCAAGTAGAGGTCGAAGATTGTCAGGCACTGATTCGCATGATGAAACAGCCGAACAGAATCCCCGACTATGAGAAGAACAAGGATTACTTTGACGTTTTGAAGCCTTTGCAGGCCGTTGCAATTCAGAGAGCGAAAGCTCGTACCGAACAGGTTCGGAGCCAAGGCATTGAGCCGATTTCACGGCAGAGCAACCCGCTGACAACGGTTTGGGAACTTGTAAAGTATTTGAACTCCAAGATTTGAACTGCATCAATTTGAAAATATAGCAAAGTCCACAGGCCTGATTTTATATCCAGACTGTATGCCGATTGATTACCAACAGCAAATAAAAGAAATTTTTGGCACATCTGATTTGGATGAATTGCGAGAACTTGCAAAGATGCTGAAAATCAATAATCCAAATCCGCGCAATGCGGGTCGCAAGGCGCAGCTTACCCCCGACCAGACCGTAGAGGTTTTGGAACTGCATAGAAAAGGCATCGGCAACACCGAGATTGCAAAACAGTTCGGCGTGTCGCGCCAGACCATATACAAGTATATCTATAACGCCGAGCATTTCAGCACGGACCCGGATTTTACCATGCGGATGAATTTCATGAACGGTAAGCAGCTATGTACGGTCATCGACATTGATTTCAAGCACGAAGTTGTCCGCATGAAGAACTACACCGACCGAATCCCTTTGCGGGCGTTTGGCGTTGTAGAAAATCCGTCTTGGGCAGATTTTGAAGAATTTTTGAAAGAAAGATGCCTGCCCGCCAGCCGAGCCGGTCTGAAAGGCATTCTCCGGGAGATGGATGTTCCTTTCTTTGATCCGCTGCTGATTATTGAAAAGACAAACGGGCGCATGGCTGGGGACCATCAGTGGGTCCAGATTATTAAACAAACGTGTGAGCTAAACCAAATTTGTATGGAGAAAAGCAAGCGTAGTACATGAACGGAGCGGAAAAGAAGAGAGAGAGTCACCAAATGAAACGTGTATTCCTATTTGATAAAAAGCAAAAAGACACAAACCGCACTGCGATTTGTGTCTTTGATTGGCATTAACGCTGCTTATCTGACTGAGCTAAAACACTACCTGCGAAGCTTTTTGTTGCATTCGAATACTTTTCACTATTGAGAACCGATGAAGCAATCGTCTCCATTGCTTTGCCCGTTTGATGAGAAGTATTTACTTGGGAAAGAACGCTCGCTGCGAGCTGTTTTTGAACTTTGGAAGTATTCTTGTTCCGTAGGGATGCGGATGCAAGAGAGGCCATGGAAGAAGATGACTTTTTTGAATTCATAATGATTGTCCTTTCTAAAATAGAAAGAAGCGAATCTCCACCCAACGCTCCTAATAAGTAAGTGATTCTTATTTACGCTTTAAATCACTACGGTCAACAGGAATTATAAACGCCTTTTTGCCGCACTCCCGCGCATAAAGCCTACGACCATTACGCAAAGTGACGTAAGCAGTATACACAAAATCGGCATCGCCGTTTTGTTGAACAAATCCCATGCAAATTCCTCCTTTACACAAATCTCGGAAAAGTATTAAACAAAGGCAAAGCAAGTTTAAGGCAAATCCGGAATTTGCTTGAAAAAGTCGGAATAATCGGGTAAACTAGAAAGTGCTAACAATCCTAGTTGGAGATTTTATTCCAACTCATCAAGCAATACCTGTCAGATTGGTTGACGCCAATCTGACGGGTATTTTTTATATTTAACAACTAAAATTAGCTGTTAAACCAAAGGTTTAGCGCTGTTCAAATCAAACAGCATTAGACCATCCTCGATAAGTTCGCCGTCTACACGATACCCATGAGATAAATCGGAATTCAGCAACCTCTTGAACGTTGATACCAAATCTTGAGAGTTCCAACGAACAGAAAGAACTCCGTTTTTCTTCATCCGATAAAAAGCAACCGCTTTAGGCGCATTCTCTGGGCAGGCCTGTAATATGATTTGACGAGTGCTTTCGTTGATAAGAAGGCGTACGTAGGACGGAGATTTCATCTTCAAGGTGACCGCCTTGTTGAACGTAAGACCGTTCTGGGTAATCGAAAAGTATGGAACACCTTCTGTGAAATCAAAAGGAGCAAATCCACTTAAATCCATTTTCAAATCTCCTTTCGTCTTATAATAATAGTATAGCTGCTGAGATTATAAATGTCAATGAATTTGCGTGAGAAAAGTTTTCTTGTTGCGATTCTTGCGCTCCTAAATTTCTTAAAACGATTTTTCTCTTGCCTTATTTTTGCACAATTGGAGTATGGGTGCTACGTATCTTTTGCGAAAAATCATCGAAAATGCTTTTTCGAAATCCGAACGGACGTAGAATTCGTACTGCGCTTTTAGCAGAAGCTGTTTGTGGGTATTGAACTGGATATTGTGTTCCTTGACAATCCGCTCCAGAATATAATCCTTGTCCCCGAAGTCATCAATCTGCTCGTCAGGAATATCGACACCCATATAGAGAGAAGTAAGGCGTTGCTGTCCGTCTAAAATCAGTTCGTCAGGAGCCACGTCTTTGTTTTGGTCAGGTGACCCTTCTATTGGTTTATGTTTAAAGCGAACACTTTCGTTTTCATAGGACAGAAACATGGCAGCTCCGACAGGATAATTGTGAATGACACTGAGAATCAGGGCTTTGATTCTATTATCATCCCATACCCAGCCACGTTGAAAATCCGGTAACTGTGCTTTCCCCTCAGCTACTGCTTTCATTAAATCTGTAAGAGGCTAATCATTTGTTTGCATACAATCACCTACTGGTATAGTGGGTAATATGGTCGGCCATCTTCTCCAATATCAAGATCCAATAAAAACGAGTTAAGATTTTCTTCTTGAATCCTTGAAATTATAACGTGCTTTTTGTCAAAAATTCTATTTTCCATTAAAACAGTTCCTACCTTTTCCCAAATACTGCTTTATTTTTGAATCCAGTCATGCAGAGCGTAAAATGCTTTGATAGGTTCATCTTCCATTCTTTATATAGGAGTAGATTATCTTAAAGTGAATTGCAATATATGCTTTCCTATGTCAGAAATGATTGGTACCACCAATGCATTCCCCATAGTAAAATACCGCATGCTGTCTGGCATTCCTGCTGTCCAATTATCAGGAAAACCATTTAATCTTTCACATTCAATAGGAGTTAAAGTTCGTAACCGATTGCTTGTGGGGTCTAGAATAACATGGGAACTGCGATTTAAGCTACCCTCGCTTGTTAGCATCGTTCTGCCTGGACGGTCTAGGGGGTCGGGAAACGGAACTGCTCCTTCAGAAAAGACGTAGCGCGTTCCATCTTTCCGATGGCGTAACTCTTGTTTGGCTCCTTTTACATAACGCCAACGCGGCATAGTACTTTCTGTAAGATAATACTGCTCATCTATTACACCATCTTCTATAATACATCCAATCGAAGTTGGGACTCTGCGTGCGGGGATTCCTTCTACGGAATAGTATCTGCCGTTTACCATTAAACCTGTATTGTAAAATCGGCTTCTTTGAGAATCCGAAAGCTCTTGCATATCAAAAAATGCAAATTCATCAAGCCATCCCTCGGTATAGGTCTGACTATGTGAAGAAAGTGGAAATATCGGTGCGAAAAAGCCATCGCGCGTGACCTGCTTGTGTGCTCCCTTTAAGCCACGAATGCAAATATCGTCTGCTGCATTCCGAAATAGTTGCGTATCATTATGATATGCAAAGATAAAGGTGCGGCGACGTCGTTGCGGAAAGCCATAGTCGGCCGCATTTATAACTCGCCACTCGACTGCGTAGCCTTTTTCGTAAAAGCACCGAAGCATGATGGAAAAGTCGCGTCCTCGTTGCCATGCGGGTGAAACTATAAGGCGGTCTACATTCTCAAGCAACACATAGGCGGGGCGATGCTCGTAGAGAATCGAATCTATTTCCCACCATAAGATTCCCTTTTTTCCCTCGATACCTTGTGGATTTCTTTTTGCAATCGAGTAGTCTTGGCAGGGAAATCCTCCAACCAGAAGATCATGGGATGGAATTTGAGACTTGGCATTCTTTATATCAGCGCAGACATACTCTTTTTTTGCACCAAAATGTTTTACGTAGCATTCATAGGCAAATTGCTTTTTCATAGCTGGTTCCCACTGATTTGCCCAGACAGTCTGAAAGCGTGAGGATGCTTGTTCTAGTCCAAGACGAAACCCGCCTACTCCAGCAAAAAGCTCTACAACACGAATAGGCTTTTCCATACGACCACCTCAAAATACACAAAAACCAAGGCCCGCATAGCTGACCTTGGTTTTTGTTTATAAAATATTCAGCAATTGATTCCCCATTCGTGTGATGAGAGGAACGACCAATGCATTGCCCATAATAAAATACCGTTGTCTTTCGGGCATTCCCGTATCAGTCCAGCCCGTGTCGAATCCATTCATGCGTTCACATTCTTCAGGCATTAGGCGACGAAGCTTTTTCGTATGCGGGTCTTCGATAACATGGGAACTTCGGTTTTTTGTTCCCTCACTAGTAAGCATCGTGCGACCTGGTCTATCAAGGGGGTCCGGAAAAGCAATGGGACCTTCAGAGAATTTGTATGCAAAACCGGTTTTCGATACGCGGTCTATCGTTTTTGCGCCTTTCATGTATTCCCATTTGGGAAGTTCTTCAGAAGAAAGAAAGTATTTATCATCGATATCACCATCAACAACAATGGAACTCAATTTTTGCGCGGGCTCTCCATGTGGTGTCGTTTCTGCCGAAAAAACATGACCATCAAGCATTACACCGCTATTATAAAAGGTGGTCTTAAAACGTTTGGTAACTTCTACTGTATCTTTGAATTCATTCAAATCTGTGTATGTGATTTTTGTTTTGTCTGCTATTTCTTTTTCAAGAGGAAATGCGCTTGCAAAGAATCCTTTTTCTACAAGCCAATTCAAATCCGATTTTGAAATAGAATCCTTTAACAGCCTTTTATATTGTTTAGTCGTATTTTTAAAAGCGAAAATGAAAGTTCTCCTACGGCGCTGAACACAACCATACTCTGCTGCATTGATGACACGCCATTCAACACCGTAGCCCTCTTCCTGCAAGCATTTCAAAATGATGCCGAAATCCCTTCCGCGTTGCGCTGTCGGCGATTTTAGCAATCTATCAACATTTTCGAGTAAAACATACTTCGGATGGTGCCTTTGTATGATTCTGTGAATAGACCACCACAGGACTCCTTTTTTTCCCTCGATACCTTTTGCGCCAGTACTTGCTACGGAATAATCTTGGCAGGGAAAACCGCCGACCAGTAAATCATGCTTAGGCACTTGGTCAATAACAGTAGCGATATCTTCGTTAGAACAAAAAGACTTTTCGCCAAAATTCCGGGTGTAGCATTTGTAAGCCCATTGCCCGGCCTGACCGGGTTCCCATTGGTTTGCCCATACTGTTTGAAACCTAGAAGAGCTGCGTTCAAGACCGACTCTGAATCCCCCAACGCCAGCAAATAGCTCTACAACACGAATCGGAGCATCTGCAGCCACTTTTATAACACCTCGACTTATGATATAATTATAATTAAGTATACCATAATGCACGCAAAAGATCAAGCATTTTTGCAGCATTGTAAGTAACCTTGCACATTATACCAGAAAACAGCAAAAAGATCAAGTACTTTTTTCGGAGGTGTCAAAATGTCCAACACATACAAAACAAAAGAAGATGTACTAAGGCGTGCACAGGAGGCCGTTGGCAAGACTTTTGGCGAAATCGATAAGACAGGTCGGTTATCCACAGGAAAAGGTGCTGCCGGCAACGTTATCGAAGAGAGTTGGTTCGGATATCGTCCGAACAGTGACCCCACGCCGGATTTTGAAGAAGCAGGCGTAGAGCTGAAAGTGACTCCTTTTGAAAAAACTGCAAAAGGGATCCGTGCAAAGGAACGGCTTGTTTGTGATATGCTTAACTATATGGAAGAGTATAAGGTTCCTTTTGAGCAGAGTGCATTTTGGAAAAAATGTGCTTGTATGCTTTTGATGCCCTATCAATATGAAACTGGTGTAGATAAAAGGGATTTGCGTATCGCGGATGCGTTTATCTTTGATTTCCCGGAAGAGGATCTTCAGGTCATTCGCAATGACTGGAAGATATTGATGGACAAAATCAAGTCTGGTCATGCGCATGAAATCAGCGAGGGCGACACGATGTATTTAGCGGCTTGTCCAAAAGGAAGAAACGCAAAGGATACTCGCCAGCAGCCATTCAGTGATATCCCAGCAATGAAGAGGGCATATTCTCTAAAGCAAAGTTATATGACTCAGATGCTACGAGAACGCGTTTTCGGTGGCGCACCCAATGAACACATTATTCGTGACCCGGAATCTCTCCGTGAAAACACATTTGAAGCTCAAATCAGTAAAATAGTGAAGCCTTATTTGGGGATGAGTAGAACTGATTTACTGCGGAAATTCAATGTATCTCCTAATGCCAAAAATGCAAACGCATTATTGTTTGCAGCGATGTTGGGGATAAAGGGAAATGTTGCTCATACAGACGAATTTCGTAAGGCATCCATCGTTCCCAAAACGATCATGGTTAGCTCAAATGGAAAAATAAAAGAGAGTATGTCGTTTCCAGCAATCGACTTCTGTGCTATTGTCAATGAAGAATGGGAAACATCTACTCTGTATGAGCAGTTGGCACCGACTAAGTTTCTATTCATCATTTTCAAGAAGACGCCGGATGGTGATAGTGCTTTCCAACGTATCCAATTTTGGAATATCCCAGTTGAAGACTTGGAAGAAGTCCATGATGTTTGGCAAAAGACAGTAAATACACTTCGCAGAGGCGTTCGTATCATTAAAGACGATAAAGGATACTGTCATAGCGACTTGCCAAAAAAGTCGGAGAATAGAGTGTCCCATGTTCGTCCTCATGGACAGAATGCAAGTGATGTGGCGCAGTTGCCCGATGGCGGTTATATGACTAAGCAATGCTTTTGGCTGAACAATACGTACATCGAAAAAGTGACTCATTCGGAGGATTTGTAAATGGCAGGATATCTTTTTTTACTTGGCGAAATAAAGGATGCCAACGATAAGGTGATAAAAAACGCAAATGCCATATATAACGAGGTTTTCTCGACGGGGACATATAGCACACGAATGCATTTGGAGAACACCTTGAAAGCCGGAAATTGGTCCCAATCAAGGGCTAAACAATCCACTTTCACAGACTATTTGGGAATGAAGGAAAACGATTATGTTTTCTTTTTCTTTGACCGTGAGATACACGGAATGGGGAAACTTGTAAATATTGGAGAAGATTGCAAATACTGGGGCTATATCGGCGCAAACAAACCAGAAGCTTATTCTGAAAATCAAATTGAAAATGTAAAACTCTTCCCCGAAATCACACCGGACAACCGATGCGTATGCTTCTTTAAACCTGTACTAGAAACGTATAATTCATCAGTAGATATGGATGAGGCTCTCACATCGTATCCAAATGCATTCAAGGCGTTGCGCGTCATTGATGGGCGCTCATTTATCAAAATGGACGATGAAGAATCCTTCGCGTTAGCAGCGTTGATTAGGAGACGGACGAACTCCTCAAAAACGATAGCCTTTGAGAATCAAATTCATCGTATAGTATATGAAAAAGTATCGAAAGAAAACCAGTATTTTCTAACAGCAAAGTCGATTTTGCAAACATATCCAATAGTGAATAAAGATGGAATATGTAGTGAACAAATGGTAGAGGCCGCTGCAATAGAAAGACTTTCTAAAGAAAATCGTCTTATAAAGGACACCGATTGTTTGCAACGATGGGACTATGTATGTCATCAGGTATCTGCATCTCCATTCAAACCTATCAAATATATGGAGTGGATTGATATTTTCGGGTATCGAAAATCCGCATGGGATGAAGAAATCGGTATCCCTGTCCCTTTTAGCATTGATAAATATCTTGTGGTTGAAATTAAAAAAGATTACCTTAGGGAAAAAGATGCCGCTGCAGTTACACAGGTGATGAAATATGTCGACTGGGTCACAAGAAAATATGCGAATAATATCTATCCCATGGTGACAGCCTATATCATTGCAAATGGGTTTGATGAAGATTTTAAAAGGAGTTGTCGGGAGACGGGCATCAGAAATTATAATTTAGGTTATCGAAACTCTCAGCCCCAAACGTGGATGGATATAAAACTTATCAAATACTCTTTTGATGGCCAAGAAATATCTTTTGTGGAAGTTCCAAACGTGTAAGATATGAAACATCCAAAATCATATGATACAACGCCGGAAATATCGAGGCGTATGTCTCGTGTACATTTAAAACAAGGAAAGGCGGAAACTTTGTTAGCCAAAGCCCTTTGGCATAAAGGTCTTCGCTATAAACGTAATGACAAATCTTTGCCTGGGTCTCCTGATATTGCTATTCAAAAATATCATATTGCAATATTTATTGACGGCGAGTTTTGGCATGGACAAAATTGGGATGAACGCAAGAAAAAGCTCAAGCACAATCGAGAGTATTGGGTAGAAAAAATTGAAGAGAATATCACCCGCGATATAAGAAACGATAAGGACTTGCAAGCACGGGACTGGGTGCCGGTTCATTTCTGGGAAAAGGAGGTCTTAAAGAATCTTGATAGTTGTATCGCTAGTATCGAAGAAATAGTTGAAGTTCAACGAGAGCTTTTGATAGATGGAAAAGAAATCGAGCTATATGACCAAGGTGACGAAATCGTTGAATATGGATTAAGCAATTATTAATGCCGACAAAATTGGTTGCAAAGATATAGCATAATTTGAGGGATTGCTAGGTGTGACTTTGTAGTTCCATTTAGGGAATCTGACTTCAACAGGGCCACATAATCTTCCACTCAAAATACTCAGCCTGCGTGATCTCTCCCGCATACAACTTCTTCTGAACCGCAGCCCAATCCTTTAGAAAATCATCCAGAATCGTATCATCGAACCACATGGCCACCGGGGAGCGTGGCGGCCAGCTATCGTTGTCATCATAGTGCAGCGCAAGGTTTGGGTTGGCATTGTACCGTGCTGTGCCGCGCTCGGTGGGCACCAGCTTGATAACGCCGGGCTGCTCCTCGTCCAGCCAGAAAAGCTGCTCCAGAATATCATTCGCCGGACCGTTTCCGCCATCGGAAAGTGCCAACGGGGAAACACGCAAAGCCTCTGCTATCTGATTTAGCAGGGGCTTTTTTGGTACACGGTAACCCATTTCGTACTGCGCAATGCGGTTTGCGCTGAGGTCGACCAACTCGCCCAACTCTTTCTGGGTCATGCGGCGGTGCTGGCGGATGCGCTTGATTTTCTCTCCGATGTTCATTTCGTTCACTCACTTTGAAGGATTTTCCTTATTGTACCACACCATAACATAAAAGCGCAAGAAAAAAGTAACAATTTTGCGAAAACTATTGACATTCGCATAAAAGCGCAGTATCCTATATTCACATCGCAAATATGCGAAAGTAAAAACTCAAGGATGGTGATCGAATGGATTGTAAAGAAATCAGAGAAATGTACAAGCTCATGTTTGCGGAGTACCCGGACATTGTAACGGTCAAGGATCTGCAAGCCATGCTGGGCATCAGCCGCCATGCGGCCTATGACCTGCTGGGAGAGGGCGAAATCAGCTGCATCCGGCTGGGAAACGCCTACAAAATCCCCAAAATCAATGTGATCAATTATGTTCTGAAAAGTCCGTGCGGTCAGACCCGCGTGAGCGCGTAGGAGCTGCCTTGATTTTGGCAAGAGCACCTCCCCGTCTCAAATAGATTCGGCACCTTGAAAACTGCATATCCGACAAGCAAGGTACATTCACCACATTGCCGTCAACTTACGAGTACGGCAGCGCAGACAGAGTACGCGCTATGACTGCCACAGGGCACGAGCGATTCAATCTCTGGTAAACACTCCGTGGCGGAGTGGAGCGCAATGACAGATGTGGTCATAAAGATACTTCCGTCCAGTCACAGTTCACACAATGAGGGCGGCAGGCAGAGAACCTGGCTGGGGTAAAAATACCCATGATGCCGTTGCAGCCGAACGGCAGCCTTGCAAGTCGTCCCCGCAGCTGGGGCAAGGTGGGCAAATGCAGCTGTAAATCGAAATGTTATCCCGAAAGTGTACCGAACGGATTCACTTTTTCCAGCCCAGTAAAAGTAGTGAATCAGAACAGTATACTTTCGGAAAATTTATTGGGAGTGAATCAGATTTGATTCACAATTCAGAGGGAAAGGTGTAAAAGTGAATCAGTTCTGATTCACTCGCAGTAACCGCCCAAATCCGCCCGGTGTGGGGCAGATGCCACACGCAGCACACGGATACGAAGCAGCCAGAACGCCCGCCGTTTGGCGCACTTGTGGGGGTGTGGGGCAGCGTGAGCCGTACAACTTAACACTAGAGAGTAAAACTTACTACACACAAAACGACGATAGTATGAGATAATAGATATATACCAAAACAGAAAGGACGATGCGAATGAATTATGAAAAACTTCCCAAAACGATCTCCGCCGAAGAACTGCTCTCCACGCCGCTGCCGCCGGTCAAGTGGATCATTCCCGGTCTGCTCCCAGCCGGTCTTGCACTGTTTGCTGGCCCAAGCAAGGCGGGCAAAAGCTGGTTGACCTTGTGGCTGTGTTTGCAGATCGCGCAGGGCAATCCTGTCTGGGATCGAGAAATAGAGCCACGCACCGTGATTTATTTTTCGCTGGAAGATACATTTAATCGTTTGCAAAACCGCATTTTTCAGCTTATCGACGGCGGAGATGCCCCAGAGCGTCTGATTCTCCAAACGGAATGTCCGAGTATTGGGCAGGGCTTAGAGGAACAGGTAGAATCTTTGATTCATACATACTGCGATGTTGGCTTGATTGTTATCGATACACTTCAAAAAGTGCGTGTGAGCGATGGAAACGGCGGGATGTATGCAAACGACTATAAAGAAGCGGGGGCATTGAAAAAGATTGCCGACAAGTATGGCATCTGCATATTGCTGATTCACCACTTGCGCAAGCAAACTGCAACCGACCCATTTGACCAGATTTCAGGCTCCACAGGTCTTATGGGTGTGGCAGATACCAGCTGGGTTATGCAGCGCAAGCGAATGAGCCAGACTGCTGACATTTTGCTTACCGGACGCGATATGGACGACAGGACGCTGCATTTGCGTGAGGAAAACTGCGTCTGGACTTTGGAAGATGAAGAAACCGCAGAGGAACGAGAAATCAAGGCTGTGCCGGACTACTTGTGGAAAGCGGCTGAGTACATCGAAGGTGTCGGAAACTGGCAGGGAACGGCATCTGAGTTGCTTGCAGCGGCAGGTATTGAAAATGCCAAACCGAACCAGTTCACCTACAACATGGCGAAGTATTTCGATAAAGTGTTCGAGCCGAAAGGGATTCACTATAAAACCCATCGAAAAAACAAGGTTCGCCTTTTGAACTTCTATGGTGACGATGGTGACGGTGGTGACGATGATATTGACATAACTCAATTATCGGGGTGGGGTATCCCAGAAAGACCGTCACCATCGTCACCATCGTCACTCGGAGCGCTTGAGGGAAGCAAGCATGGGCGAAGTGTTGCCACAGGGCAACCCGCCGAAAAGCCTACGGGGACAGCCCCGAACCCCTGTGAGGCTGCGAGCGCATGAGAAAGCGCAGCGTTGGGATCAATGTCCGCGTCAGCGTCACAGAGAAACGAAAAATGACGCTGATGGCTAAACGATGCGGTTTGTCGCTTTCAGAATATTTACGCCAGCGGGCGCTGGGATATGAACCGGGCGGGCATCCGCCCAAGGAGGTATTTGATGTGTTGGATAAGATTGATGAAATGGCAGAAAGCTGTTCTGTGCGAGATGGCGCGGCCATCAACGCCCAGACCGACCGCATGAGGGACCTGCTCATTGGCGGTAACTAAGATCTGGACGATCAAGGACAGCTTACAGCGCGTCCTTGATTACGCAGCCAATCCGGACAAGACCGAGTACGATGCCCTTGCCCAGACACTGCACTACGCAGAGAACGATGCCAAGACCAAGCTGAACGAGAGCGCCCAGCTTGTCACCGGCATCCATTGCAGGGCAGACCATGCGTGGGAGGATATGCGGGCTGTACAGGAGCGCTTTGGTAAAACAGACGGCGTGGTGGCGCTCCATGCCTACCAAAGCTTCCGCGAGGGTGAGGTAACCCCGGAGCAGTGCCACGAGATCGGCGTGGCACTGGCCCGCAAGGTCTGGGGCAAGCGCTTCCAAGTGCTGGTCGCTACCCATATGAATACGGATAATCTGCACAACCACTTCGTCATCAATTCTGTGTCTTATGTGGACGGGAAGAAATACGAGCAACGCCGCAGCCAGTATGCGGAATTTAGAGAAACTTCAGACAAGCTGTGCCGGGAGTACGGCTTGTCGGTAGTGGAGCAGCCCAAGGCCAAGGAACCGGCGCGGTACGCCCGGATGCGGGAGGCCATCGACCAAGCCTGTGAGGATGCCAGTACCGCCGAGGACTTCCACAGGGCGCTGTATCGGCAAGGGTATATTTTCGGCAGTGACCCGAACCGAAAGTACGCAACCATCCGGGCGCGGGATGGCGGACGAGCCGTGCGACTTTATCGGCTGGGAGAAGAATACGATTTACCTGCCATAGATGACCGACTGCGCGGAAATTACCTGTTGTATGGACCAAGGCTGTATGAGCTGAAACATCCACCCCGGCAAAACACGCCGAAACGGTATCGCCCCAAGGATACCTATGCAGGAAAAGGCATTCTAGAAATTTTCCTTGATGTGTTCTTTGGTGAATCTCAGATGCACCGCTTGTATCTGTACTACTGTTATCAGTTAGGCATCCTGCCCAAGAAACAGCAACCGCGTATCAACCGCCCGGAACTGGAGCGCATCTGGAAAGATACCGAGAAAATTCTTGCAGAACACGCTTTTGTCCACGACCACAAGTTCCCGTCTTTACAGGCAATCGTGGACTACCGCAAGGGTTTGTCCCAGCAGATGGAAACCCTTGCCGCGCAGCGGGCGGAAGTCGTTAAGCAGATGCGCCGTAAGGATGCACCGCCGGAACTGGCAGACCGCCGTGCAGTGCTTACCTGTAAGATTGCTGAACTCCGCAAAGAGGACAAGATTGCAGAGGGAGCCATCAAGCGTATTCAACGCACACGCGAATCCAACCATATTGACCGGGAAAACAGGATGCCGCTGCATCCCAGACCACGCCGCCGCAGACGGGAACGGGAGCGCGAATGATGTCAGTTTGCACCCAATGTGCAGGATGGTTCTTGTGCAATTCTGTGAATAGCTTTCCGGCAGGATTGATGGTATCGTTGTACCGAACCCAAAATGCAGCAACTTGAAAAAAGGAGAGATGCCTATGGTAGCAGGACGCTTACAGGAGAAAAACGGATTTTATTACATCGTGCTGAGTTACACGGACTCGGCGGGCAAACGCCGTCAGCCGTGGATCGGCACAGGGCTGCCCGTCAAGGGCAACAAAAAACGCGCCGAAAAAATGCTGGCGGATACGCGAAAGGATTTCACGATTCCCAAGGGTCAGGTGTCCGAACTCAGCCCCGATATGGCATTCAGCGACTATATGCGGTACTGGCTGAAAATGATGCGCACAGCCGTAACGGAAACTACTTACTCGTCCTATTGCTTCAATGTGGAAAAGCACATCATTCCCTACTTTGAACCGCTGGGCGTAACGCTGGCAGGGTTACAGCCGCGCCAGATTCAGAGCTTTTATCTGCACGAAGCGGAAACGCTGAAAAATACATCTATCCTGCGATTCCACGCCAATCTGCACAAGGCGCTGAAATACGCCGTGCGCATCGACCTGATCACCAGCAACCCGGTGGACAAGGTGGACCGCCCAAAGCCGCAGGCGTTCATGGCAAGCTATTACAGCGCCGAGGAAATGGAAAAGCTCTTTGAAGCCGCCCAGGGGCATAAGCTGGAACTTATCATCCAGCTTGCAGCCTTTTACGGACTGCGCCGTGCCGAGGTGATGGGCTTGCGGTGGGAGGCCATCGACTTTGAAGCCAAGACGCTGACCATCCGCCACATCGTGACCAGCACCCGCATCGATGGCAAGAAGATTTTGGTGGAGGCTGACCGCGCCAAAACGAAATCCAGTCTGCGCACCTTGCCGCTGGTAGACCCGATTGCGGAGCGCTTAAAAGCCGTCAAAGAGCAGCAGGAATACAACCAAAAAATCTGCGGCAACTGCTATAATCAAGAGTACCTTGGCTATGTATTTGTGGATGCAATGGGAAATCTGATCCAACCGGATTCCGTGACGACAGGCTTTCCACAGCTGCTGAAAGAGAACGGTCTGCGCAGGATTCGCTTCCATGATTTGCGCCACTCCTGTGCCAGCCTATTGCTGAAAGAGGGCGTGCCGATGAAGCAGATTCAAGAGTGGTTGGGCCACAGCGATATTTCCACCACAGCCAACATTTACGCACATCTGGATTCGCAGTCTAAGAACCTGAGCGCCCGGACGATGGCAAACACGCTGACACTGCCGAAAGCGCAGCCCATAAAGAAGTGGTAATTTGAACAGCGGCGGCATCTGAGGAATCAGGTGCCGCCTTTTTGCTGTCAATTTGTACCCAAGCTGCGGGAAGAATCTTGTGTAGTTCTGTGAATAGCTATTTGCCGCGATTGCTGGTATGATTTGTACCGAACCCGAAAATCACTACTTGAAAATAAAGGGGAGATGTTTATAAGAAAAGTTCGGGGATTTTACAAAGCGGCAATAAAAAATCACTACCCAATGTGAAATTGAGTAGTGATACTTGGCGCAGACGGTGGGATTCTCCCGCGCCCTTGCAACAGTCCGCAGGACTGTTGCAGCCCGGCGGGACGCAAAGCGCCGGGCACGGGCTGTTCGAATCCCACCTTGCAACCCTTGCATAGTTTGCCGCAAAAATAAAAGACAGCACCCCGCAGGGTGCTGTCTTTGGCGCAGACGGTGGGATTCGAACCCACGTGGCATTGCTGCCAAATTGATTTC
>ENA-UONS01001961-UONS01001961.1-human-gut-metagenome-genome-assembly--contig:-CS19-NODE-1961-length-17390-cov-7.047822_pt1 | contig 17390 bp, 14 predicted proteins | sample MGYA00242458_ERZ724005 | MGnify/ENA metagenome assembly ERZ724005
CCTTTCCTCAAAACTATATGCAATTAATATTCTTTTATCCACTATTTTTTAAGATGCTATTTATTTTTTCGCATCTCCTCCTTTGTATATTTTATTCAATCACATCTATTTTATGAGCCAAATCTTCTAAAAATTTTTTTGTACCAAGTTCTTTATCTATAATATCATTATGGATAGCTATTATATTATTATTTTCAAAAACCCTATCCTGAATATCATTTGGTTTTGTAGTAAAAATATATGACTGAATGTCTTTACCACCTGATTCTTTATTCAAACGATATAACAGCAATTTTATATTGATATCAGACATACTATAGCCTAAATATAATATACTATAATCTTTCCAATCTTTCTGAAGTTGTTTGTCCAAAAAAGAAGAAAAATCCATTCGTTCAAAGTATTGACTTTCAGATAATACAATAGATTTATCGTTTTTAATAGTGCCATGATATTTCATTAACCGTGTCTTAGAACAATCTGCTAATCGAAGTTCTTCCAATGACTCCACAACATTTAAGGCTTCAGATTGCATTTTGTAGTAGCGCTCAATAGTGTCATCATAATTTGTAGTATATATGACCGGAACATTTAACTTTTTTATCAATTGATAAATAGTACTATTTTTTATTTTATCATCAGAAACGTTCAAATGCTCTTTTAGCTTGTTAAACAAATTAGTATCGCCTTTACACAATTTATAGTATTCTGCTAATAACAAATAATCCCCATAACATTCAAATATCTCTGTGTCATATCCCAACTCATTTCCAAGCTGTTCTATTAAATCACTCCATGTAGGAAGAGATACCGAGTTAGATATTCCAGCCCCAACAAACAGCATTAATTTTCCTTCTTTTATTAATTTTGCTATTACATTAATATGATTTTCATATTCCTCATTTAGTTTTTCATTGTCTGACACAGGATTTGTAGTCAAATATTCTTTTAAACCTTCTAATGCCTTTCTACGCATAGAAATTTCATTTTTCATTCCTCTTAAATCCAGTTCATATAATGTTTGGTGCTCTATATTTTCCGCACATTTTGGAATAAAAATACCATCCCAGCCAAAAACCTTTTTATCCCTTAAACTTTTAGTATATATCTCTGATATTTCACCTTCCATTTTTTTATCTATTATTTTTATTCTTTTCCCATCACAAAAGCCAATAACAGAATGTGCCACTGCATGGTTTTGTATTTTTCCCTTCTCATCTTTAATACTGCAAAAAGAGCATATTTTTTCTGCTCCTAATTTGTCAAAAAAATTTTGTGTGCATACATCAGGTAGACCAGAAAAAGCATCTATGCAAAGCATCGTATGTTCAACAATAACTGGACGTTTTACTAACTTAAACGCTTGAAGTGTTTTATTTCTTATTAATGTGTTATAGTCATCTGTTTGCAGTTCTTTTAGTTTATAATTAATGTATTCAATTTCATAGTCACACGTTCCAAAAATCTCTTTTATCTCTTTGTATTTATCTTCATTGCCAGAAACAAAATATATTTTTTTCATATAACTAGTATACCCTTCTAAACTCTGACTCTACTATATTTCCAAAGCACTGAGATTCCAACTTTTCCCAAGTTATCTTCTATGCACTTAAATATCTAATCCTATAAAAAGGCCATGTGATGACAGCTTTTCACAAGCATATTTATTCAACATATTATCCAAAACTATCTCTCGCCAATTCATAATTCCCACATATATCTAACGATATTATTGCTGTCTGCTCTAAATAATCTATACATTCCAATATATACTGATCAGAAAATCGTTTTGCCTTATCTTCAGACCAATTTTTTAACTCTTTTATTAAATCTTCTCTGTTTTTGGGCATTCCATTTTGTATCAGATACAAGACAGTGGCAACACCTTCTAATTTTTTATCTGTTTCTATGGCATTTACATATTCGGTTGCTTTTATCACCGCTGTATGCAGCTTATTCAGCTTAATGTCCACTTTCTCACTACAGAGCACTTGATATATTTGTTCAAATGTTTCCTTGGAATTATCAATTCCATAATAACCTTGATATTCTTTTATATTTTTTGCAACGATGGTAATCGAGTGAGAATACGGTCCATATTTCCATTTGTCAAACTTAAAATATTCCTCTTCTAAAAATAAGTTAACAAAATAACCTGTTTTTTGTAATCTGGTATGATTAAATTTTTTTAAATTCAAACGCATATCCAACAGAACCATTCCAGAAATGCTAATTTGCGGTGGTCTTTTTGGAACAGCTTTATAAGAAGATGAGGGCTCAAAAATAATAAAATCATATCTGTCTCCAAGCCCGATAATTTTCTTCTCTATAATACACTTCACATCTGACCAAATTAATCCTCCATTTCCACATCCCAACGGAGGAATCGCAATCTTTCTAACCCCTAGTTCTGGAATCAATTGAACAAAATATTCCATTGCTGTTTCAATGTATTCTATTTTTGAATTCTCGCGCCATTTATTTTTGGTTGGAAAATTCACAATCGTGATACCATCTTCGACATAATAATGGACCTTTCCAACTGTTAATTCACCAGACTTGCATGCCTTAATATATGATTTATTATTTTCTGGAAATCTTACTTTAAACTGATACGCAATTCCCTTTCCCATGTAGCCTTCACAATTTACCGTATTAACAAGACAATCCGCGTCACATTCAAACATATTTCCCTTTGTATATTTAATCATATTTTTCCCTCTTTAAAACCATTTGGGCTGAATACTTACATATGGAGGTTGTTCCGTGATTCCTTTTTCCCAAAATAATTTTTCTATATACAATTTCGTTTCCTCATCTGGTACATATATACACTGAAACAGCTCTGCTGGAATCCTTTTCTCGGTTAAGCATTCTGCCATCTTAACATTACGCGAATATTCATCTGTTGCCCCAGCCTTTTCCATAGTATCCCAATCAATTTTTGCTATACCATCAACATAATCGTATAACACGCAATCGCGCTGTGACAACGGATGTTTCACTAAGACTTTGAAATTATTAAATTCTGCCATTGCTCTTTTAATGCATATGTATGCAAACTTCTCTTCTGAATATTTGTTTTTAACAGCCACATCAAAGGCAGAATATGGATGGAAATGAAAAGGAGTATACTTGTCTAAATCCAATTCTTCTCTTTTATTAATAATTTCGGAATCCGCAACATCTTCAAAAATTATATCATGCCCTAATAAATACCTTCTCGGCAATAACCCATAATCAATTATGGTTTTCATATTATCCACTTTAGTAAGATGATATAGTAATTTTTTATCTCTAACGCCATCTAATCCCATCTTTTAGTATTCTCCCTTCCTTTATATTTTAACTCCATTCTGATTTATCTATTACTCAATGTATTTCCCACAAAATGCTTTTAACTATTTCCATTATGCCACAAAACCTCTGGAAACACCAGCAAAACCACCACCAAATTACACATAAATATTGTCATTCAAATTATTATATAACTTATCTTATATATCTTTTTTCCGCCTGGCTTGACCAGGCGGAATCTTCTCTATCTTTCCCTATTCTGCTTCTTTTGCGCTACTCCACCGTAACACTCTTCGCCAGATTCCTTGGCTTATCCACGTCAAGTCCCTTAGCTACGCTGACATAATAGCCCATCAACTGCAGCGGGATCACCGCCAGACTGGTGGCGAAGCACTCCTCTGTCTTCGGCACATATACGGTAAAAGAAGCGGTGTCTTCGATATTATAATTTCCATATGTAGTCAATCCCATGAGATACGCTCCACGGCTCTTGCACTCTACCATATTGGAAATGGTTTTCTCGTAAAGATCAGACTGGGTGAGGACGCCGATCACCAGAGTCCCATCCTCAATGAGACTGATGGTACCGTGCTTCAGCTCTCCTGCTGCGTAAGCCTCTGAATGAATGTAACTGATCTCCTTCATTTTCAGGCTGCCCTCCAGGCTGATGGCATAATCCAGGCCACGTCCGATGAAAAACACATCCTTTGCATTGGCCTGTTTGGAGGCAAACCACTGGATCCGCTCCTTGTCATCCAGGATTTTCTGGATTTTTTCCGGAAGGGTCTGAAGCTCTGCGATCAGATCCTGATAACGCTCCTGGGAAATGAGCCCACGCACCCTGGCAAACTGGACGGCCAGGCAATAACCAGCGATCAGCTGGGTGCTGTACGCCTTGGTGGTAGCAACTGCGATCTCCGGACCGGCAAGGGTATAGAACACATTATCCGCCTCACGGGCAATAGAGCTTCCTACCACATTGACGATACCAAGCGTTTTCAGCCCCTTCTTCTTCGCCAGACGAAGGGCTGCCAGGCTGTCTGCGGTCTCACCGGACTGGCTGATCACCACCACCAGATCAGTGGGATCCAGAAGCATCCTGCGGTAACGGAACTCCGAAGCCAGATCCACACGGACCGGAATCTGGGCCAGATCCTCCAGCACATACTGGCAGGCTACCCCTACATGATAGGCAGAACCACAGGCTACAATATAAATCTGGGAAAAAGACTGAATCTCTTCCTCGGTAAGACCAACCGAGGACAGATCAATCGCTCCGTCTTTTAAGACAGAGTTCAAAGTATCCTGAACGGCCTTTGGCTGCTCATGGATCTCTTTTAGCATAAAGTGCTCATAACCGGCTTTCTCCGCTGCCTCGGCATCCCATTTGATGGTCGTAGGCTTTTTCTCAATCTCATCCCCATCCAGGTTGTAGAAAGTCACCTTGCCATCTGCCAGGCGGGCCATCTCCAGATTGCCGATGTAATAAACGGTACGGGTGTATTTCAGGATGGCCGGAACGTCAGAAGCCACATAACAGTCCCCATTCTCCACTCCAATGATCATAGGGCTGTCCTTACGTGCCACGTAAATCTCTCCCGGATAATCCTGGAACATGATTGCCAGGGCATAAGAACCACGGATACGGACCATGGCATGGTTGATGGCATCCACCGGGGTATGCTCATACTTCTTATAATAGTAATCAATCAGCTTCACAGCCACCTCTGTGTCTGTGGAGGAATAAAAGGTATATCCCTTACGGAGCAGCTTATTCTTCAGCTCCTGGTAATTCTCAATGATTCCATTGTGCACTCCCACCACATTTCCTTCCTCAGAGGTATGTGGATGGGCGTTGGTCTCAGAAGGCTCCCCATGGGTAGCCCAACGGGTATGACCGATCCCACAGGTACCAGCCAGAGCATGACCGTGGTCGGTTTTCTCTAATAAAGCTTTCAGACGACCCTTAGCCTTCACGATCTTCGTGGCATTGACGCCGTCACGAACCGCAAGACCTGCTGAGTCATAGCCACGATATTCCAGTTTCGATAAACCATCCAACAGTATGGGCGCAGCCTGGGAATGGCCGGTGTAGGATACGATTCCGCACATAAAATTTGTTCTCTCCTCTATAGCTGTTTAATTGATTCCATACTCTTCCAAGAGTTTTTGTCGAAAAGCAGGATCGTCAAGGGCTCGTTTCAGGTCGTCAATGCGATTGTCTTTTAGTAGAGCTTTGGTAAGTCGCTGCTCAAGCTCTGCGCCGATCTGGATTCCCTCAGACCTTCCAGCAGCACGTCCCTTTTCCTGCAAATCCCGAAGTCCCTTACAAACATTCACTGTTTCTTCCTCTTCTTTTCTTTCTATCTTCATTCCAGTCATCTCCTCCATTACACGGACAGCCTTCCTGTCTACATTTTCAAATGATGCATTCGTATTTACAAACCGATCTAATTTCTCTCCATCAACAGAATATTTGATAAACTGCATCACTTCCCGGAAATTAGAAGTAAAATGTTCCAACTCCTCTTCACTCATCTCCCCTGGCGCAATCAAATTGATCCTATAATCCGGAACCAAAGCCAATATCTTTTCATCCTGTACTACCAACATCTCATGCAATGACCTAGGCGCATCCCAACTATCAGCTCCGAAATACACAACAACTGTTATAATTGGAAGCAGCCTGTCTTCTCTGTAAAATCCAGAAAGAAACTCTGCATAATCTGGTTTCTTCTCTTTAGGATTTTTCTCCTTCCACGCTTTTTTATGAGAAGCCTCTGCTTTCTGCACCTGCGCTGCATATTCCAGTGAATCGTAAACCATATTTTTCACTGGCATTGCATAATGAACATTGGATTGGTTCTCCACTCCCAGGAGCAGATACACCGCATTTTCATCTTCCATAACACACAGGATCTTAAACACATCTCTGTATTTCTGGTATGGCACCTCCGCCCCGTCAGCTCCATATGGAATAACTACATTCGCCGTATCCAGTTCCTTCAAATTCTTAGGGTCAATAACCTTTTCTCCTTTGTAAATCATATGGTTGAACACATCCGCAAAAACCTCTGTGTCCTCCATGTACTCTTTTGTGATGACATCCTTTCTTCCCATGGACTTCACCACCTTCTATGATTTGTTTTTCAGAAGAGCTTATGTAGGTTTGAAACTCTAATGATGTATATAGGATAGCATACCGTTTCCTTTTCTGGAAGGAAAATATATTGGAAAAGTATGAATTTTATTTAATAAGTTTTTTAGAAAACTTTAAGGAATTTCACTCAGCATTTATGGGGACAGACCCCTTTTATCTTCCTTAGTTAAGTTGAAAATTTTTCTATAAATTGACAATTAAATAACCAGATTTCCATTTCATATATCAAATTATATATTGAATTTGATATTTCTTTACCCAATACAAGAAATTTGCTTTTCCAATCACTAAAATTTCATATTTTAAAATAATCAACTATACACTAATTTTCAAATTGTAAGCTATTTCTTTTCATTTTTAAATTGTTTTATGTCTTTAAAAAATCCCCAAATTATAATTATCATAATTATTCCTATTGGAAATGCTGATATAATACTTATACTTTGAATATTGTTCATAGAACTTTCTGAAAACACTAACGCGATTGGAAGTACAATCAATAATATACACCATAACAATTCTATCAATTTATGAGGATGCTCATTTTCCCCAAGCTGTTTATAACTATAACACGCTGCAGTATATGCAATTGAATCAAATGATGTAGCATAAAACGCAATCATACACAACACAGTAATCACAAGAATCACTTTTGAGATCGGCATTGTGTCAATAATACTCAAAATTAATCCATAAAGATCTCCATCCGATACATACTGCGCAATAAAATCTGCCTTTCCACTTGTCTGAAGTCCAAGTCCATAATTTCCAAGAACAACAAAACTTACAATTGTGGACCCCACACCAAACACATAACCTCCTAAAATAGTCTGTTTAATTGTTCTTCCACGTGAAATATTTCCAATAAAAAATGGAGCTGCAACAGACCAAACCATCCAGTAAGCCCAGTAATAAATTGTCCAATCTTGTGGAAAATTACTTGTACGCCCAGGATCTGTAAACGTGCTTAACTCTATAAAATTCTGAAGCATTTTCCCAAGACTTTGAAAACCATTCTCAACAATAAATTTTCCTTGCCCGCCTATAAGTATAACTATAATTAATAATCCAAAAAAAAGGTATATGCAGAGCTTCGCCAAAAAGCTTATCCCTTTAAATCCATGTAACACTGCATATGTATATACGACACATGTAATAAGAAGAATAATAATTGTAACTGCTGTTCTACTAAGCGTTATGCCAAACAATTTTACAATAATTGCTGCCAAAAGCGGTGTCGCAACACTAAAAGTAGTTGCTGTACCCGCAAGAAGCGCAAAAAGTGCAAATAAATCAATTATACGACCAATAATACCATCTGCATGCTTTCCAATAATTGGACGGCATGCTTCAGAATATCTTTGACGTTTTCTTTTTCTAACATGAATCATAAAACCAAATACAACTGCAAGTACAAGATAAAATGCCCATGGAATAAAGCTCCAATGAAATAATGGGAAAACCCCTGCCCATTCTGTTACTGAACCAAGTTCTTCCAAATGAGGGTTTGTCGCATACATTACCCATTCAGCAAATGAATAAAATAAAATATCTGCAGCCAAACCACATGTAAACATCATACTTCCCCATACAAAGAATGAATATTTTGGCTTTTCATTTTTTTTGCCAAGTACAACCTCTCCATATTTTGAAAAAGATAGGAAGATAGAAATAGCTAATACACTTATACCAATAAGCAAATAATAGATTCCCACTGTGTTTCCAAAGAAATATCGAATTTTACTAATAATATCGTTAGCTTCATTCGGAAAAGCAAACAACACTCCAGCTAATATCATAATAATAACAAATGGTGCTAAGGTAATTAGCCAGTCTATCCTACTGTTTTTTAGCTTGTTCATTTATATTTCCTCCATCTCCTGTGTATCATAATAATATCTATACTTATGTCCTGCATCAAAAGAAAATCCTACTGCTGCATTATTCTTATCTTTAAAAGCCTTTATTTTCCTTATTTTATCTTCAGTAATACCCAAGACATTAGCAATTCTTTTTAAAATCTTTGATCTAGTATTTTTTTCATATGATTCATCAAATTCTCGCAACTCATCCAATGTATCAAACTCAAAAATATAATCTGCTGGATATTTACGGACAGTCATTTTAAGTTCATCAATATGTTCAATGTAAATAGTTTCCCATAATTTATCTGCTGTTTCTGGTTTATGATACTCATTTTCAAGAATTTTTATAAATTTTTCACTAAATTTCTCTGACCAAAAAGCATGTCCGAGCATTACCCAAGAATCTGCTCCTCCTACAATAACATTTTCTATTATCCCTTCCTTCTCACTAATACACCACTCATCAGTTTTGCCTTCTACATATATAGTCGAGTAATAACTATCATCAACTTCTTTTTCAAACGGATTTTCTAAAAAATAATTATCAGATGAACAAATATAGCTATTTTTTAAGTAGTTTTTAGCAACATAGATACTAGCATTATTATTACGAACCAAGTATTCTGAATTATGAACCAAAATTACATCATATTTTTCTTTCAAATATTCAAATTGATCTGCCATATACCCCGTTACAATAATAATTTCTGTAATTCCTGCTTGTCGAAGTTGCCTAATTTGCCTTTCAATTAAAATTTCTCCTCGAACCTCAATTAACGCCTTAGGTTTTTCAAATGATAATGGTGCAAAGCGACTTGCGGTCCCCGCTGCCATAATAATTGCATTATTTACTTTCATCTATTTCCTCCATAAAAATTTTATAATATTCCTTAGCATAATGATATTGACAAAGCGAATATTCTCCAAACTCTACCCCCAAACTTCTTTTATACTCACACCAATTACTCCAAAGTAATCCACATGCAGCAATATAACAATAAATTTTTAATCGAGTTTCCTTTGCACACTTGTTTTCAAAATAAATATTAATCAACCTATCCACCTGTTGCTTATTATATAATGCATAAATACAAAACATAGCAATATCAATATGCGGATCTTGCATACCTGCATACTCCCAATCAATCAACCGAATATCCCCAGTTTTAGTAAATAAAAAATTATCAGGAACTGCATCAATATGGCTCAAACATTTATTCTCTATATGCTTTTCAATATAATCCTGCAAAGAAAAAATATGTTCTTTCGTTTTTCTATAGTCTTTATATATGGATTCTGCCCCATTCCAAAGTTTCTCATAAAAATCAATTTGTTTAAAAATGTTAAACTCATGATCAACTGTTAAATTCATATTGTGAAACTCTCTTAATTTTTTCATGCATGCTCTAAGATCATCTATATTTTCAGCATCACACACTCTAGATTCTTCTATAAATTCGGTTATTTTATAACCATTTTCCGGATTAATATATATAATATCATCACATATATTTTTTCCATCAATTTTTTCGTAAACCTGTGCTTCTTCTTTTCTATTGATAATCTGGTCTGTCCCTTCTCCTGGAATACGCATTATATATTTTTTATTTTTACACGTAAATAAAAATGATCTATTTGTCATTCCTTTTTTTAGGACTGTAATGTCTACAATTTCTGAACTATTTGCTTTAAGTACTTTCGATATTATCTCAATAGCATCTGACTTTAAATGGTTTGAATCTTCATCAAGTTCTCTAAGTTGTTCGTATGTATTAATTTCTACAACATCAGTTGCATGTACGACCCTGGCCGAAACAACCATTCTATCTTTTTCGTATAGTGTTTCTTCCCAGAATGAACTATCATAAAGTTTATTTGTTGACAAGGATTTAATTCGCGTTTTAACAATTTCAGCTTGGTCTCCAACCAAATATGCAATTCCAATCATAGCATTGCCTGCACTCTTTTCCGAAACTGTTACTAATTCCATCTTTCTATTAACTCTAACATCACTCTCATCATCAACCAAATCTGAAACCATATACCAAGAGTACAATTCATTACCTCTAAATGGATTTCTATCACACCATACATCTCCTGGAATAATATATGTATTTGAGATTTGATCCGCAATTAACGCTAATGAGTGAAGATTATTCTTTTTGGCATATTCATTATTAACAATTAATTCTACATTATATTCATCAATCAAATATTCAAAACGCTCTTTCAAAAAACCGACAATAATATAAATTTTTTCTATTCCAACCTCATGAAGTTGTTTTATTATCCTCTCGATTAAAGTTTCTCCATTGATTTCCAATAGGGATTTTGGAGTTTCAAGGTTAATCGGAACCATTCGCATTCCAAATCCTGCTGCAAGAATAATTGCATTCTTAGGGATACTTTTTTGAAATGCTTCTTTTGACTTAGATGTCAATCTCACCTCTTCATCCAAATACCCCTTTTTAATTAAACTCTTAATTGATTTGTTAACCATTCCTAATGAATGACCTGTTAACTCAGATAATATTCTTTGATTAATAAAAGGCTCTTTTAACAAAACTGATAATATATCCATCTCTTGTTTGTTCATAAATTACTCCTTTTTCATTTTCATGAACTATTATGTAGCAATATATCAGGGATCATATATTATCCAAATCCCTGACATATTAAATCAATCATTCGGCAATCCATGGTTGATACGATTTATCTTCCAAAATATCTGCAATTCTCTCGCATGCATGACCATCACCATAAGGATTACAAGCTTTTGCCATTTCATTGTATGCTTCTTGATTTTCTAAAAGTTCTTTAAAATTCTTATAAATCATTTCTTCATCAGTCCCCACGAGTCTCAACGTACCCGCTTTCACACCTTCTGGTCTTTCGGTTGTATCTCTCATTACAAGAACTGGTCTACCATAAGAAGGTACCTCTTCTTGAATTCCACCAGAATCTGTAAGGCATAAATGGCATCTAGCTTCAAAATTATGGCAATCAAACACTTCGATTGGCTCTATAATATGAATCTGATTGCACCCTCCAAGTTCCTCTTCTGCTGCTTTTCTAACTACCGGATTCATATGAATCGGATATACTGCCTTACATTCTGGATGCTCATCAAGAACTCGGCGAATTGCTCTGAACATATTATGCATTGGCTCACCCAGATTTTCTCTTCTATGTGCTGTAATAAAAATAAGTTTTCCATCACCAACCCAATCAAGTTCTGGATGTGTATAATCAGCTCTCACTGTATGTTGCATAGCATCTATTACTGTATTTCCAGTAATATAAATCTTAGAAGGATCCTTTCCTTCTTTTATCAAGTTATCTGCAGCCATCTGAGTTGGTGCAAAATTATACTGTGAAAGAATTCCCACAGCTTGACGATTAAATTCTTCCGGATATGGTGAATATATATTATAAGTACGAAGTCCAGCCTCCACATGCCCAACCGGAATCTGAAGATAAAAGCAAGCTAACGCAGTAACAAATGTTGTAGAAGTGTCACCATGCACAAGAACTACATCAGGTTTTGCCTCTTCTAAAACATTCTTAATTTTTTCAAGAATACCTGCTGTAATATCAAACAACGTCTGCCCTTGCTTCATAATAGAAAGATCATAATCTGGTACTACATTAAAAGTATTTAACACTTGATCCAACATTTGTCTATGCTGTCCAGTTACACAGACAAGTGTCTCCAAAGACTTTCTAGTTTTTAATTCATTTACCAACGGACACATTTTAATTGCTTCTGGTCTAGTGCCAAAGACCAACATAATTTTTTTCTTCATATCGTACCCCTTTCTTAAAACTTAAAAGTATCATTAAGTCCAAAGGAAAATATTAGCTTATCATATACGGATAATAAATTCTTGCTTGTGACTATTGAAAGTGAATATAATGCCATACCGATCTCCTCAATAAGAATAGTTCTTTTCATGCAGCTTACTCTTTATAATAAACATTATACGAATGCCCCACGACTCTCTCTTTTTCAGGTGGTAGTTTCATATAGTCTCCGTACCATCTTTTCAAAAACATATCATAATGTTCAAAACACAAAAAACTATGATTTTCGAATTCAATTTCTGTCAAATTATTAAACTCATCTGTATTAAATGTTTCCCAATCCCAATTATAAACAAAAAGCATTGCACAAACCAACTGGCTTTTAGGTTGTTTTTTGAGTTTCTTATTCAACCATATATTTGCGCGCCTTCCCAATTGCCATTTTGCAGCAACATCCCGAAGTTTCCTCTCTACTCCCAATTTTGTCTTTGGATAGTACGTAGAAAAAGCCCAGGCTTTTCTACAAAATAATGCTTGATAATACAAACATTTTCTACGCATTGTACTTTCGGGCACATAATCAAACACAAACACATCAATATATACTCCAATATCACATAAGTCTCTATGCATTGTTTCCGTTAACACAGTATTATTATTGTAAATTTTAGCTAATGATGCAGAATATAAAGAATTGGTTTCTATTGAGATAAATGTATGTTCATTCTTTAGCTCTTCTTTTACCTTTAAAAATTTTTCATATTCCTCACGTAACATTATTACATCTATATCATCATCCCAAGGAATATATCCTTTATGTCGTATTGCTCCTATGAGAGTTCCATACGCTAAAGAATATTTAATATTATTTTTTCTGCATAGATTGTCAAAATCAATAAGTATCTCTAACGCTATTTTCTTAAATTGTGCATTATTTATTACATTTTTATTCATTACACACATCACCTTATTTTGTATTTTTAACATAGAACCGTTTTCTATCATTGTAATAAATTCACATCCAAACTCTTCTTTAATATTACAACCTGATTTAATCATCTTTATTTAAATATGACTATTTTGTAAATTTAGAAAGAATTCCTTTTGTAATTCTCAATATACTTGATTGATAAAACGTCAATCCTATAAGTACACATACTATCAAGCCAATCAAACATCCCCAAAAATCACTTAAAGGATTAAAGTTCACAATAAAAAAGTATGTGATAAAATAGGTAGCAAAATACAAATAGTCCTTAATTGTAATTGTCAATTCGGGAAAATCAAAGGAGCCCAAAACTAACCAGATATAATATGCTACAACTGTAGCAACGGCTAAATATACATAATCCAACTTCAATAATATTACTAATGCATCCAAGACAATTGCAATTATTAGCATTGTTACTAAACTTCGAACATATTTTCCTGTTAGTTTTCGTGATTTATACAAATTTATATACAGGCAGTTGATAACCGCCATTGCTGGAAATATCGCAAAAAAAATCGCAATAACTCTAATGCTATCAATATATTTTGGTATAAACCATTTAACCATAATGGAGCACGCATAATATGCACAACTAGATAATGATCCAAAAACTAATAATAACTCCTTTACACTTCTATAGTCCTTTTCTGACATTCCAGAAGCTGCAAGCTGAAAATACATTGGTTGAGATAATGATGTAATCAGCACAGTCATTATCGTCTGCATACTCATTGCAAAAGAATACATTGCAAATTGAACATCTTCAAAAAACATTTTTATATATTGCTTATCCACAGAATGAAATAAACTACCCACATAACTTCCAATACAAATTGTAAGCCCCAGTTTGATAGTATCTATATTATCTTTAGTAATAATCTTCCCAATAGCCTTTTCTGACTTTGTTATTGCTATTAAATCTAACACTAATAGCAAAAATAAAACAATATACACTAACATATACACATATATATAACTAGCACCACTTAGACTTCCACTCAGAAAATATATAAGCGCTGCAATAAAACATATTGCAGCAGGAGCTACAATGTTTAGTAAAGAATATTTTTTAAAATCCCCCCATGCTTGAAGCAGTGTAAGATAGGATTTTACATAATCGTATGGTAATATTGATATACCAACTAGAATTAAAATGTTTTTGTTAGTAATAACACCACCAACGGTCACCATAATTGAAAAAAAGGATAAAATAATAAGAAGTAATCGCATTTCTCCCTTATATTTTGCTTTATCAATTTCAGAAAAAACTTTCCCGCCATATTTAATAAACATTCCCGTTGGCAATCCTAGATGAAGAATAGTAATATAAGAAAGATAAAGTACATATGTTTGGTATGATGCATATTCGTTTACTTCCATTATTCTTGGAAAAAGCAAACTACTAATTAACCCAATAGCTGTTGTTCCTATATTAGAAAACAATACTCGAAATATATTTTTAATCATTTTCTACACCACCATAATTTTCACAAAATACTTTAGGATGGTTCATATATTCCTTCATTTTATACAAACGTTCTGGAGTTTCTTCCCACCAACATGTGTTTTCAATTTGCTCACATGTATCTTTATCAAATCTATACCGTATTACCTTCGCTGGATTTCCCGCAACTATTGCATACGGCGGAACATTCTTTGTCACAATACTTCCAGCACCAATTACTGCCCCATTTCCAATAAAAGTACATTTCGACAAAATAATAGAGTTATATCCTATCCATACGTCATTTCCTATTTTTAAATTGCTTCTTGAAACATCCTCAACATTGAAGCCTAAACTCTTATTATAAAAATATGGTGTAAGGCAAACCGATGTCACTGGATGATTTGCATTAAGAACTTTTACCCCCTTTGATATAGAACAATATTTTCCCACTGTTGTTCCTGCTGGAAAACTATCATTAAAACATCCATATGTGTACTTTCCTATTTTAACACCATAATACTGTTCCCATATTTCGCGCAAAATTTCTGATTCACATTCCATTTTTACGTTTTTGCCATAAATTTTTCTTATCAACTTTTTTATAATAGACGGACTCTTAACGTACATCCATAAAACAAATTTATTTCTCATTTTATAAATTATCCTCATTTGCCAGTTTTGCTCGTTTTATAGAACCACAAATTGATCGTATTTTCTGCAATATTCTAAGCTTAACTCCAGCAGATTTTCTAATATTTTCTAAATATTTATAACTTACGCGAGGATATGAAAAACCAATTATTGTAAGCCCTATCATCTTATATTTAGCTAGATATCTCCTATTTGATTGGCTTGGTTGAATAATTTTTAATTGCTCATCATTAAGATACTCTTTTGATAATTCCAAATATCCTGATAATACAGCTTCATCTATCAACATCTTTCCTACTTTAGATCTACAAACAATCAAATTTCTTCCATCTGTTTCTTCAAAAGAAGGATAATTACCATTCTCACATTTCCAAGCATCCCCAAATACAACATCTGCTGCATCTGCTATTCCATCAAAACACACTTTACATACTAACGGACTAGTTGGCCCCAATCTTTTGGCCCATGCATCATTATAAGACATTTTCTTTTCTGATTTATTATGAGATACCGCAGTACAAAATCCCGGCCAACCATATCCTCTATATCTAAACGAACTAATTTCTTCAATTTTAACCCCAAAATCATCTAGAATATTATACGTACCTTTTATAGATGGGGTTCCACCACATAAAATTCCAATACACACTAAAACTTTTGATTTGTATTTCGGATTTAATTCAATAAAGCGCCGCACCGCTCGAATATCACACCCTTTTCCTACTATTGCTACCTGATTAACTTCATCTAACATGCATTTAATATTTTTCAACAAAGCAACCGGCATATATAATGATCCAACATTATTCCTGATCTGATCTGGAGTAGTAGACAACACTCCATTAGCTACAAACTGATTACCACTTCTTCCTACATGGATTACTCCATCTATTTTATTTTGCTCTAACAAATATAATAAAAATGATGTAACCCCTCCTCCTGATGAAGCCTTAAATCGTATTTCTTTAGATGTAGACCACCCTACTCTATACTCAATAGCATTACCAAACAAACAAGTATTCGCATTTTCATATTTCATATTAAGAGCAGGACATATATATTCTAGAATTTTCCAATCCTCTTTTGATAATTCTTGTAAAAATACAGGTCTATAAAATCCAGTTTTTTTCATTTCAACAGCAATTTTATTTTTTCCAAAAACGGAAGCACACATTCCACATCCTGTACATATCCCTTTTTCTGTGATATATTTTTTTATAGAATTACTTTTTTTCATTGTTACACTTCTCCAAAATATATTCCAAAGTATTACTATACGTATCCATTTTTTCTTTGATAATCTCATTAGATGTCTTTACATTTTCAAGCATCTTTTCAATTGTCTGTATACTATTTCGTATTTTATCTAATATTAAGCTTTTATCATCTTCTTTAAGATTTATGCATTCTTTATATTGTAGAGAACCAAACAAGCCTTCAAATTTTCTACTGTAACTTAATGGTATAACCGGTGTTCCTGAGGAAATAGCAGCTATTGTAGAATGCATTCTTGCCCCAATAAACATATCCAAACCTGATATATATGACTTAGCTTCAATTGGTCCAGCCAAGATTCCTTCATACTGCACTTCTGGATACTTCTTTTTAATCATTTCACAAGCTTCATTATCGCTTTCTATTCCAGTAGTAATAACATGTGGTACGAGAAACACTTCACATCTAAGTTCTTTTACAAGCATTTGAATTATTCCATCAGTCAAGTCTTTATAATTTGCTTTAAGACCAAATTGATTATTTTCTGTATATCCGCCATTATATAACAGACCAGAAACATTAATTCCCACCCGCAACTTTCTGTTTATGATTTCTTTATTACTATTATTCCTTTCATATGGCAAAACCATAGCCATATCTGTAACTAGATAAATATTTTCTAACTCAAACTCCATTCTACCAAAATCAAATGATTTATTATCTCTGGCAAAAACTGCCATACTTTTTTTCATCTGTCTTCCACACAATTTTTTCCAAATAGGGTTTTTAAATGGTCCTATTGTTTGTGGTGTAAATACCAATTTTTTTCGTAAAAACAGCACTATAGATTTAGGTAAATATTGATGTGACATTCTATTATTTCCATAAATATCTGAATAACTATCTCCACCACTTGTATCAAATACTACATCACATAACTTAATATTCTTAATGAAAGTA
>ENA-UONS01001972-UONS01001972.1-human-gut-metagenome-genome-assembly--contig:-CS19-NODE-1972-length-17340-cov-10.133237_pt1 | contig 17340 bp, 10 predicted proteins | sample MGYA00242458_ERZ724005 | MGnify/ENA metagenome assembly ERZ724005
GGATGCCGCCGATGAGGTTCGGCATGAAGTAGACGGTGCGGAAGAGGTTGGTGCCCCGGATGCCCCGGGTGAGCACCAGTGCGATGGCGAATGCGCAGACGTTGATGAGGACGGTGGACACCACGGTGAACGCCGCCGTGAAGCCGAAGGCGTGGAGGAAGGTGGAGTCCGAGAAGACGCTGAGGTAGTTCTGCAAGCCCACGAAGGTGGTCTTGCTGACGGTGGTAAACCGCTGGAAGGACAGGTAGACGCCCCAGATGAAGGGCCAGATGAAGCCGATGATGAACGCCAGCAGGGTGGGCAGGACGAACACCGGCCAGTATTTGCTGATGGCCTTTTGCATGATATACCTCCCGAAAAAGAAGGGGGCGGGCGAACCGATCGCCCGCCCCCGTTAGTCAAACTGTTGCGGAAGAAAGAGAGTGCTTAGCCGTTGGCCAGCTTGTACTCCTTGGCCCAGCCATCCACGAAGGCGGTGACGACAGCATTCCAGTCGCCGGTGCCTGCGGCGTAAGCGGTCAAAGCGGAGCCGACGCCATTCTTCCACTCCTCGGAAGGCATGGTGGAGAAGCACCAGTCCACACTGGTCTTGCCGTCGGCCACATACTGGTTTGCAATGGTGATCAGGGGGTTGGTGGAGTCCTTAGCCTTCTTGAAGGGGATGACGAAGCCCATCTTGTCAGCCATCGCGCTGGTGCCGGCCTCAGAGGTGACACACCAGTACAGGAAGTCCAGAGTGGCCTGAATATCTTCCTCAGAAGAGGTGTTGTTGACACACCAGAAGTTCTCGGAACCGGTGCACAGGCCCTGGTTCTCCTCGCCCTCAACGCCGATGTAGATGGGCAGCATACCGAGGTTGTCGTCGCCCAGATCCTTCACGTCATTGTAAGCCCAGGTGCCGTTCTGATAGAAGACGGCCTTCTTGCCCACGAACTCAGCAACAGCGTCGTTGCCGGTCTTGGAAGCCAGCAGCTTGGGGTCGCAGGTGGAGTCGGTGATGTACAGATCCCAGATCTGCTTGTAGTTGTCGAGGTAGGTGCCCTTGATGGCGTCGGTGGAGCCGATGCCGTCAGCCTTGTACTCGTAGTAGATGGGCAGGTTTGCCAGATGGGTCTTGAAGCGCCAGTCGGAAGAGCCATCCATACCGGCGGAGGTGAATGCACCATCGACGCCCAGCTCAGCCTTGCGGGCCTGAATGTCGTCGGCAACCTTCTTCAGGTCAGCGAAGCCCTTGATGTCGTCCTGCGTGTAACCGGCGGCAGTCAGCAGCTCCTTGTTGTAGATGATGCCGTAGGTCTCGATGACGTAGGCGATGCTGGTGACGGCGTCGCCGTCCTTCAGGGCGAAGGAGTCGCTGGTCAGCTCACCGTACAGCTGGCTACCGGACAGGTCGTAGCAGTAATCCTTCCAGTTTGCCAGACCCACAGGGCCGTTGACCTGGAACAGGGTGGGGGCCTCGCTCTTCTCCATCTCGCTCATCAGGGTGGTCTCGTACTGGCCGGAAGCTGCGGTCACGACGGTGACAGGCACGCCGGTCTCCTTGGTGTACTCAGCGGCCAGATCCTGCCAATCCTGATCCTGCTCGGGCTTGAAGTTCAGGTAGTAGACCTTACCGGAAGCAGTGGGAGCGGCAGAGGCAGCGGTGGAACTGGCCGTGGAGGCAGCAGTGCTGCTGGAAGAGCCGCCGCAGGCAGCCAGACCGAGGGCAGCAGCAGAGATGCCGGCGGCTTTCAGGAAGTTACGACGAGAGATCATCTTTTTCATAATTGTTCTCCTTCTTCATCATGTGATATATACATTCCGCCCTGCGGCGGAAATGAGACGAAATAACTCAGATGGCCCGGACGCTCTCGCCGAACTGAAGCTCGGGCTGGAGCGTGATCTTCTGGGCCGGGGCACCATGCTCGATCTGCCGCATCAGCAGCTCGACGCTCTGGAGGGCGATCTGCTCGCTGGGCTGGACGATGGTGGTCATCACCGGCACGCAGTAGCGGGACATCGTGATGCCGTCGAAGCCGATGACCGAGACATCTTCCGGCACCCGAAGCCCGGCGCTTACCAGCGCCCGGATGGCACCGAAGGCGATGACGTCGCTCATGGCGAACAGGGCAGTGAACTCGGCCCGGCGGGCCAGCAGACTGTTCATGGCGTGATAGGCGGACTCAAAATCGTAGTTCGACAGGCCATAGAGCCGGTCGTCGAAGGCCAGCCCGGCGTCCTCCATCGCCTCCTGTGCGCCGAGGCGGCGCATCCGGCTGGGGTAGCTGGTGGCCGGGCCGCCCAGCACGGCGATCTTCCGGTGTCCCTGTGCGAGGAGGTGGGAGACGGCCGTGCGGGCCGCAGCCCGGTCGTCCACTCCCACCATCGAGAGGTTCGGGAAGTCCAGCTCGTCGGACACCAGCGTGGCCAGCACCGAGGGCACCGTGATGTTCGAGAAGCCCTGCCGGAAGTTCGCCACACTGCCGCCGAGGAAGATCATCCCCTTCGGCTTGATCTCCCGGAGGATCTTTTCGGCGGCGTCGATCTCGTTGGCGTTCTCGTCCAGATAGGAGACGATGCCGTTGTACCCGTAGAGGGTCGCGGCCCGCTGCAGCTGGACGAGAAAGTCGGAGAAGAAGAGGTTCCGGGTGCCCTTGACCACGAAGACGAGGCTGCGGGACTGCTGGATCTTCAGCTGACGGGCGTTGGTGTTGGGCACGAAGCCCGACTCCCGCATCACCTGAAGCACCTTCTCCTTCGTTTCGGGCCGCACATCGGGCCGGTCGTTGATGACCCGGGAAATGGTGCTCACCGAGCAGCCGCTCAACCGTGCGATGTCTTTGATGGTCAGATTCGGCATTCCGGGAGACCCCTCTCTTTTTGTCGAAAACGGTTTTTTCTCTGAAACTGTATGGGAACGATGTCGGGAACGGTTTCAGTGACTATAGTATGGCACATTTTGTGGAATAAATCAATAACCCTGAAACACTTTTGGCAGAAATGCATAACGAATCAACCCTCTTTTGTGCAGGTTGATCTGCCCACAAAGCAAAATGGAAACGGATTTCCGGTAGTTCCCGGAAACTACCGGAAACTACCGGCACGACCGTACATTTTTGTAACTTTTAAGACCAAAAAATACGTTCTCATGTGGGATGGATACAAGCTAACGGATGTGCACAGAGGGAAAACAGGCAAAAAATCCCGGTATCCCTGCCGCCGGAGCGGAAAGGATACCGGGAATGGAATCTGGGGAGATTTACTCGGAGCGCAGGGCCTTGACGGGGTTGCTCTTGGCTGCGCCGCGGGCCGGGATGATGCCGGCCAGAATGGTCAGCAGGGTGGCCAGCGCCACGAGGAAGAGGGCCGCGTCCACGGGCAGGGCGGCCACGAGGGTCGAGGTGCCCGAGACTTTCTGGATGATGATATTGCCGGGGATGAGGAGGATCTCGCTGAGGACGATGCCCATGATGCCCGAGCAGAGGCCGATGATGAAGGTCTCTGCGTTGAACACCTCGGAGATGTTCCGCTTGGAGGCACCGATGGCCCGGAGGATGCCGATCTCCTTCCGGCGCTCAAGGACGCTGATATAGGTGATGACACCGATCATGATGGAGGAGACGGCCAGCGAGATGGAGACGAAGGCCACCATCATGCTGCTGATCATGTTCACGATCTCGGTCACACTGGTCATCAGGGTGCCCACGAGGTCGGTGTACTGCACCACTTTTTCGTCCTCGCCCTTCGCGGACATCCCCGCGTTGTAGGCGTCCAGCTTTTCCAGAATGACCGCCTTGCTGGCGAAGTCCTTCGGGTAGATCTTGATCTGGCTGGGGGTGTCCTCATCTGCATAGCCGAAGGCCGTCAGATTGGCTTCGTAGGTGGCCGAGGAGGAGCGGAGGGTGGAGCGCATCAGCTCCGTCAGCTCGGAGGTGGTCATGTTGAGCTGGATGGCTTTCTGGAAGGCCGACGAGTCGATCTTGATGGCACCCTCCATCTGGCTGCTCAGCTTGCCGATGTTCTGCTGGATGGCCGTCTTGAGCTGGGTCTGGATCTGATCTTGGAAGGTGACGATGCCCTTCTGGAGGGCGGCGTCGAGCTGCTCTTTCAGCACAGCGGTGATCTGGTCGGAGTAGGTGTCCATCACGGTCCGGATGGTGGCCTGCAGCGCCTCCGAAAGCTGGCCCTGCAGCTTGTCCGGGTCCACCAGCTCCTTCATGGATTCGGCCAGCAGCTTCTGGAACCGCTCGGTCTTGAGGTAGGCAGAGAAGCTCCAATTCTTGAAGTTGAGGATACCGTTGCCGATGATATATTTTTTGTAGTCCTTGAAGATCTTCTGCACGAGGTCCTGCAGCGCCTCCGGCGAGACGGAAAGGTCAAGCCCAGAGAGGGCTTCGCTGAGGTCGATGTCGGGCAGCTCGTCGATGTTGAGGGAGAAGTCGGAGAAGTCCAGCAGGCTGCTCAGGTCGAAACTGCCGCTGCTGAGGTCGAAAGCCCCGTTCAGGTCGAAATCGAGGGCAGCGGCGTCGAACTGGAATGCATCCTTCAGTGCATTGGTGTCGATGGAGAAGAGGCTTGCGAGGTCGAAGTCGCGGATGCTCTCGGTTTTGCCGAAGCTCTCGCCGGTGAGGACGTTGGTGGTGGGGTCAGCCATCTGCTGCTTCACGATGTCGCTGTCGGCGGCGTCCTCCATGACCTTCTCGGTGAGGGAGGCGGGGTAGGCGATGCCGGAGGTGAGCATAGAGGCCGAGGCGGTGTAGTCCGGCTGGACGATGCCCACGATGGTGATGTCCTCGCCGTTTTCCACCAGCTGCTGCATATACTCCTTGTCGTCGGCCTTGCTCTTCCAGACCTTGTAGGTTTCATCGTAGACATAGGTGTCGGCGCTGTTCACCAGCTTGAACTTGAGGCCCAGCAGCTCGTCGTAGCTGTAGGTGCGAAAATCGCTGGGCACATCGACGCTCTGGTTCTGGGCAAACTGCTGGATCATCTTGTCCAGCTCGGCAGAATCCCGCAGGCCCATGGAGTAGAGGGCGTAATCGGTGACGGTGCCGTATTTGCTCAGGACCATGACGCACTCGGTGGGCTTTTCGGGCCAGCGCCCGGCCTTGACCTCATACTGCGAGCGGTAGAGATCGCTGTTGGCGGGCAGCTGGTAAAAGACGCTGGTGTTGCTGCCCACGCTGTTCATGAGGCTGCTGGTGACGGAGGTGGAGCTGGAGCCGGAATTGCCCAGACCCAGCATCGAGAGGGTGGAGTCCGGGTTGACCTGATGCACGCTGCCGTCGGCGTCCTGCCGGTAGATCTGGGGCTGGGCGCTGTAGGAATACTCGATGGAGGTGGCGTCCTCCGCGATGGTGGACTCGTCGCTCTCGAGGTACTTCTTCAGGGAGGTGAGGTCGTTGGAGGTCAGGCCCGACACCATCTTGGTGATGAGCTGGCGCACCGAGACCATCCCCTCTACGCCGCCGGAGGTGTCCTTTTTGCCGTCCTCATTGGTGGGCAGGCCGGTGGCGGTAGTGCCGTCGCTGCTGCCCGAGGACAGAAAGCTCGTGATGTCCACGCCGCTGCTCAGGATCTGCAGCGGGTATTCGCTCAGGGTGGAGCGCTCCATGTCGGCGATGTAGGCGTTGACGCCGGTGGACAGCGAGATGATGAGGGCGATGCCAATGATGCCGATGCTGCCCGCGAAGGCCGTGAGCAGGGTGCGGGCCTTTTTGGTGCGCAGGTTGTTGAAGCTCAGGGCCAGCGAGGTGAGCAGGGACATGGAGGAGCGGCCCATGTTTTTGTGGATGGGCGGGGCAAGCTTGGTGTCGTCCGGCTCGAAGGGGCGGGTGTCGTCGGTGATGAGGCCGTCCCGCAGGCGGACGATGCGGTTGGCGTACTGCTCGGCCAGCTCGGGGTTGTGGGTGACCATGACCACGAGACGGTCTTTGGCGACGTCCTTCAGCAGCTCCATGACCTGAATGCTGGTCTCACTGTCCAGTGCGCCGGTCGGCTCGTCGGCCAGCAGGATGTCGGGGTTGTTGACAAGGGCGCGGGCGATGGCCACGCGCTGCATCTGTCCGCCTGACATCTCGGTGGGGCGCTTGTGGAGCTGGTCGCCCAGACCCACCTGCCGCAGCGCTTCGGCAGCACGGCGGCGGCGCTCGGCCCCCGACACGCCCGAGATGGTCAGGGCCAGCTCGACGTTGGCGAGGACAGTCTGATGGGGGATGAGGTTGTAGCTCTGGAACACAAAGCCGACGGTGTGGTTGCGGTAGGAGTCCCAGTCCCGGTCAGTGTAGCGGCGGGTGGAGATGCCGTTGATGATAAGTTCGCCGCTGTCGTAGCGGTCAAGGCCGCCGATGATGTTGAGCAGGGTGGTCTTGCCCGAGCCGCTGGGGCCGAGGATGGCGACAAATTCGCTGTCGCGGAGGTTGAGGCTGACCCCGTTGAGCGCTGCCTGTGTCAGATCGCCGGTGGTGTATTTCTTTTCGATATTGATAAGCTGAAGCATTGGCCTGCCTTTCCGGCAGCAGGACGGGGAGCGTCTGCGGCCTATTCCGCCCGGCGTCTGTGGACGGAGCGGGAAAACATAGTATCTGTATGATTTTATCAGAATAATGTGAACAAAGTATGTCGTAACAGGTGCCAAGTTTTGTGATTTCTGCCGAAGGATGGAAATGCGCCGCGACCGGAGCAGAAAAGCGTTGAAATGCGGAAAATGAGCCGGAAATCTCTTGATTTTTGGCCTTGTGGATGGTATCCTTGGTATAGCGTTGAATTTTAAACTTGAATTTCGTCAGGGTTCGACGAAATATGACGCAAAGTAAAAGTTGAATCTGCTTTTTGCCCTTTCTACAATATTATATTAGGAGAATGTGTAAAAATTTGTCCGGCGGAAGAATAGGCCGGGCAGACGGGGCAAGGAGGAAGCAGAATGGGACAAAATGTCCCATTGGTCAGAAGATTTTCGGAGCTGGAGCCATATCAGGAGGCATATACTCTCGTCTGCTCTCTGGAGCCGACAGGGCCGGGCTGCTGGCTGAGCGTGAGCCGGACGATGGCAAGGGACGGCTCGGCGGACGCCGCCCGTGCATGGGTCCCGGCCCCACAGGAAGAATGTGCGCGGCTGCTGCGATTTTTATACGAGAATTCCGTCCAGCCGGAGCTGTGGCGGGATGCCATTTCCAACTGGTATCCACAGACAGCGGCGGCAGAAGTCCTGCGGGAAGGGGGCGCGTCGTGTGAGCTTTGAGGAACAACAGGAAGCTGTCTGGCGCGTCGCTCTGGCCAGCTATGACCCGCGGGAGATGCGGGTCTGGATGCGCTATCTTGAGGAGTGCAACCCGGCTATCCGCTGCACCGGCTACCGCACCAGCCAGACGCTGCTGCGTCGGCTCGAGCAGGGCGATGTGGATGTTCTTGTGCTGGGCGGCAGGCTCGAGGATGTGGACAGCATCCAGTTCCTGCCCCGGCTGCGGGGTCTGGCCCGCAAGCCTCTGGTGCTTCTGCGGGACGACGGACGGAATGAGAAGGCCGCCGTGGAGAGCCTGAGTCAGGAGGATGCATGTTACCTCATCCGTCAGGCCACACTGGAGGATATGCTGCGGGAGCTGCGTGCCCCGGCCCACAGCCCGGCGGAGAGTCTGGAAAAGCGCTGCGAGCGCATCTACCGCAGCTGGGGCCTGAACACCAGCGACGCCAACAAGCGCTACCTGACCGGTGCCGTCCGGGTGATGATGGCTTCCGACCACCGTCTGGCCATCCGCAAGGAGATCCTCGGGGCGGTGGCGCAGGAGCATCACCTGACCATCGCGGCGGTGGACAGTGCGCTCCGGCGGCTGCTGGATACGCTGGACGCGACCGGCACGCAGGCATGGCTGGATTTTCGGAAAGAGTATGGCCTGGAGCGCAAGCGGGTGACCATCGGCCGCCTGATCTATGCGCTGGAAAGTAAACTGAGTCAGCAGGAAGGCTGACCACACGACGCGGAGGTAGAGCAGAATGCGCAGGCGAAACGATGGAGCAGGCAGCTCCCCCCAAGGGGAGTTTGAGGATGTGTGCTTTCATGCCCTCGGCATCATCGACCAGAACCGGGAATATCTTCAGATGCATCTGCTGGCGTCGGCCGACCTGCCCACCCGGCAGGCGCTTTCGGATATCCAGATAGAGTCTGCCCGGGTGAGCCGCACCGTACACAACGCCATGCTGCTCTATCGGCTGGAAAATGGAGAGCCGTGCGAACTGCAGCCCTTCGATGTGAGCGAGTTGCTGGAAAAGGCAGAACGGATGGCTCCGGACATCGAGAAGTCCTTGGAGATCCAGCTCATGACCGAGCGGGAGGGCGTCGGGCGCTGCGTCGTCATGGGAGCACCCGACGAGGCAGAGCAGCTGCTGCTCCACCTCATCTCCAACGCCCTGTGCGCCTGCGACCCGGGCGGAAGGGTCTGGGTGAGCCTGAAGCAGAGAAAGACCGGTGCTGTGCTCCGGGTGGAGGATGACGGCTGCGGCCTGATGGAAGAAGACCCCATCGAGAACAACCGGCGCTTCCTCAGCGGCGCAAAGCTGGGCCTGCGTATTTGCAGGCTCATCTGCCGCCGCGCCGGCTGGAAGCTGACCCTGACCGCCCGCTCCGGCGGCGGCACCCGGGCGCAGGTGGCTTTCCCGCTGGCCTCCGGCGAGGCCATCCCGCCGGAGCTGGTGCTGCACTCCGAGGAGGGAGAGGCCATCCGGGCGGCGCGATTCGCCAGCCGGGCAGCGCAGGAGATCCTCCTGCTGCGGAGATACTGAACGAAAAAAGGCATCTGTACTGCTGCCGGTAGGGCAGAGGACAGATGCCTTTTGCGTTGTGCGGGAGAGTGGGAGGGGAGCGCTGCAAAATTGACGGACGGTAAAGAATCTTAGCAGAAACGGCGAAAAATCCCCAGAAAAGTTTGCAGATTTAACAAAATGTTTAACTTTAGAAGAAGAATTTACTGTTTTTAAGGTGTAAAATAATCCCGAATGATTGATTGTCGGACGGATTTGGACTATAATATCTGTGTATGCGGGTCAAGTATTTGATTCGTTAGCAAACAACTTCTGCCCGGGCAGGAACGCTTTGCGCGCAGAGGGAGAGTGCATTGTCCTTCAGGAGGAAAAACAACTGTGAGAGTAGGTCTTGACATCGGCAGCACTACCATCAAGTGCGTGGTGCTGGATGAAAACGATACCCTTTTATATTCGACATACGAGCGCCACTACAGCCATATTCTGGAGAAGGCGCAGGAGCTGCTGCGCCGCATCGACGCAGAGCAGCTGCACGGCCAGAAAGCGCTGCTCAGCATCTCCGGCTCGGCAGGCATGGGTCTGGCCGACAGCTGCGGCGTGCCCTTCGTGCAGGAGGTGTTCTCCACCCGCGTGGCGGTCAAAAAGTTCGTCCCGGCGACGGACTGCGTCATCGAGCTGGGCGGTGAGGATGCGAAGATCCTGTTCCTGACCAACGGCACCGAAGTCCGGATGAACGGCAGCTGTGCCGGCGGTACGGGTGCTTTTATCGACCAGATGGCGACCCTGCTCAAGATGAGCGCAGATGAGATGAACAAGGCGGCGGAACAGGCCACCCGTACATACACCATCGCCTCCCGCTGCGGCGTCTTTGCCAAGAGCGACGTGCAGCCCCTCATCAATCAGGGCGCGAGGACCGAGGACGTCGCCGCCAGCATCTACAAGGCCGTGGTCAACCAGACCATCGCCGGTCTGGCACAGGGACGCCCCATTCAGGGCAACATCCTCTATCTGGGCGGGCCGCTGACCTTCAGCACCGTGCTGCGCAAGAGCTTCGATGAGGCACTGGGCGTCACCGGCACCTGCCCCGAGCATAGCCTGCTCTATGTCGCGCTGGGCGCTGCCCTCTACGCCGACAAGGAGTTTGTCCTGTCGGACGTGGCCGCCGCGCTGGACGAGTACGCCGCTACGGCCACCTATGCCAGCGAGCCGCCGCTGTTCACCAGCAAGGAGGAGTATGAGGCTTTCCACGCCCGCCATATGTCCCACAGCGTGCCCCGGGTGGCATTCAGCGCCCAGTGCGGCCCGGTGCACATCGGCATCGACTCCGGCTCGACGACCGTCAAGCTGGTGGTCGTGGACGAGCAGAGTCAGATCCTCTACACCAACTATCAGCCCAACCTCGGCAACCCGCTGCCCCTCATCCGGGAGCAGCTGCTGAAGCTCTATAAAGAGCACCCCGGCCTCAAGGTGGCCAGCGTGACCACCACCGGCTACGGCGAAGAACTGGTCAAGAATGCCTTCCGCTGCGACTTCGGGCTCGTGGAGACCGTGGCCCACTTCACGGCAGCAAAATACTTCATGCCGGACGTGGACTTCATCATCGACATCGGCGGTCAGGATATGAAGTGCTTCAAGATCGAGGATGGCGCCATCAGCAACATCTTCCTGAACGAAGCCTGCTCTTCCGGCTGCGGCAGCTTTTTGCAGACCTTCGCGCAGGCACTGGGCTACGACGTCAAGGAGTTCGCAGCCCTCGGCCTCTTCGCCGACCGCCCCGTGGATCTGGGCAGCCGCTGCACCGTCTTTATGAACAGCTCGGTCAAGCAGGCCCAGAAGGACGGCGCGTCCATCGAGAATATCTCGGCGGGCCTGTCCATCAGCGTCGTCAAGAACGCGCTGTACAAGGTCATCCGTGCGTCCAGCCCCGAAGAGCTGGGCCGGAAGATCGTCGTGCAGGGCGGTACGTTCTACAATGAGGCCGTCCTCCGCGCCTTCGAGAAGGAGATGGGCGTCGAGGTCATCCGCCCCGACATCGCCGGCCTGATGGGCGCTTACGGCGCGGCCCTCTTCGGCCTGCGCCAGTGCCGCAAGAACGGCCAGACCACCTCTGCCATGATGAGCGAGGAGGAGCTGGAACGCTTCGACCAGAAGGTGGTCAGCGTCAAGTGCGGCGGCTGCGGCAACCACTGCCAGCTCACTGTCAACACCTTCGCCGACGGCCGCAAGTTCATCTCCGGCAACCGCTGCGATAAGCCCGTCACCGGCAAGAGCGAGGACAACAGCCTCAACCTCTACGCCTACAAGCAGCAGCTTCTGGCCAGCTATAAGCCCGTGGCCGGAAAGCGCGGCTCCATCGGCATCCCGCTCTGCCTGAATATGTACGAGCTGCTGCCGTTCTGGCACGCCTTCTGGACCAAGCTGGGCTTTGCCGTCCACACCAGCCCGGTGTCCAGCCGCGGCCTCTATCTGGCCGGTCAGGCCACCATCCCCAGTGACACCGCCTGTTTCCCGGCCAAGCTCAGCCACGGCCACATCAAGGCCCTGACCCAGATGCATCTGGATGCCATCTTCTACCCCTGCCTGACCTACAACATCGACGAGGGGCTGGGCGACAACCACTACAACTGCCCCGTCGTGGCCTACTACCCCGAGGTGCTGGCCGGAAACTGCCCCGAGCTGGAGGGCCAGAAGTTCATCTACGACTACGTCGGCATCCACCGTCCGAAGGACTTCGTCCATAAGATGGCGAAGGAGATCCTGCCCAAGTATTTCGGCGGCATCTCCGAGAAGGAGGTGCAGGAGGCTGCCAACGCCGCCTACGCCGAGTATGAGGCCCATATGGCACAGATCCGGGTCAAGGGCAGCGAGATCATCGACGAAGCCCGCCGTCAGGGCAGGCGAATCATCGTGCTGGCCGGGCGTCCCTACCATGTGGACCCGGAGGTCAACCACGGCATCGACCACCTCATCACCCGCCACGGCGCGGCGGTCGTCACCGAGGACAGTATCTCCAACCGGGTGGAGAAGTTCCCCACCAGCGTGCTGAACCAGTGGACCTACCACAGCCGCCTGTATGCCGCCGCCAAGTACTGCACCACCCAGAAGGATATGGACCTTGTGCAGCTGGTGTCCTTCGGCTGCGGCGTGGACGCCATCACCACCGATGAGACCCGCGAGATCTTACAGGAGGGCGGCAAGCTCTACACCCAGCTCAAGATCGATGAGATCACCAATCTGGGCGCAGTCAATATCCGCCTGCGCAGCCTGTTCGCCGCGCTGGACGAGCGGGACGAAGATAAGAAGTAACCTCATAGGAGGAACCTATGGAATACAATTACCCTAAATTCACCCCGGAGATGAAGAAGACCCACACCATCCTCATCCCCAACATGGCCATCACCCAGTTCCGTCTGCTGGGATACGCCCTGCGCTACGACGGCTACAAGTGCGAGATACTGGGCAACTGCGGCAGCGCTGTGGCGCAGCTGGGTCTGAAATACGTCCACAACGACACCTGCTATCCGGCGCTGCTGGTCATCGGCCAGTTCCTCGATGCGCTGAACAGCGGCAAATATGACCTCGAGCATACGGCCCTGCTCATCACCCAGACGGGCGGCGGCTGTCGTGCCTCCAACTACATCCATCTGCTCCGCAAGGCGCTGGTCAAGGCAGGCTACCCCAATATCCCGGTGGCCAGCCTCAACTTCTCGGGCCTCGAGAAGGACAGCGGCTTCCAGATGACCCTGCCGCTGGCCCGCCGTGCCATCGCCAGCGTCTTCTACGGCGATATGCTCTGCGCCCTCCGCAATCAGGTGGCCCCCTACGAGAACGAGAAGGGCGCTGCCGACAGGATGGTAGACCTCTGGGTGGAGCGTCTGGGCCGGGTGCTGCTGGCGGGCAAGGGCTTCACCTCCCGCGAGATGAAGCACACCTTCCCCCTCATCGCCAAGGACTTCGCCTCCATCCCCGTCACCCGCGTGCCGAAGGTCAAGGTGGGCGTCGTGGGCGAGATCTACGTCAAGTACAGCCCGCTGGGCAACAACGATTTGCAGAAGTTCCTCGAAAGTCAGGACTGTGAGGTCAACTTCCCGGGCCTGATGGGCTTTGTGCAGTACTGCATCTTCAACATGGGCGAGGATCACGTCCTCTACGGCGGCAAGCTGGCCATGAAGATGGGCACCGACCAGCTGCTCAACTGGCTGGACAGCGTGGAGCGCTCCATGCTCAAAGCGGAATCGGAGGCCGGATTCTACGCCCCCGGACCCTTCAAGGAGCTGGTGGAAAAGCCCGAGGGGGTCATCTCTCTGGGCGCGAAGATGGGCGAGGGCTGGCTGCTGACCGCCGAGATGATCGAGCTGGTGCAGGGCGGCTACGGCAACATCGTGTGTGCCCAGCCTTTCGGCTGCCTGCCCAACCACATCGTGGGCAAGGGCATGGTGAACAAGATCCGCGCCCTGTACCCCAGTGCCAACATCACCCCCATCGATTACGACCCCAGCGCCACCAAGGTCAATCAGGAGAACCGCATCAAGCTGATGCTGGCGGTGGCAAAGGAGCGTCTGAACGCCCCCGCTGCGCCGAAGCCCCTGACGGCTGAGGAGATCGCGGGCGGTGCGCCCAGCCTCTCCCACGTCTGAAAAGCATCCCGAGCAAAAGAAAGAGCCGCTCTGTACTGCGAAAAACGGTACAGAGCGGCTTTTGTCATGCGCAGAGGCGCTTACAGCTTGTGGTACTTGCGGTCCTCCTGCTCATAGGCAGGCTCGCAGGTGAGGTACATTCCCAGACGCTTGAGGGTGTCGGTGTCCACGCTGGACAGGATGACGGTGGAGTGCATATCGCAGCCCTTGAGCTTGGAGAGCTGCTGCAGAGCGACAGCAGCCGTCTCATTCTCGGCGGCAGAGCTGGACAGCGCGATCAGGATCTCATCGGTGTGCAGGCGGGGATTCCGGCTGCCGAGGTAGTTGGTCTTGAGGGTCTGGATGGGCTCGATGGCGCGGGCGGAGACCAAATCGATCTCATGGTCGATGCCGGCCAGCTTCTTGAGGGCATTGAGCAGGGCAGAAGAGGCTGCGCCCAGCAGGGGACCGTTCTTGCCGGTGACGACGGTGCCGTCCGGCAGCTCGATGGCGGCAGCGGGTGCGCCGCCGGTGCGCTCGGCCACGGCGTGAGCCTGCTTTTCCACGGCACGGTCGCCGACAGCCAGACCGGCCTGATTCAGCAGCAGCTCCAGCTTGAAGATCTCACTGTCCACGTTCTTGCCGATCTTGTGGTCGCAGAGGGCCTTGAAATAGCGGCGGATGATCTCGTTGCGGGAGGCCTCGCGGCAGGCTTCGTCGTCCACGATGCAGTTGCCGGCCATGTTCACACCCATGTCCGTGGGGGACTTGTAGGGGCTCTTGCCTGCGATGAGCTCGAACATCGCGTTGACCACCGGGAAGATTTCGATGTCGCGGTTGTAGTTGACGGTGGTGACGCCGTAGGCCTCCAGATGGAAGGGGTCGATCATGTTCACGTCGTTCAGGTCGGCGGTAGCGGCCTCATAGGCGAGGTTGACCGGGTGCTTGAGGGGCAGGTTCCAGATGGGGAAGGTCTCGAACTTGGCATAACCGGCCTTGACGCCCCGCTTGTGCTCGTGGTAGAGCTGGGACAGGCAGGTGGCCATCTTGCCGCTGCCGGGGCCGGGGGCCGTGATGACGACGAGGGGGCGCTGGGTCTCGATGTAGTCGTTCTTGCCGTAGCCCTCGTCGCTGACGATGCGGGCCACGTCGTTGGGGTAGCCGGGGATCTTATAGTGGCGGAAGGTGCGCACGCCCACGCTGTTCAGCTTGTGCTCAAAGGCTTCGACCTCGGGGGCGGCGGTGTACATGGTCACGCAGACGCTGCCCACGAACAGGCCCATGCCCTGGAAGGCGTCGATGAGGCGGAGAACGTCGAGGTCGTAGGTGATGCCGTAGTCGCCGCGCACCTTGCTGCTGATGATGTCCTGCGCGCTGATGACGATGACGATCTCGGCCTGCTCCTTGAGCTGCAGCAGCATCTGCAGCTTGGAGTCCGGCTCAAAGCCCGGCAGCACGCGGGAGGCGTGGTAGTCGTCGAACAGCTTGCCGCCAAACTCGAGGTAGAGCTTGTTGTCGAACTGTGCGATGCGCTCCCGGATGTGCTGGGACTGCATCTGAAGATATTTCGCGTTGTCAAAGCCTTTTTTCATGGAATGCTCCTCTTCCTGTTTTTACAACTTCAACTCCGGCACCCCGGTGGTGCGGCAGGCCGGAGAGTCACACAAACACTTTATAGTATAGCATACGAGGGGTCCCGGCGCAATTATTTTTTGTGGGCTTCCATCTGTTCCAGCTGCTCCAGCTCCTCGATGTCCTCCTTGAGGAACATGAGGCAGAAGCTCACGCCCAGCAGCAGGCAGGACAGCCAGATGGCCCGGCCTGCCATGGGGAGCAGGGCCACGCTGCCGATGCCTGCGCCCAGCGCGAACAGGAAGATGATGGCGAAGTAGTGCACCGCCTTGCCGAAGGCCTTGGCGTTGCCGCCCACCAGCCACGCACAGAGAGAGTCCATGCCGCTGCGCAGGTTGCCGATGCACATGGTGCTGGCGAAGGCGTAGCCGTTCACCTTGCGGAAGGCCTGCACCTGCATCGCGCAGGAGAAGGAGACGATGGAATTGGCCAGCAGGTTCAGCTCCTGCGGCAGAAAGCCCACGACGAAGAGCAGCAGGATCTCGAACAGCACCACCAGCTGACGCCAGTGGAGCCACTGCATCTCCCTCAGCTTGAGGCGGATGAACTCGGCAGCGAAGATGCCCAGCGCAAAGGCGCACAGGGGGACCAGATACCGCAGGGCCTCGCCCCACTCGCCCGCAAAGGCATGGACCGACATCAGCACGATGTTGCCGGTCTGGGCATTGGCAAAGACCTTGCCGCGGAAGAGATAAGTATAAACGTCCTGCAGACCGCCCGAGACGGAGAGAAAAAGGGCGGTGATGAAGGCTTCGGACATCTGTCCGTGAGGTTTGAAAGACGGCATAAAAGCTTCCTCCTTATATCCAGAATAACTCCATGCCATACTATAACGCAAAATTGGCGTTTTGTCAAAAACTGTGGGATATTTTTTATCAATAATGACGATTCCGGGCGGGTATTGCAGGAGGCACGATGCTTTGCAATGCGGCGCAGGCTGTGGTATAATATCGCTAACGCGATATTATAGTTTTATGCGCAGCGCCTCGCCGCTTGCTCCTGCGGAGCTGCGTGGCAACCGGCTTTGGATGCGCAATTATACCATCTCACTGCGTTCATGGTATAATACACAGAAAACAGCATTTGCAGGAGAAGGAGGGGCTGTCTGTATGCCCAACATCATCGAGATCACGGATTTCCACGCGCCGGAGCTGGACCCCTATGCCCGGCTGACCCAGAACCAGCTGCGCAATCGCCTCGAACCGGAGAAAGGCATCTTCATCGCCGAAAGCCCGAAGGTCATCGACCGGGCGCTGGACGCAGGCTATGAGCCGGTGTCCCTGCTGATGGAGCGCCGACAGATCACCGGCCCGGCGGCGGGCATCCTGAGCCGCTGCGGCGATGCGCCGGTGTACACCGCCGACCGGGAGCTGCTGGCGGCGCTGACCGGCTTTGAGCTGACCCGGGGCGTGCTCTGCGCATTCCGCCGTCCCGCGCCCCGCCCGGTGGAAGAGCTGTGCCGGGACGCCCGCCGGGTGGCGGTGCTGGAGGGCATCGTGGACTCCACCAATGTGGGGGCGATCTTCCGCTCGGCGGCGGCGCTGAACATGGACGCCGTCCTCATCAATCCCTCCTGCTGCGACCCGCTCTGCCGCCGCGCTGTCCGGGTCAGCATGGGCACGGTGTTTCAGGTGCCTTGGGGGCAGCTGGGCGACAGCCCGGCAGACTGGCCGGAGAAGGGGATGGACGTCCTCCACGCCCTCGGCTTCAAGACGGCGGCGATGGCCCTCAGCGACCGCTCGGTGAGCATCGACGACGAGCAGCTGGCCAAAGAGCCGAAGCTTGCCATCGTGCTGGGCACCGAGGGCGACGGTCTGGCCGCCAGCACCATCGCGTCCTGCGACTATACCGTGAAGATTCCCATGTCCCACGGCGTGGATTCGCTGAATGTCGCCGCCGCCAGCGCCGTGGCGTTCTGGCAATTAGGCAAGCAGTAAAAAGTTATAAAGAAAAAGGCTGTTGCGGCAAAAGCAACAGCCTTTTTTGCTGGATCAAATCGTAGAAAGGAACCGCTCGAAGCCTGCGCGTCCTGCGACGTCCATTTTGTAGACGCCTGCGTCCTCGAGCACCTGCTCGAAGACGTGGCCGACCTCGTCCTGTACGATGCTGTGGACGTTCTCGGCGTTCAGCTCCGGGTGACGGGCGAGGATGTCCATCGCCCACTCGGCGTGCTTCTGGATGCTCTCGCCGTACTCGGCGGCGGGAGTGCGGGCCGCGAGAGCGGTCTCCACATCAGCCATCTCTGCCTTCAGGCGGCTGGGCAGGACGGCAAGACCCATGACCTCGATGAGGCCGATGTTCTCTTTTTTGATGTGGTGGAGCTTTGCGTGGGGATGATAGACGCCCAGCGGATGCTCCG
>ENA-UONS01001974-UONS01001974.1-human-gut-metagenome-genome-assembly--contig:-CS19-NODE-1974-length-17339-cov-4.884922_pt1 | contig 17339 bp, 15 predicted proteins | sample MGYA00242458_ERZ724005 | MGnify/ENA metagenome assembly ERZ724005
CCGCTTGTGTTGATGAGTGCGCTGTTTATTTTTGCGCCGGGACTGATCGGATCAACCAGCTTTATGATTATTCCGTCTGGTGCAGTTGCCATTCTGGTAGCGTGGATTTTCTTTAAGAAGGGAAAGAAGGAGAGGAAATCATGAAATATGTAGGATTGGTTTTACTGGGAATCCTTTTGATTATCATTTTATTGTTGCTGATTGCAATAGTCCGGACGCTTTTGATGCCGAAGAAAACTTCAAATTATAAGCCGGATGCAGAGGAAAAAGAGGCACTTCGGCTTGCCGAAAAGCTTTCTAAGATGGTACAGTGTGACACGACCTCACATGCCGGAGAGACGGAAGTAGAGAAATATCTTGAATTTCATAAGGTTTTAGAAGAGCTTTTCCCGTTGGTACATAAAGAGCTTCAGAAAACCGAAATAGACGGAAATCTGTTATATTATTGGAAGGGAAAATCCTCCGAAAAGCCGATCCTTCTGATGAGTCATCAGGATGTCGTTCCGGCAGAGGGAGAGTGGATTCACGCTCCTTTTTCCGGAGATATTGCAGATGGTAAGGTATGGGGACGGGGCACGGCGGATACGAAGTGTACGGTAATGGCTTTTCTGGAGGCCGTGTAAGAACTGCTTGCGGAAGGTTTTGTGCCGCCGACGGACGTGTATCTGGCATCCTCCTGTACCGAAGAATGGGCAGGAGACGGAGCGCCGAAGCTTGTAAAGGAACTGCAGCGAAGAGGAATCCGGCTGTTCCTTTTGTGTGACGAGGGTGGAGCCATCATTACGGAGCCCGTTGGAGGAATTCCTGGAAACTTTGCAATGGTGGGTGTCTTTGAGAAGGGCAAAGCCGACGTGAAGTTTACTGCAAAAAGTAATGGAGGACATGCCAGCGCGCCGTCTAAGGGAACACCGATTGCACGCCTTTGTGCTTTTGTAACCGAAGTAGAGAAGCATTCACCGTTCCAAAAGAAGATGCTTCCGGAGGTTTCTGCCATGTTTACTTCTCTGGCACCATATGCCTCTTTCGGGTTAAAGCTGGTGCTTGGAAATATGTGGCTGTTTAAGCCGCTCTTAAAAGCGGTACTTCCGAAGATCAGCGCACAGGCAGGAGCTATGCTGCAGACGACAATTGCATTTACCATGCAGTCCGGTTCCGATGCATATAATGTGATTCCGCAGGAAGCAACCCTTGGAGCCAATATGCGTTTTATTCCCCATCAGGGAGAAAAGGAAAGTCTTGAAATTATCAGGAATCTGGCTTCCAAATACGGTTTAGAGACGGAAATTATCCATTCCAATGACTATACAAAGCCCGTAGATATCCATGGTGAGGGCTATCGTCTGATGGAACAGGTGATTGCACAGACCTTTCCGGGACTGCCGTCCAGCCCTTATGTAATGACCGGGGCTACCGATGCACAGTTCTATAGTCCGGTATGTGACAACTGCATCCGCTTTGCGCCTGTGGTTTACGGACCGGAGCAGATGAAAGGCATGCATGGGCTGAACGAGTGCATGGAATATAACTGCCTGCCCGGCGCGGTACAATTCTATAAGAATCTGATCTGTGCAGAGAAGTAGTTCAAGAAAGAGAGATATGACCAATTTAAAACACTGGACAAGCTGGTTCAAAAAAAAGACACCAGGCAAAAAGCTGTCCCCCAAAACAGGCAAAACGGAAACTGGATATACCTATGTCATGAGCGATCTGCACGGCTGCTTTGACGAGCTGAACGCGATGCTTGCAAAGATCGGCTTTTCGGATCAGGATAAGCTGATCCTGGCGGGAGATTATATTGACCGTGGAAGTCAAAACTATGAAATGCTCTGCTGGATGGAGCAGGTTCCTCAAAATATCCTGCTGCTGCGCGGCAATCATGAGGAAGAATTTTTATGTTATCTGGAGCTGCTTTTGGCAGTGCAGGAGAAGCGGCAGCTTGTGATCGAGGAAAGCAGCAGCAAGGATCTGGAGCATCTCTATCAGGAGACAAAGAACCTGATAGAGCAGCATAACCGGCAGACAGAGCAAATCCGGGTGTTCGATCATTATGGGACGCTGGAGGAGCTGATTACAGAACAGTGTATTTCCATGGCAGATCTGCGGCGGTGGGCAGCCAGGATGGAAGCAATGCCGTATTTTTGTCGGTTTTCTCTGCCGGAGAGGGAATGTGTTGTGGTACATGCCGGATATCTGGAGCAGTTCCCGACAGCTGGTCTGACCGGAAAATATACCTGTGTCGAAGATTTTTATCTCCGGGCGCGGGAAGATGCGTATCTGGCCGGGGGAATCGAAAACGGGATGATCGTTGCGGGACATACGCCGACGTTGTCCAAGGATTACATGATGTATAACGGCGGTCTGGTTTACCAGCATTATGATCCGCAGAAGAACTGTCTGTATTATGATATCGATTGCGGCTGCTCTTACCGTACGGTTCGTGCAAACGCGCGGCTGGCGTGCCTGTGTGCGGAAACAGGAGCGATTTATTACTTGTAAAAAGCGTTCAAATAGTATAAAATCGGAAACGATAGGATTGCGAACAAAGGAGAGCGGTAAAATGGCACTGAATAAAAAGCCTGTCACCGGTATGAAAGATATTCTGCCTGCAGAAATGCAGCTGCGGGATTACTGCATCAACGTGATTAAGGAAACTTACGGAAAATTTGGATTTACTTCTATTGAAACACCCTGTGTGGAATCCATTGGCAACTTAAACAGCAAGCAGGGCGGCGAAAATGAAAAACTGATTTTTAAAATTTTAAAACGCGGCGAGAAATTAAATCTTGCGGAAGCAAAAGAGGAGATGGATCTGGTAGATGGCGGTCTGCGTTATGACCTGACGGTTCCGCTGGTTCGTTTTTATGCAAATCATGCAAACGAGCTTCCGTCCCCGTTTAAAGCGCTTCAGATCGGCAATGTATGGAGAGCTGACCGTCCGCAGAGAGGCCGGTATCGTCAGTTTATGCAGTGTGATATTGATATTCTGGGCGAGCCTTCCAACCTGGCGGAGATCGAGCTGATTCTGGCAACGACTACGACTCTTGGCAAGCTCGGCTTTCAGGATTTCGTCATCCGCATCAATGAAAGAAGAATCCTAAAGGCGATGGCAGCCTACAGCGGCTTTGCAGAAGAGGATTATGATACGGTATTCATCATTCTGGACAAGATGGACAAGATCGGCGCAGATGGCGTAAAGGCTGAGCTGGTAGAGAGCGGTTTCGCAGCAGAAGCGGCAGACAAATATATGTCTCTGTTTGATGAGCTGACTGCAAACGGAAACAGCGTGGCATGGCTGGCAGAAAAGCTGGGGGATTTTCTCGAGCCTGAGGTTTCTCAGAACCTTTCTGAGATCATTGACAGCGTCCGCGCCACAAAGGCGTCTGAATTTGAGATCACCTTTGATCCGACTCTGGTGCGCGGTATGTCCTACGATACCGGAACCATTTTCGAAATTGCCATCCCTCAGTTTGGCGGAAGCTGCGGAGGCGGTGGTCGTTACGACAAGATGGTAGGCAAATTTACCGGAAAAGACGTTCCGGCGTGCGGATTTTCTATCGGCTTTGAGCGTATCATCCTGCTGATGATGGAAAACGGCTTCCAGATCCCCGGACAGCCGAAAAAGATCGCATATCTGATCGAAAAAGGTGTATCCGGCGACCGCCTTTGCGAAGTGATCGCACAGGCACAGGAGGCGAGAAAGAACGGCGATCAGATTCTGGTTGCGCGCATGAACAAAAACAAGAAGTTCCAGAAGGAACAGCTGACCAAAGAAGGGTACACGGATTTCGTAGAGTTTTATAAAAATCCGATCGAGAAACAATAGAATGCAGGCTCTGCGAGCATTCTGTTGTCATGAATCATTGCGTCAAAGCGCTGCGTGCCTGTTTGAGACAGCATTGGATGATTTAAGAAAATCTTAGGAAATTTTTCTGAAAAGAAACCGTTCCCTGTGATATCCTGACGAGTATGGCAAACTGCCGGACAGGATATAAGGGAGCGGTTTTTTATATGACAAAAGAAAAAAGAAATTCGGAACCGGAGCTGAAATTGTGGGATAGCCCGGTGACGACGAAAAAATATACGAAGAACAGAAAAACAGGACAACTGGATCTTTTATGGGGCGAAGAACGGCCGCTGTTCGATGACTGGGATAACCGTATGGAGCAAAAAACGGCGCGTGCGCGGGATTGCCAGAGCTACAGCGACTTGGCGGTACGCCGTTCATCCGCTACGCAGTACGAACCGTCCATCCGCCGTCGTGCTGCTGTACAATATGAAGCTCCTGCCAGGCGCCGCCCTGTACCGCCTGCTGCGAACAGGAAAAGGAGCTGCCGTCGTCGAACCCGCCTGCAGAAAGAATTGCAAAGCATTGCGGTTTATATTGCTGCGTTGCTGTTTTTAGTGCTGGCGGCGTTTGCGGTTTGGAAATTCGTCAGCATTTCGAAGAATCAGAGTACGGAAACCGGGGCGATTTCCCGGATTACCCAGATTCTGGAACAAAAAAAGTGCGAGAAACCGCCGATGGAAGAAGCGCTCCTGACACCGAATCCATACTCCAGACCGCAGGATGCGCTTTCGACGGTTACGCAGCTGTATGTGCATTATACGGCGAATCCCGGGACATCTGCACGGCAGAACCGGGACTATTTCGAAGGACTGGCACAGACCGGGCTGACATCAGCATCCGCACATTTTGTGATTGGATATGAGGGCGAGATTGTCCAGTGTATTCCGTTAAATGAGATGGCATATGCGGTGATTGGGGAAAACGATCACTCGATTTCCATTGAATGCTGCTATTTGGACCAGGACGGAAAATTTACGGATGCAACCTATCAGTCCCTGCTAAAGCTTTTGGGCTGGCTGATGGAGGAATACAATCTGGATGTTTCGGATGTAAAACGCCATTATGATGCGGGCGGAAAGCTCTGTCCGCTGTATTATGCGGAGCATGAGGATGCCTGGGAACAGTTAAAGCAGGATCTTTCCGACTATATTAGTGGGGAAAAAGTCTAAAAAAAGGTTTTCTATGAAAACGGTTTGTGCTAAAATAAACGCGACAAAAAAATCGCACAGACATAATAGCGGGTAAGGAGAAAAAATGAGCATTAGAATCGGAATTTTAGGATACGGAAATCTGGGCAGAGGCGTAGAGAGCGCAATCGCCCATAATGAGGATATGGAGTTGGTCGGAGTATTTACCAGAAGAAATCCGGAAAACGTAAAGGTACGCACTGCAGGCGTAAAGGTGCTGGAAGCTTCTGAGCTGGAGCATATGCAGGATCAGATTGACGTGCTGGTTCTCTGCGGCGGAAGCGCGACGGATCTGCCGGTTCAGACCCCAAAATATGCAGCGGATTACAACGTTGTAGACAGCTTTGATACCCACGCAAGAATCCCGGAGCATTTCGCGGACGTTGACGCTGCTGCAAAAAAAGGCGGAAAAATCGGCATTATTTCCTGCGGCTGGGATCCGGGAATGTTCTCCTTAAACCGCTTATATGCAAACTGTATTCTGCCGGAAGGACAGGATTATACCTTCTGGGGCAAGGGCGTCAGTCAGGGTCATTCCGATGCGGTTCGCCGGATTGAGGGCGTAAAGGATGCCAGACAGTATACCATTCCGGTACCGGAGGCACTCGATGCGGTCAGAAGCGGCAAAAATCCTGAACTGACCACCAGACAGAAGCATACAAGAGAGTGCTTCGTTGTTGCCAAAGAGGGCGCAGATCTTGCAAAGATCGAAGAAGAGATCAAGACCATGCCGAACTATTTTGCAGACTATGATACAACCGTACACTTCATTTCTGAGGAAGAGATGAAGAGAGATCACAGCGGACTTCCCCACGGCGGCTGTGTCATTCGTACCGGCGTGACCGGAATGGACAACGAGCATAAGCATGTGATCGAATACAACTTAAAGCTCGATTCCAATCCGGAATTTACCGGTTCTGTTATCGTAGCTTATGCAAGAGCCGCTTATCGCATGAGCAAAGAGGGCATGAGCGGCTGCAAGACTGTATTTGATATCGCTCCGGCTTATCTTTCTTCCAGAAGTGCAGAAGACCTGCGCGCACATCTGCTGTAAAACGTAGCTCGAAAAGCTTTTTATCAGCGGCAGGGAAGGGGATAAAATTCCACTTTGCCGCAGGATGCTTTTCGCAGACAGAAAGGAGCGACCGGATGGTTCAAAACGGAAAAGTAAAAATTTATCTGGCGGATATCCGGCCGCTCTTTGATGAGACGATGCAGAAAAAGGCGCTCGCACAGCTGGATGAGGTTCGCAGACAAAAAGCATTGTCGTGCAGACAGACAAAACAGCGTGCGGCAAGTATGACGGCAGGTCTTTTGGCAGAAGAGGCGAAACGCAGAAACGGATTTGACGGCTGCCCGGTGTGTTATACCAAAAACGGGCAGCCGTATCTTTTTATACAGGATGGAAGACGGGCATTTTTGAGCCTTTCCCATTCGGGAGATTATGCGGTGTGCGCTTTTTCTGACTGCCCGGTGGGCGTGGATCTTCAGCAAAGAACAAAGATCCGGCGCAGCGTTTTGCAGAAATTTTATCTACAGGAACAGCTGGAGGCCTGGAAGAAACAGTTTGACAAGAAGGAAGAAGTGTTCTTGTCAGAAGCAGAGACAGAGCGATTTTTACGGGAATGGACAGTCAAGGAAAGCTATGTCAAGCTGACCGGAACCGGGCTTTCGAGAGATTTGCGTGCGCTGATGGTAGACTGGAACCAAAACAGGGTCGAGGAAGCAGACCGGCCCGGTTGGGGATCGAGGTTTTGTGAATACCCGGTTTTGGAGGATTATTTTTTATCCGCCTGCAGCTGCCCGGAAGAGGTGTGATGGTTTCTGTGCGGATATTGCCCGGGAAAGCCTTGAAACGCCGGAAGTTTTTATAAAAAATTTCTCTTATCGGAAAGTTTTTAGCTGACGGGGAATATACATGGGACATGAAGAAATGCAAAGCACTGTCTGCCGTCTGGCAGGCGGTATGCAGCAGGAGGCATGTCCATGGAAAAAAAGAAAACCGGAATTTCACAAACCGGTGCGCGGATGCCGGTTGTTTTGTTAAAAAGCCTGTTGGTGTCGTATCTTATGGCCGGGGCGCTGTTATTACTTCTGGCACTGTTGCTGTATCGGATGCAGCTTTCCGCACAGGCAGTGTCGATCGGAATTCTTGTAATTTATGCGGTGACAGCGGGACTTTCCGGTTGGCTTGCCGGAAAAGGAATGCAGGATCGGCGCTTTTTATGGGGACTTTTGACCGGGAGTCTGTATTTTTGTGTGCTGGCAGCTTTGACTTTGATAGTCAATCACGGTCTTCAGGATGTCGGTAATCACTTTTTTACTACACTGATGATCTGCAGCGGCGCGGGAATGCTGGGCGGGATGCTCAGCTGACGCCGGGAGAAGGGCAAAGACGCGGTTCATGACAATAGAATGTTCGCGGAGCGTGCATTCTATTGTATTGCGACTATTGTATTGCGAATGGCGCGGGTAAACGGTAACATGAGTTCTGCCGCTTTGCAGCTCATTTTAAAAAAAACACTTCCCCTATAGAAGAATCTATGCTATAATAAATTAAATTTCGAAAAGACGGCGCCTTTTTTGGCGTGACACATAAGGAGGTTATGTGAGATGAAGCACATCAAGACATTAACAACAAGAAACCTGAAGGAATCCATGAAGAAGGGCGGATGCGGCGAGTGTCAGACATCCTGCCAGTCCGCATGTAAGACATCCTGCACGGTTGGCAATCAGAGCTGCGAGAAGATGAAATAAGCAGACGACGCGACGAGATATAAGCAGCGATGCATATCGCTGCTTATTATGCGTTTAAGAGGAATACGAGAAACGAAAGGATTTTGGAAAGTGATACACCAGTATAAGAACAACGGCTACAATATCGTTATGGACGTCAACAGCGGCAGCGTGCATATTGTAGACGATGTGGTTTATGATGTAATCCCTCTGGCGGAACAGCTTGTTTCCGGCGGCATTCGGGATGTGGATACCGTGACAGCGGCAGTGGAAGCCTGTCAGAAGCTGACCTACAGCCACGACGAGGTGCGTGAGGCGGTAGAGGAGATTCTGGAGCTGGCGCAGGATAATGTCCTGTTTACAGAAGACATCTATGAAAAATATATCGGCAATTTCAAACAGCGCCAGACTGTAGTCAAGGCATTGTGCCTGCACATTGCCCATGACTGTAACCTCGCCTGTCAGTACTGCTTTGCAGAAGAGGGCGAATATCATGGCGGAGAACCGCTGATGAACTGGCAGGTTGTTAAGGATCTGGTTGCATATGGCAGAAGCCTGGAGGAGCCTCATAACAAAAAATTCCGCTTTACCCTGACGACCAACGGCGTGCTTTTAAATGATGAAATTATGGAATTTCTGAATAAAGAGATGAGCAATGTCGTTTTGAGTATCGACGGTCGGAAAGAGGTACATGACAGAATGCGCCCGTTTAGGGGTGGACAGGGCAGCTATGATCTGATTGTACCGAAGTTCCAGAAGCTGGCAGAGAGCCGTCACCAGACCAATTATTATGTACGCGGTACCTTTACCCATAATAATCTGGATTTTTCCGAGGATGTCAAGCATCTGGCAGACCTTGGTTTTGAACAGATCTCGGTAGAACCGGTTGTGACAGACCCCAAAGAGCCCTATGCGCTGCGTCCGGAAGATGTTCCGCAGCTACTTGAGGAATATGACAAGCTGGCAGTCGAGCTGTTAAAGCGTCAGAAAGAGGGCAGAGGCGTCAACTTCTTCCACTTTATGATCGATTTAAGCGGCGGCCCGTGTGTGGCAAAGCGCCTTTCCGGCTGCGGCTCGGGTACAGAGTATCTGGCGGTAACACCTTGGGGCGATTTTTATCCCTGCCATCAGTTCGTCGGCAACGAGAAGTTCCTGATGGGCAACGTGGACGAAGGCATTGTGCGTCCTGACATCGTGGACGAGTTCAAATGCTGTAACGTTTACGCCAAAGAAAAGTGCAGAAGCTGTTTTGCAAAGTTTTACTGCAGCGGTGGCTGTGCTGCCAATTCCTATAATTGTCACGGAAAGATCGACGACGTCTACGAGCTTGGCTGTGAGCTTCAGAAAAAGCGCGTGGAATGCGCGATTATGATAAAAGCGGCACTGGCCGACGAAGAAGAATAAGGAGTACGCAAAATGAGCAAGAAGAAAGGCATCATTACACTTGTCTGTGTGATCGCGTTTCTGCTGGCAGGTACCTGGACTGCGGTATTCGGACTGGATAGCGCAAAGACAGGCTCCGCTGCAAACATTAAGCAGGGACTTGATCTGGCAGGCGGTGTAAGCATCACCTATCAGGTGGTGGGAGACGAAGCACCCAGCTCGGAGGATATGGCAGATACCATATATAAGCTCCAGCAGCGTGTAGACAATTATTCCACAGAGGCGCAGGTATATCAGGAGGGCTCCGACCGGATCAATATTGAAATTCCCGGAGTAACTGACGCAAATGCGATTCTGGAAGAACTGGGTAAGCCCGGTTCCTTAACCTTCCTGGACAAGGACGGTAAGGAAGTATTAAGCGGTACGGATGTAGCAGATGCACAGGCAGCCTATCAGACCAATAGCATGAATAATCAGGAGCCGGTTGTATCTTTGACTATGACTGCAGATGGAACCAAAAAGTTCGCGGATGCGACAAAGGCAGCATATCCGAACCATGATGTTATTTACATCGTTTATGACAATCAGGTGATCAGCGCACCGTCTGTACAGGCGGAGATCACAGACGGCAAGGCAGTCATCAATGGCATGAGCTCCTTTGAAGAGGCGGAAAACCTCGCTTCTACCATCCGTATCGGCGGTTTGAAGCTGGAACTGGAGGAGCTGCGTTCCAACGTAGTAGGCGCACAGCTCGGATCTGCAGCGGTCCGTACGAGCCTGATTGCCGGTGCAATTGGTCTTGCGATTGTTATTGTTTTCATGATCGCTGTTTACTGGATTCCCGGTGTTGCAAGCTCCATCGCACTGTGCATTTACACGGTGCTGGTTGTTCTGCTGCTGAATGGCTTTGATGTTACCCTGACCCTGTCCGGTATCGCAGGTATCATCCTGTCGATCGGTATGGCAGTCGATGCAAACGTTATTATTTTCGCCAGAATTCGGGAAGAAATCGCAACTGGCAAAACTGTAAAATCTGCGATTCAGATCGGTTTTAAGAAAGCGCTGTCCGCGATTATCGACGGCAACGTAACGACGCTGATCGCAGCGGTAGTGCTGTACTTTATGGGTACCGGTACCGTCAAGGGCTTTGCCCAGACCCTGGCACTCGGTATCGTCGTTTCCCTGTTTACTGCGCTGGTTGTAACCAAGCTGATCCTGAACGCATTTTATGCGATGGGTATCCGCAATGAGAAATTCTATGGCCGTGCAAAAGAGACAAAGGTAATCGATTTCCTGGGCAAAAAGAAGATTTTCTTCATCCTGTCTGCAGTTGTCATCATTGCGGGCTTTGTGACGATGGGCGTGCATAAGGGCAATGGCGGCGATGCGTTAAACTACAGCCTGGAGTTCAAGGGCGGTACTTCTACCAGTGTAGAGTTTAACGAAGATATGAGCATCGAAGAGCTGGATGAAAAGGTCGTTCCGATCATCGAGGAAATCAGCAAGGATGCAAACGTACAGACCCAGAAGGTGCAGGGCTCCAATCAGGTTATCTTCAAGTCTGCAACGCTGGATGTTTCCCAGAGAGAAGAATTAAATTCCAGACTGGAAGAGGAATTTGGTGTAGATCCGGAAAAGATCACAGCAGAGACCATCAGCTCTACCATCAGCTCTGAAATGCGTACCGGCGCAGTATCTGCGGTTGTGGTATCTACCGTGTTGATGCTTCTGTATGTATGGTTCCGTTTCAAGGATGTCAGATTCGGTGCCAGCAGTGTAGCAGCACTGGTACACGACGTACTGGTTGTACTTGCGTTCTATGCGGCGGCAAGAGTTTCTGTCGGCAATACTTTCATTGCATGCATGCTGACGATTGTCGGTTATTCGATCAATGCGACCATCGTTATCTTCGACCGTATCCGTGAGAACATGACCTCTTATAAGACAAAGGAAGAGCTTGCGGCGATTGTAAACCGCAGTATTTCCCAGACACTGTCCAGAAGTATTTTCACATCCCTGACGACCTTTATTATGGTCGCAGTGCTGTACATCCTGGGCGTGTCCAGTATCAAAGAGTTTGCACTGCCCCTGATGGTCGGCATTGCATGCGGTACTTATTCCTCCATCTGCCTGGCGAGCGCGTTCTGGTATCTGCTGCGCACCAGAGTAGGCGGAAAGAAAGCAGAGAAGGATAAAAAGGCAGCAAAATAATGGCAAAATGGTACGTTGCCGCAAAAAAGGCGGATTTTAATGGCATCGGGCAGAGGTTTTCCATCAGCCCGGTGCTGGCCCGCGTCATACGAAACCGGGACATCGAAGGAGATGAAGCAATTGAAAAGTATCTCCACGGCACGATCCGGGATCTGTATGATCCGGCATTTTTAAAAGGAAGCCGCGAGGCGGTGCTACTGCTGAAAGATAAAATCAAAGGACAGATGCCGATCCGCGTCATCGGAGATTATGATGCGGACGGCATCTGTTCTTCTTATATCTTGAAGCGCGGTCTGGAAGCCTGCGGCGCGGTGGTGGATACGATGATTCCACACCGCATGAAGGATGGTTATGGTTTAAACGAACATCTGGTAGACGAAGCTTACGCAGATGGGATCGACACGATTCTGACCTGCGATAACGGCATTGCAGCGTATGCACAGATCGAGCAGGCAAAAAAATACGGAATGACTGTGATTGTTACGGATCACCATGAAATTCCATATGAGGAAGAACTCCTTGCAGAGCCTGACCCGGAAACAGGAGAGACGTCCAGACGGCGGTATAAAATTCCGCCTGCGGATGTGGTCATCGACCCGAAGCAGCCGGGAGACACTTATCCGTTCCAGGAAATCTGTGGTGCGGTTGTTGCATTTAAACTGATGCAGCTTTTATTTGCGGAGTTTGGGTTTGACGGGATTTCAACAGATTTAACATCCGGAAAAAGAAGCCTGCTGGATGAGCTGCTGGAATTTGCGGCGTTTGCAACGATTTGCGACGTTATGCCGCTGCGGGAAGAAAACCGGATTTTGGTGCGGCACGGGCTGGAGCTGATGAAACAGACGCAGAATGTCGGATTGCATGCGCTGATGGAGGTCAACCAGATTTTACCCTGGCAGGATGGAAAGCTGGGGGCATTTCATATCGGCTTTGTGCTCGGTCCGTGCCTGAACGCCTCCGGGCGTCTGGACAGCGCGCAGCGCGCGATGGAGCTTTTGGACAGCAAAACAAGAGAAGCTGCGGTAGCGCAGGCAGCATTTTTGAAGCAGTTAAACGACAGCCGGAAAGAAATGACAGAGGAATATGTCAAAATAGCGGTAGAGATGATCGAATCCGGCCCCTTAAAGGACGACCGTGTTCTGGTTGTTTTCCTGCCGGACTGCCATGAGAGCATCGCCGGTATCATCGCAGGAAGAATCCGGGAACGCTATTATCGCCCGACCTTTGTGCTGACCCGAGGCGAAGAGGGCGTAAAAGGCAGCGCGCGTTCGATTGAAGGTTATCATATTTATGAAGAAATGACGAAATGCAGCAGCTTTTTCACCAAATATGGCGGGCATAAGATGGCGGCGGGGCTTTCCATGCGGGAAGAGGATGTGGAGCCGTTCCGTCAGAAGATCAATGAAATATGTACGCTGACGGAGGACGATCTGCAGGAAAAAATCCATATCGATGTTCCAATGCCGGTATCCTATGTATCGTTTAGGCTGGTGGAGGAGTTGGAATTGCTGGAGCCCTTTGGAACAGGCAATTCGAAGCCGGTATTTGCACAAAAAGATCTGAAGTTTGTTTCGGCTCGTGCACTCGGCAAAGCAGGAAATGTGCTTCGTTTTACGGTGGAGGACAGCGAGCAAAAACGCTGGGAGATGATGTATTTTGGCGGAAAGGACAATTTCGAAGCCTATGCGGCAGAAAAATACGGACAGACTGCGCTGGACGGACTGTACAGCGGAAAAGGCAGTCCTCTGTATTTTGACGTCGTGTATTATCCGGGCGTCAATACCTGGCAGGGAAATACGAAGCTGCAGCTTGTGATGCAGCAGTACCGGTAACAGAGCCGCGCGATGGTGGCGAAAAGCTGATATTTTTTGACAACGCGAAATGGATTTTAGACGCAGTTTATAACTTTTAAGAAGCTTTTTAGAAACTGTACACAAAATGCTCACAATTTTCGGGTATCATAGATTTCAGATAGTAGAACAACTCACTATCTCCCCCCTCATAAGAAAGTGAAAGCTCTGCATGAAAAATGCAGAGCTTTTCACTTTCTTTTTTTTATGCTACACTAAAACAAAAGTCTGTTTTATGACATATGGGATATTTTGTATGGCAGGCAGGAGAAAAATCAGAAAGCAGGGAGAGGCAAGATGCGCTCTGAATGGATAAAAAAGGCGGCTGCAGCATTGCTGGCAGCCCTTTTATTGGAATTGATACCGTGTCAGTTCTCGTTCTGGACGACGGTGGCAAAAAAAACAGAGGATCTGACTGCGCGGACGGAAATTCTCGCGGGTTATACGGCGATCGAGGAGCTGGATCAGGACGTGGCGAACGGCGCTGCGGCAACGCCAGGCGATCAGACAACGGAAGGCGGCAGCGCACTGTACCTGCTTGACGGCAGCTACCTGGATGACGCGGGCTATCTGCACGTCCCGGACGGCAGCCTGACGCTGCGGGTAAAAAATTATAAAGGTTCGCTGCAACGGATTTTTTTGAATCTGGATTTTTTGTACAATCAGCCTGTTCTGGCAGAGGTATTTGCACGGGACGAGGGAAACAGCTATCCTTATAGTCTGGGCGACGGGCAAATTTTGCTGCAGTCGGTTCCGGAAAATCGGTATTTAAAGGTGTATCCGTATGGACAGGTGTCGGATTTCTTTATCCGCATCCAGATGGCGGACGCCTCTGGAAATGCTGCCGCAGGAAGCTATGGCGAGCTGGTTGTAAAATATCATGGTTTGTCTGCAAATGGAACGATTCCATTCCACTTTCAGGCGGGACGCTTTGTGGTTTTGTGGGCGGCTGTGTTTGGAATGCTTTTGCTGAAAAAAGACAGCAGGCTGCATCAGATCAGCTTTGACGCGCAGGATGCGCGCGGTCGTCAAAAGCGGTTTGTGGTCGTATTGGGGTTTACTGCAATATTGCTGGCAGGGGCATTTTTCTTCGTCCGCATCAATCCGGCATGTCGACAGAACTTGGCAGTGCATCACGCACAGTACCAGGAGCTGGCGGAAGCACTTTCAGAGGGGAAGGTCAGTGTCGGGGATGCAGAAGAAGCGCTTTTAGCAATGAAAAATCCCTATGATACCATCGCACTGCAGGCGGCGGGAATCGGCTATCGGGCGGATTATGCCTATCACAATGGGAAATATTATGTGTATTTCGGTATTGTCCCAGTGCTGCTATTGTATTTGCCCTATTATCTGCTGACGGGGGGCGCGCTGCAAAACTATGTGGCGGTATTTGTCTTTTTTGCAGGATTTATCATTGCGGCGGCTGGGTTTGTCTATGAACTGATGAAACGGTATTTTAAGGAGCAGCCTTTTTATCTGTGGGCGGTAGGAACCGGGATGCTCGTCGGAAGCTATTCAATGTTTTATCTGTTAATTCGACCGGATCTTTACCATGTGCCGATTGTTGCGTCCGCGATGTTTGCAACAGGGGGACTCTGGCTGTATCTGGCAGGGCTGAACCGTCCGAAAAAAGCGGTGGGGCTGTATGCGTTTGGCTCTTTCTGTATGGCTCTCACGGCAGGATGTCGACCCCAGTTTATCCTGTTTGCAGCACTGGCGGTTGTTTTGTTCTGGGAGAGGGTCTTTGTAAAAAGGGAGCTGTTTTCAAAGAAGGGCTGGAGACAGACAGCTGCGCTTGTTGTGCCCTATGTGCTGATTGCGGCCGGACTGATGGCGTATAATGCGCTGCGGTTTGGCTCCCCCTTTGATTTTGGTGCGTCCTATAGCATGACGAGCAACGATATGACACACCGCGGCATGAATTTGGAGCGGATTTTGTATGGAATCTGGTATTTCCTGTTCGAGCCGATGCAGCTGGAAGGAAAGTTTCCGTATTTGCAGAGCGCATCGATTGCGACGGATTATCTCGGGAAACTGGTAACGGAAAGCTGGTTTGGCGGGATTTTCGCCTGCAGTATGCTGACCTGGGGGATTTTTTTGCTCGGCAGACTCAAAAAAAACGGTGTACTTTCCAAAGAACTGACGTGGTTTTGCTGCGTTTCCCTTGCAGCAGCGCTTGTGATTGGCTGTGTGGATGCAAACGGCGCGGGAATTTTGATCCGCTATGGCTGCGACGTGTCCTTTGGCATCTTTTTGGCGGCGGTTGTGGCAGTGCTTGGGGCAGCGAAAGCGGCGCGGCAGAAAAAGGTCTATGGCCTGTATGTCGGCTGGCTGAAGGCAGCGATTTTCTTTCAGGCAGCGGTGCTGTTTCTGATTTTGGTCAATAAGGACGGCAGCATCAACCTGCAGACCGGAAACCCGGCGTTATATGAAACGATCCGGGCAGCATTGCGATTTTAAAACCTGAATTTTTCTGCATTTGAAAGGAATAAATGAAAGAAGAAAACAATGACTCAGAGAAAAGCTTTTCTTACGAAGGAACAGAGCCTGATGCTGCGCGGAATTGCCATTTTCCTGGTTCTGATTAGCCATTATGCAGTGTGGATTGGGGAGATATTTCACAGCGATTTGCTGGAATATGGGCTGGGCAGATTCGGTGTTTACGGTGTGGATTTATTTTTTGCAGTGTCCGGCTACGGGCTGGTCAAAAGTGTTGGAAAAAAGAGAATCAACGGAACATTTTTGTGGAAACGTTTTAAAACTGTCTATTTACCGTATCTTCTGATTGTGGGACTGATTACGGTCTATGACGGTGGAATTTCGGGAATGACAGGATGGGTTTCGTTCCTAACCGGGGCAGAGTATTGGTATATCCGAAATATTCTGGTCTTTTATCTGGCGTTTTACGTTGTTTACCGGCTTTCTGACAGACCGTGGGTGCGGATGCTTTTGATGGCGGTCTGCCTGACGGCGTATTCCGGACTGCTGATCTGGCAGGGACGCGCGCTGTTCTGGTACATTTCCAATGTTACATTTTTGTTTGGAATGCTGCTTGCGCAGTACGAAAGGCAGCTGTTAAAGGCGGCGGGGTTTTTGTATCCGTTACAGCTTCTGGCACTGGCGGTCGGAATGTATTTTGTCATCAAAACGGGGCTGGAAGGCTATACCGTGATCCCTCCGCTGGAAGAAAAAATCCGCAGCGGTCTGCTTGCAGGGCTGATCTGGACGTATCTGATGGTGCAGGGCTGCGCATTTTTGCATGAGAAAATCCGGTGGTTGGAAGCAGTGGGCAGCTTTTCGCTGGAGCTGTATCTGTGCCATATGTTTGTGTTTTACCGCGTTGTTAATGACTGGCTGCCGCAGCAGGAAAACGTTGTGCAGATTGTGGCTGCCGTCACAATTGCAGTTGTGCTCGCCTGGGTAATCCACATGCTGTTTGATCTGTTATGGAAAGCGGCGGCTGCGCTGAGTGGGAGATGAGGGCAGATGTATGTGATGCGCGTGCCGGACGGCAGGAATGCCAGCTTCGGAAAGAATTCTGGCATAACGGGATTGTGACAGAAGCGGGACGCGCAGCTCGGCATGAGCTATTGCTATTCCTATGAAGAACAATGGCAGCCGAAAAACATTTCTGTGATATTTCGGATGTATCAGTTCAATTTGGATGGAAATGACGATTTTATTTATAAAGAATACTGGAACAGGTACAGCAACCATTTTCTGGAAAATATGTAATGGTAAATACAAAGTGCGCAGATGGAGCATTTTTCTGTAAAGACAGTTGCATCGGATGCTTGCCATACAGTTTGGGAGGGTATATGACTTTTTTTCATGCTTCACAAATAAAGGGGATACAGGTTCTCGAACCTAGAATTTCCAATCACAATTTGCCGTTGATTTATTTTTCGGGCAAGAGAGAAAATGTATTGGTATATCTTAGCAATGCAGTCGAAAAAACGTGTAAAGAGAAAAATTTTCAGTATACGGGAATCTGGCACAAGTGGGGATCTTATGGATTTACACAGGATGGCAGGCTGCAATATGAGGAATATTATCCGAATGCGTTAGCGGATACTTATAAGGGAGTATCAGGATACATATATTCTTGTAATCATTTGGAAAAAT
>ENA-UONS01001978-UONS01001978.1-human-gut-metagenome-genome-assembly--contig:-CS19-NODE-1978-length-17315-cov-47.523233_pt1 | contig 17315 bp, 17 predicted proteins | sample MGYA00242458_ERZ724005 | MGnify/ENA metagenome assembly ERZ724005
TTATAGTCGCTCCGTTCGTCGGAGCGTGGATTGAAATAATATAACAAAGGTGTGGAGATACTCAGACCTAGTCGCTCCGTTCGTCGGAGCGTGGATTGAAATAATGAATATAAGGATAAGGAGAGTGATTATCTTGGTCGCTCCGTTCGTCGGAGCGTGGATTGAAATGATAATATACGCGCAACAACTGAACACAGCTTAGGTCGCTCCGTTCGTCGGAGCGTGGATTGAAATCTGTATCTGCTTTAGTATCACTATTATCAGCGATGTCGCTCCGTTCGTCGGAGCGTGGATTGAAATTCGAAACTACAAGGATAACATCAGCACGGAACTGGTCGCTCCGTTCGTCGGAGCGTGGATTGAAATTGACTTGACTGCAGGATCTCTGTGGTCTTGATCTGTCGCTCCGTTCGTCGGAGCGTGGATTGAAATTGCAAGGCATTTGTGGGATAAAAAAAGAACCTGAGGTCGCTCCGTTCGTCGGAGCGTGGATTGAAATGTCTGCTCTGTGTCGTGTTGAGCGTCCGTATCCTGGTCGCTCCGTTCGTCGGAGCGTGGATTGAAATACTTTTATCCACTTGACTACCTCCTTGTATTTAGGTCGCTCCGTTCGTCGGAGCGTGGATTGAAATTGAATCTTATCAGGATTATACCCTGCTGCCTTGAGTCGCTCCGTTCGTCGGAGCGTGGATTGAAATCGGCAGCTCCTTGCCATTTCCACGACCTCGCTGTCGTCGCTCCGTTCGTCGGAGCGTGGATTGAAATAGATAGTCCACCAAGGCAAGTACATTGACCCTTGGTCGCTCCGTTCGTCGGAGCGTGGATTGAAATACAGAATGGCGATCAGATGTGTATAGCTAGATATGTCGCTCCGTTCGTCGGAGCGTGGATTGAAATGTGTTTGATGAAGTCGGTGCAATTTGGAACAGTAGGTCGCTCCGTTCGTCGGAGCGTGGATTGAAATACGTAGAACTTAGTTTCGCTTGCAGTGAACATCTGTCGCTCCGTACGCTGGAGCGTGGATTGAAATAAAATTGCATACAGAGGAAGTGCCTCAAGCGTAACTCGCTCCGAGTGTTGGAGAACGGATTAAAACCTCCGATTGTTAAAAAGTTACAAATTGTATATTATAATCCCATTCGTAGAAGGAAACAGAGATTAATATCATATATATCAACCAACTCGTGATGAAACCTATTCATTTGTAGGTTTATGGTTTGGATGGTATAGTTAGGATAGAATTCAAAAAGAACTGTTGAATTTTAGTAGCAAAAGTATACACTTAAAATGTCTGAATATTTAATTGGGCAGTTAATGTAATTGGGTGAAAGGATGATTTATCTATGATGCACATATACATAGACGCCGATGCCTGCCCCGTAGTAGGCATAGCAGAAGACATAGCAACAAAATACAACATCTCGGTAACGCTTTTATGCGATACGAACCATGTCCTCACATCTGATTACAGCGAGGTTATCGTGGTCGGTGCCGGAGCGGATGCGGTGGATTACAAGCTGATAAGCATTTGCCATAGAGGTGATATAGTTGTTACTCAGGATTATGGCGTGGCTGCAATGGCGCTGGGAAAAGGTGCATTTGCGATACACCAATCGGGCAAATGGTATACAAATGAGAATATCGATCAGATGCTTATGGAGAGACATTTGAATAAAAAGGCGAGAAGGGCATCAAGCAGGAATCATATCAAAGGGCCGAGGAAGAGGACAGAAGAGGATGACCAGAGATTTGCGGAGTCTTTTGAGAAACTGCTGCGAAAGGCAAATAATTTATAGATACATATGAAGGTGGAGGGGATTCGAACCCTCACCACCAATGAACCGGAAGAGGTCAGATTTTAATGGATGATAAAAATACAAACAGAACAATAGAATACTACAATACACATGCTGACAGATATTCCGAGATAACCAGAAATGCTGACATGTCGGACATATACCAGCACTTTGAGGAAAATCTCAAGCCGGGCAGCAGGATTCTTGATCTTGGCTGCGGCAGTGGTCGTGACAGCAAATATTTTCTGGACAAGGGATACAAGGTTGTATCTCTGGATGCGTCTGAGGCTATGTGCAGGAAAACTCAGGAGCTGACGGGAAAAGCGGCTGTGCATATGCGCATTGAGGACATGAACTATGAGAATGAATTTGACGCTGTGTGGGCATGTGCTTCGCTGCTCCATGTTGCCAAGAGCGATATGCACAAGATCCTTGAGAAGGCTATGAAGGCGCTAAGAGTCGGCGGGGTATTGTATGCTTCGTGGAAGTACGGCAAGAGTGAACGGACGCGGGATGATGGAAGGACATTTGCCAATTATACTGAGGCCCGGGTTTGCGATATGGTGGCGTTGGTTTCAGGCGCATCGCTTGAGGATGTATGGACGAGTCAGGATGTCAGGCTTGACAGGATAGGTCAGGGACATTTGTGGGTAAATGTTCTGGTGAAGAAGACCAGAGTTGTCATAACTGAGAAGGAATTTCTGAACATTTTCTGGAAGCAATACCAGATCATTGAGAAGGATGTCAGGATCAGTTCGGAGTATGTGGACATTCACAAGAGCAACTTCCCGACATTTTCAAGCAGATACATAAATATGTTTCTGAACATCTGCAGCAATATTGATTCTCTGATTGAGATATATTGCAAGATGGTAGAGGAGGACGATTACAGGAAGAAGTACAATATACATGACAGGCTTACTCCTGTGCTTAGGAAATTCCCGGCTATCAGGCTTGACGCAGTGAGGACGATAGACACATTTGAAGATATCGAGTTGAAGCCGTTCAGCGCATTTGTGGATGGCAGGATCGCGGATTGGTGGAATGACTATAACCTGGTAAAACATGCCAGAAGCGAGAAGAATGAGAAGACAGGGAAGTACAATTTCCAGAGCGCAAATCAGAAGAATGTGCTGACTGCCCTGGCTGCGTATTTTATCGTGTGCAACCGCATATACGAGGAGATATGCGAGATCTCGGCGACGCCGAAGAAGCTGCTCAAGTCGAAATTATTCCTGTACGTGAAGAATGGTGAGTAGATAAGGAAAGGTAATAGACCATGGTAAAACAGATAGTAAGAGATCAGATGTTTCTCAGCCAGAAGTCATCTCCGATGACGACTATGGATGCGGGGATCATAGCAGATATGCAGGACACATTAGCGGCAAATCAGGCGAGGTGCGTCGGCATGGCGGGCAACATGATCGGATATAAGAAGAGGATAATCATCGTCAGTATGGGATTTGCCAATGTTGTCATGCTGAATCCGGTACTCCTGTCAAAGTCGGGGGCTTACGAGACAGAAGAGGGATGTCTGTCTCTGGACGGCACGAGAAAGGTGACAAGGTATAGAGACATAGAAGTAGAGTTTCAGGATGCATCATTTGCAAAAAAGCGTATGAAGTTCAACGGATATATAGCCCAGATAGTGCTCCATGAGATGGATCACCTTGAGGGGCGAATAATTTAGGAGAGTTTATGGAATCAAAAGACGGAACATGGATCATGTATGGAGTTTCGGAGGATGATCCGGAGTGCCTGCACACGGTGGACGAACTTATCGGATATATAGAGGAAGTGGGATTTCTTCCTCTTTTCCGCAATGAGATACCTGGATTTTCGGTGGAAGAGCGAACCACGGAGAAATACTGGTGGAGTGAGGATGCGCAGAGGGATCCTTGGGTGTGGCGCGAGATCATAGCCAGAAGAGGCGATATTGCATACGGCAAATTTTTCCACAATAAGGCGGGATTTATCTCAAAGAAATGGTTCCCGTATTTTGCAAATTATAGAAGAGCTGGATATGATTTCGATGCCAGATGGGATGATGAGCTTGCATCATTCAGACAGAAGAAAATCATGGATCTGTTCATGGATGACCGGATAGATGAGGAGAGCGATGCGGAATTTGCAGCAGAAAAACTGGAGAGTATGTATGATACAGCGCTGTTCTCATTTGATATCAAGAAACTTGCCGGATTTGGCAAGGGCGGTGAGAAGGGCTTTGAGGGTACGATGACACAGCTTCAGATGCAGACCTATCTGTGTGCATGCGATTTTAGAAAGCGGGTGAACAAAAAGGGGGCGGAATACGGCTGGAATGTGGCTGTGTATTCCATGCCGGAGAAGCTGTGGGGATATGATCATGTGACGTCCGCATATTGTGAGAGCCCTGAGGAATCGTGGAAGAGGATAGTGAAGCATATGGATGATATCTACCCGATTGCCACAGAGAAACAGATAAAGAAAGTCTTAAAGTAGAGACGGTGTACAGAAAACTCTAATTCAAAAGTTTACATCAAAAGTTTACACATAACATTACATATATCTTTACATATGTGTTTACATATGTTATGTTTATATGCAAGTCAGGTTATAAAGAATAATATGATGCTTACTTGAAGAGGAGAAATGATGAACACTGTATATGATGTTATTATTGTGGGAACTGGCGCTGCAGGTTTGTTCTGTGCGTTGAATTTTCCAGAGACAAAAAAGGTCTGTATTATCACAAAAAGGCGGGCTGATGAGTCCGACTCTTTTTTGGCCCAGGGCGGCATATGTATGCTGCGGGGTGAGGAAGATTACGAAGATTATTTTGAAGACACCATGAGAGCCGGCCATTATGAGAACAATAAAAAGACAGTCGATCTTATGATCAGATCATCGAATCTTGTTATCAGAGAATTGATAAGGCTTGGAGTTAGATTTGAGAGAGATGAGAGCGGAAAGCTTGCCTTCACTAAGGAGGGAGCTCACAGCCAGCCAAGAATATTGTTCCACGAGGATATTACCGGCAAGGAGATTACATCCACTTTGCTGGAGTGTGCAAAGAAGAAATCCAATATCGAGATATATGAGTATACGACTATGCTCGACATCATCTGCAATGACAATGCCTGTGGTGGTGTGGTTATAGCTGATGAGGCGAAGAACATAAGCATACTTAGATCCAACAACGTTGTATTGGCGTGTGGTGGAATCGGAGGTATATATAAGAACTCAACGAATTTTGCCCATATAACAGGTGATGCCATAGCAATTGCCTTAAAACATGGTGTAGAGGTAGAGAATCTGAATTATGTGCAGATCCACCCGACAACACTGTTTAGCCGGAATAAGGGAAGAAGGTTTCTGATATCTGAATCTGTGAGAGGCGAAGGCGCATGGCTTCTTAACAAGGCGGGAGAAAGGTTTACAGATGAACTGCAGCCTCGTGATGTAGTCAGCCATGCAATATGGAAACAGATGGAGATAGATGGAACGGAGCATGTGTGGGAAGATCTGAGACCGCTTGGAAGAGATGTGATCTTGCAGCATTTTCCACATATATACAAGCAGTGCAAGGATGAGGGGTATGATGTGCTTGTTGAACCAATACCGGTTGTGCCGGCTCAGCATTACCACATGGGCGGAGTGAAGGCAGATCTCGCCGGAAGAACATCCATGGAAGGATTGTACGCGGTAGGAGAAGCCGGATGTAATGGAGTGCATGGCAGAAACAGACTGGCAAGCAATTCGTTACTTGAGTCGCTTGTATTTGCACAGAGGGCGGCAGATGATATCATGTTCAGCAGAGAGCACAGAGGCTGTGGAGAAGACAACATAGATCTGTCTGAATATGAAGATATAGATGGTTTGTTTAGAGAATATAAGAATATAGTTTTGACAGAAACGGAAAGAAGAGGCTGAGAATGAATCAGATAACAATGAAATTGAATGCGGACAAGCTTATAATGATGGCTTTACAGGAGGATATCACAAGTGAGGATGTATCCACAAATGCGGTGATGCCAAAGGCACAGAAAGGAAAAGTAGACCTGATATGCAAGCAGGATGGAATCATTGCAGGACTTGATGTATATGCAAGAGTATTTACCCTCTTAGATGACAGCACTGAGGTTGAGTTCTTCTGCAAAGATGGCGATGAGGTGAAGGCAGGCCAGCTTATGGGAATTGTGACTGGTGATATCAGGGTTCTTCTCTCTGGAGAGAGGGTTGCGCTTAATTACCTGCAGCGTATGAGTGGTATAGCTACATATACCCATGAGGTTGCAGAACTTCTTAAAGGAAGCAAGACTACTCTGCTGGATACCAGAAAGACCACACCTAATTGCCGTATATTTGAGAAGTATGCAGTCAGAGTCGGCGGAGGCAGCAATCACAGATACAATTTGTCGGATGGAGTATTACTTAAGGATAATCATATAGGCGCTGCGGGAAGTATAACCAATGCAGTGAGAATGGCAAAGGAGTATGCACCATTTGTCCGCAAGATAGAGGTTGAAGTTGAGACACTGGATCAGGTAAAAGAGGCTGTTGAAGCGGGAGCCGATATCATTATGCTTGACAATATGACAACGGATCAGATGAGGGCTGCGATTGATTTGATCGATGGACGTGCTGAGACAGAATGTTCAGGCAATGTTACAAAAGAGAACATAGAGAGACTGATATCATTGGGAGTGGATTATATATCAAGCGGTGCGCTTACACACAGCTCACCTATAATGGATATATCGATGAAAAATCTTCATGCGGAGGAATAAAGTGAAGGCAAAAGAGAGAAGGGAAAGGATACTTGACATTGTGAAGAATTCAGATGTCCCTGTTCCGGCAAATAAGCTTGCGTCAGAATTCGATGTCAGTAGACAGATAATAGTGCAGGACATTGCAGTGATCAGGGCGGCTGATGATGGCATAATTGCAACTAACAGGGGTTATATATACAAGAATGAATCAAAATGTCAGAGAGAGTTTAAAGTAAAACACGGTTATGACAGGACTGAGGAAGAACTCACGATCATAGTTGATTATGGCGGTGTTGTAAAGAATGTAAGTATAAGTCATACAGTGTACAATCGTGTTACTGCAAAGATGAATATTGCTTCCAGATACGACGTGGCAAAATTTATGAAAAAATTGGAAAACAGCCAGTCGTCCCTGCTTGGAAATGCTACGAACGGATATCATTACCATCTGATAGAGGCTCCAAGTGAAGAGGTCCTGGACAACATAGAGCAGAAGCTCGATGAGACAGGCTTCCTTGTTCCGTGGCAGGAGTGGGAGAAATAATGCAAAATGATTTGGAGAGAATAAAATGACGATAAAAGAGATACAGGAAGAGATAATCAGACTGAAGAAAGAGAAAGATTTCTGCATACTGGCACATGCTTATCAAGGACATGAGATTCTTGAAGTTGCAGATTATATGGGAGATTCATATGGACTTAGCGTTGAGGCGAGCAAGGATTCCCGCAAAAATATAATAATGTGTGGTGTGCGTTTTATGGCGGAGACATGTAAGATATTGTCCCCTGATAAGAATGTGTACCTGCCTAATCCTGAAGCCGGATGTCCGATGGCTGAGCAGATGAACCTTGAAACGCTGGATGAGATGAAGAAGAAGTATCCGGGATATGCGGTTGTCGCCTATATTAATACGACATCTGAATTGAAAACTGCCTGTGATGTATGTGTGACATCCTCATCAGCAGTGCAGATCTGCAGCAAGCTTGATAACGACAAGATTCTTTTTATTCCAGATCCGAATCTTGGAAACTATGTTCAAAAGCAGATGCCGGAAAAGGAATTTGCATTTTTTAACGGCGGATGTCCTAGACACCTTGCGGTTACCCTAGATGATGCTTTGAAGGCAAAAGAGTTACATCCACATGCGGAACTTCTTGTCCATCCTGAGTGTAGACCGGATGTAGTTGCAGAGGCTGATTATGTAGGTTCAACCACAGGAATTATGGCATATGCCAGAAAGTCAGAGAAAAAAGAATTTATCATCGGTACAGAGCACAGTATTGTGGAGCATCTTCAGTATGAGTGCCCTGACAAAATGTTCTATCCAATTTCTTCAAAGCTGATGTGCCATAATATGAAGCTTACTACCCTGGTTGACATATTGAATGTACTAAAGGGCACAGGTGGCGAAGAGATAGTCCTTTCTGATGAGGTGATGGAGGGAGCTTCCCGCTGCATCAACAGAATGATCGCGCTTGGATAACGAGGTGTGGATTATTATCCAGAGCAGTGGGACATATCCATGATCGATGAGGATATGGACAATATCGTAGAGCTTGGATGCAATGTCATTCGTATAGCGGAGTTTGCATGGCATATCATGGAAAAAACGGAGGGCAGTATGACTTTTCGTTCTTCGATCATGTCATCAGCAAGGCAAAGGAGAAGGGGCTTCATGTGATACTTGGAACCCCGACAGCGACTATTGCTTAATTATATAAAATACGGTTGCTTATTAGTTCATTAAGCGACCGTATTTTTTTGTACCTGTGTTATAATGTTATAAAAGTGTATAATATTATTTGCAAATTATGATCAGCCAGACTGGCTGGAGTATAGGAGGACATGATGGGTATTGTTGAATTAAAAAATGATAAGATCGCTATAAAGGTGAATACTCACGGTGCTGAGCTTGTGAGCCTGAAGAGTATCGAGACAGACAGAGAATACATGTGGTGCGGTGATGCTGAGTATTGGGGAAGAGTTTCTCCTGTGCTGTTTCCATTTGTGGGAAAGCTTGAAGGACAGCGTTACAGACATAACGGGGTGGTTTATGAGAATATACCTCAGCACGGATTTGCAAGGGACAGCGAGTTTGTAGTGGCTGGCCAGACTGGTGATACACTGCTGTTTGTGCTTGAGAAGAATGATACATGGCAGAAGAGCTATCCGTTTGATTTCAGTCTTTGTATAGGATACAGACTTGAAGGTTCATCTGTACATGTTATGTGGACCGTTGTGAATGAGGGAACTGACACGATTCATTTTTCTATCGGTGCCCATCCTGCATTTGCATGTGAGGGAGGCATCGGCGGTTATTCTCTGGATATGCACACAGGTAAGAACGAGATTGAATGTGGTCTTTTGACAGCAAATGGAGTTCTTGGAGATAGAACAGTTACGCACAGACTGACAGATGGAGTCTTAAAGCTGCGTGATGAGATGTTTGATGAGGATGCCCTGATCATGGATGGTAAGGGTATAAATACGATTACATTAAGGAACTCATCTGATGCGTCGGTTTTGCAGTTGAGATTTGATGTGCCGCAGATAGGCATATGGTCTCCTGCAAAGAAACATGCGCCATTTGTCTGCATAGAGCCTTGGTTTGGCAGGTGTGACCGCGAGGGATATGACGGAGATCTGGCGGACCGTGAGTATTCAAACAGTCTTGAGGCTGGCCATTCGTTCAGCAAGGAGTATGTCATCGACATACTATAATGGAAAACATATCATGTGTCAGATTAAGATATAGCAGAATATAATTTGTAAGCAGGGCGGGACATCCCATTGTGAGATGTCCCGCCCTGTTTGTTATGTTTCATATACATTAATGTAAAATCTATGTAAAAGGTGCCTGACCCCATTGTTGTTCCTTTTTGTAGAGTGCTGAAAATACTACTTGACATATGATACTATGCGACGTATAGTATACTGCGTAAGGAGGTATAGCGATGGATATACAATTGAAGAGAGGGATGCTCGACGTGTGTGTGCTTGCGGCCATCAAGGACGAGGATTCCTATGGATATCAGATCATCAAAGATATGAAGCCGTATGTGACGATATCAGAGTCCACACTCTATCCTATCCTCAGAAGACTTGAGGCGGGAGCGCTGCTCACGGATCATTCCGTGGAGCACAACGGAAGACTCAGAAAGTATTATCATATTACAGATGCCGGAAGAGCCAGGATAGAAGAGTTCAAGGAAGAGTGGAAGGAACTGGAATCCATATACAGATTTATTGTGAAGGAGGAAGTCAGAGATGAACAAACAGGAATATCTTGAGTCGATAAGAAGCAGGATCAGTGCGATGCCGGCTGATGATGTGAACAGGTTTATGGATTACTATAGCGAGATGATAGATGACCGCGTGGAGGACGGCCTTTCCGAGGAGGAGGCTGTGGCAGATATGGGATCACCTGATGCAGCAGTGGAGCAGATACTTGAAGATATGCCGCTTACAAAGCTTGTGAAGGAGAAAATCAAGCCAAAGCACGAGCTCAAGGCATGGGAGGTCGTACTCATAGTACTTGGTTCTCCGGTGTGGATACCACTTCTTATTACAGCGGCGGTATTGTTGCTCACACTGTGGATAGTTGCATTTGCACTTCTTATATCATTCTATGCTGTGGTGCTCAGCTTTGTGGTGGTGGGAATCGGCGGATTGATATGTACCATACCGCTGTTCGTGGCCCACAGCCCATACACAGCAGTCCTCATGCTCGGCGCAGCACTCATCGGAATCGGAATCGCGATACTGTTTGTTGTATCGGTGAAGCCGGTTACGGTTGGCATATTTAAGGTCTGCAAGGCCAGTGTGAATGGAATAAAGAGAATGTTTGTAAAGGAGAAATAGTCATGAGTAGAACAAAGAAAGCTGTTATTGTTGCATCGGTCATGATCGTGGCAGGCATTATCACTGTGATCTCAGCACTTGCTGTAAATGGATTCAGATGGCCGAATGTGACAGTTAATCTGGCCCACATGACATCGGAGCCGGTGAACTACGTAAAGAAGACTGTTGATATAAAAGATAAATTCACTGCAATTGATGTAAAAAGCGCATCAGATGTGGATGTTGCCGTGAAGAAGGCGAGTGGAGATACAAGTTATGTGGAGTATTATGACAGTGAGAATCTGACGCATAATGTAGATATATCAGATGGTGTGCTCAGGATAACCGCAGACGACAGTAGAAACGCGGCATTTAACATTTCCATTGGTGTGTACTCTGGAGCATGGCCGTCCGTGACGGTGTATCTGGCTGGTACGGAGTACGATGATCTGAAGATTGTGACCAGCAGTGGTGACGTGGATATGGAATATTATCTGGCAATAGGCAATATCGATATAGAGGCCGCCAGCGGCGATGTGATCGTAAAGGGGGTAAATGCAGATGCTCTGACGGTGGCGACCAGCAGTGGTGACATTAAGCTTGACAGTGTATCGTCAAAGGATACAAGAATATCAGCAAACAGTGGTGACGTCAGTCTTGGTGATGTGGTGATGGATAATATTGATCTGAAGACCTCCAGTGGCAATATCACATCTGGCAGTATAAAGGCAAAACGTATAAACGGTCGTGCGTCAAGTGGTGACGTAATGATTAGAGACTGTGATGCTTCTGAGATCAATGTCGTGACAACCAGTGGTGATGTATCGATCGGTATTGGCTCAGAAATGAAGTATGAATACAATACAAAGACATCCAGCGGTGATGTAAATGTACCGGACTCGGTTGAGGGAGCAGATGGAAAGTGCAATATCGAGACTAGTAGCGGAGATATTGATGTCACACAGTAAGTCGTAACTGAATACATTTGAAAATTGGTTCAAGGCAGGTCTTCTGAAATGGAATGACCTGCCTTGAGTTGTATTTAGGCTAAATTAAAGTTAATTAATGAAATAAAATGTCGGTAAAGGCCTCTGCTTATTGTGGATTCACGCTAAAAATGGTATCTTTAATATGTATATATATTTATACGGAAGAAAATATCAGGGAGAGTAAAGGATGAGTGCATTTGCATTGAGACTTGCAGTATTACCTTCGGTGTTACTGCTGTTATTTGTAGTCAGAAGAAATAAGAATAGCAGGGATCCAATGAGCCTGCTAGTATGGCTTGCGGTTCTGGGAGCTGTCAGCACGATACCGGCAGTAGTCGTGGAGCTGGTTGGGGGCGTATTGTTATACTACATGGGATTGGAATCCGGAACGGCGGTTTATGAGCTGGTCAACTGCTTCTTTATAGTGGCGATGATCGAGGAACTGGGCAAATTTCTTGGAATGTTAATACTTACATGGAAAAATAAGAACTTTGACCACAGCTATGACGGCGTTATATATGGCGTGTGCTCGTCGCTCGGATTTGCAACACTGGAGAATATCCTGTATGTATTCCAGGGTGGAATAGGACTCGGAATCCTGAGGGCTGTGACAGCAATCCCACTTCACTGCTCATGCGGCGTTATCATGGGATATTTCTACTCAAAGGCGAGAGAGAATGCGAACAAGGGCGAGGGTGCCGCAGGCAATATGCTGATAGCGTATTTTAGCACCATGGGAATACACGGACTGTATGATTTTGTGCTGTCGATTGATGACACCAGCGTGATCCTGTGCATACTGGTTCTGATCCTGTCGGTGGTTTTGATGTTCCTGCTCATATCCCATGCGGCAAAGAACGATCATATCATAGCGGTAAATCCTATATGGGTGAATCCGTATAACTTCAGATATATACCTATGTGTGGATATAATCAGCCAAATATGTACGGACAGAACATGCAGTACAATCAGCCAAATGTATATGGCAAGCGGCAGAACACCTTCCAGCCAAATGCATACGGCAAGACGAATCAGTACAATAATCAGCAGAGTGGCTATGGCCGGCAGCCTCGGTATGGTCAGCAGAATGGTTACGGTCAGCGGCCGGGGCAGTACAACCAGCCGGGCAGCTATACTCAACAGCCAGGACAGTACAATCAGCCGTCAAGTGGCTATGGTCAGCCACAGCGGTACGATCAGCAGAATGGCTACAGCCAGCAGACCCAGTATGGCCGGCAGTCACAGCAGAATAATCAGTATAGCGGCTACGGTCAGCCGCCACATTACGGTCAGTCATCACAGTATGATCCGCAGAACACATACAGACAGTAATAAAATATTTATATAGAGGAGAACAGGCAAATGTTATTGATAAAGAATGGAAGAGTCATTGATCCGGTCACCCATACAGACGAGGTCATGGATGTGCTCATCGACGGCAATCATATAGTTAAGACAGGATACGATCTGGAGGCAGAGGGTGCGGAGGTCATCGATGCAGATGGACTTGTAGTTGCACCGGGACTGGTAGACACACATGTACACTTCCGTGATCCGGGATTTACGTACAAGGAAGACATCGAGACAGGTGCCGCCGCCGCTGCAAGAGGAGGCTTCACGATGGTGGTATGTATGGCGAATACAAAGCCGGCGGTGGATAACCTTGAGACTCTCAAGTATATACAGGATAAAGGTGCAAAGACCGGAATACATGTAGTTCAGACAGCCACAGTCACAAAGGGCCTTGCTGGCAAGGAACTCGTGGACATGGACAGTCTTGCGGCTGCAGGTGCAGCAGGATTTACCGATGACGGAATCCCAATCATGGATGAGAAGCTTCTTCTTGAGGCTATGGAGAAGGCAAGGGATCTTGATCTTCCGGTGAGTCTTCATGAAGAGGATCCGCTGTTCATTGTACAGCCGGGAGTGAATCAGGGAAAAGTATCAGAAAAGCTTGGATACGGCGGTGCATCCCGCACAGCGGAGGATATTATGGTTGCAAGGGACTGCGTCCTTGCACTTCACACAGGTGCATCAGTGTGCATACAGCATATAAGCTCAGGCAATTCCGTGGATATAGTGAGAACTGCAAAGAAGCTTGGAGCGGACGTACATGCGGAGGCAACTCCACATCATTTCACCCTTATAGAGGATGCTGTGCTGAAGTACGGAACCATGGCGCGTATGAATCCTCCACTCAGAACCGAGAAAGACAGAAGACAGATCATAGAGGGAATACAGGATGGCACAATAGATATGATAGTGACGGATCACGCCCCGCACAGCAGTGAGGAGAAGGCGAGACCGCTTGACAAGGCGCCAAGTGGAATAACAGGGCTTGAGACATCTCTTGCCCTTGGAATATATTCCCTTGTACAGCCTGGATATATCTCACTCATGAAGCTCATGGAACTAATGAGCAGGAATCCTGCAGAATTTTACCGCATGGAACCGGGCAAGATAGCAGAGGGAGCTCCTGCGGATATAGTCATATTTGGCGAGAATGAGCAGTGGACAGTGAACAGCTTTGCGTCAAAGGCATCCAACAGTCCATTTGCCGGATGGACTCTCCCGGGAAGGGTTCACTATACAATCTGTGGTGGAAATATCGTGTATGACGCAGAAAAGTACGATGCTGAACATGATGTGTAAGATGCGGGCAGCAGGATATAAAATGTAAGATATGAGAAGATCATAACAGAGATGGGACATATAGATATGGACAAGATAAGACGACATTATACATTCAGAGGAAGAGTGCAGGGAGTTGGCTTCAGATACAGGGCGAGCTATGCTGCATCCATGTACGGAGTCACCGGCTGGGTGTGCAACAGATATGATGATTCTGTTGAGATGGAGGCTCAGGGGCTGCCTGAGGCTATAGACAAGGTGATAGCAGTTCTCAGAAATGACAGATATATATTTATAGAGGATATGGATGTCAGGGAGATACCTCTGGAGAATGACAGCGGATTTCATGTGAGATCAAGCTGGTAACGCGCGTAGATAATAAGGAGAGTGGACATATGGTAAAGATAGATTTGATAACGGGCTTTCTGGGCTCAGGCAAGACGACATTTATTAAGAAGTATGTGAGCTACCTTGTTGGCAAAGGATATAATGTCGGAATCCTTGAAAATGATTATGGTGCAGTCAACGTGGACATGATGCTTCTTCAGGATGTGATGGGCGAGAACTGTCATGCTGAGATGGTGGCAGGTGGCTGCGGCGAGGACTGTCACAAGAGAAGGTTCAAGACAAAGCTCATAGCTATGGGGATGAGCGGCTATGACAGAGTCATTGTTGAGCCGTCCGGAATATTTGATGTGGATGAATTCTTTGACGTCCTCCACGAGGAGCCACTTGACAGATGGTATGAGGTGGGAAGCATCATTTCCATAGTCGATGCCGGACTTGACCGGGACATGAGCAGACAGTCCAGATATGTGCTTGCGTCTGAGGTTGCGAACTGTGGAACTCTGGTGATGAGCAAGGTTCAGGATGCATCGGAGGATGAGAAGAGGAGCACAATAGAATATATCAATGAAGTGCTCACCGAATTCCAGTGTAAGCGTCAGTTCGGCGATGATGTTCTGGAGAAGAACTGGGATGATTTCACGGATGATGACTTTGAAGGTTTTATGTCAACCGGATACAAATTAAACGACTATGTAAAATTATGGTTCAAACAAAGTGATGTGTTTAACTCGGTATATATCATGAATAAGGTCATGCCTCAGGAGCGGCTTGAGACGATAGTCAGGGATATATTTGCGGATAAGGAATGCGGAGATGTCTTTAGAATCAAGGGTTTTCTCCCTGTAAATGACACCGGATGGATAGAGCTCAACGCCACGGTAAAAAAGACCGAGGTGAGACCTATAGAGAACGGGCAGGAGATCATAATTGTGATCGGTTCGAATTTGGTGGAGGACAAAATAAAACGGTACTTTGAGTAAAGAGGCTGATGGACAGGAGCGGATTTTCATGACAGACAGGGCTAAGAAATTGAACAGAGAAGAGAAGCTTCAACTTCAGGCTGAAAAGCTGAAAGAACAGGCACAGATAGATCTTGAGGGATACGTTATGTGTCGTTCTGCACTCAGGGCGACCAGAACGGATCTTCATGAGGAGTCGGAACGGTATGACAGACTTAGGGAAGAATATGAAGAGCTGAAGAACAGACGCGCACCGTACAAGGTGCTGTTCTATAAACGCAGAAGGATCAGAAAGTGTAAAAAGCACATAAAGGAGCTGGGAAGGGCAAAGAAACGTCTGCGCAAACAGATGAAGGAACATCGTGAGGGTGTCAGACGAAGAACTGCTACCAACACATTTGCATTTGTTGCAGCGCTTGCGATGTTCGCCATGATGGCGTGGAGGATATGGCAGCTCGCACAGGGTGTGTACTATATGGCATTTTACAGAAATGGTGAGGCCCTTGAGATAACGGCTGTTGCTGTGCTCAGGCAGCTCCTGCTTGTGGCGTGCATCGTATATGGCCTGGTAGTTGTATGGCAATCCCTGCAGGTGTGGGGAATGAAGCGGGAAGGCTGGAATGGTGTAATAAGAATTAAGGTGAAACAGAAGGCCTACTGGATTATGATGATAGGCGTACCACTTCAGATAGTAAGTCATGGAGATATGCTGACAAATGCCATGATGCTCATAACGATTATCAGTCAGATGGTCATGGCGACACTTTTGTCGACAGTCCAGTCGAGAAGGATACTTGTGAAGATATTTGCATGGTGTTATGTCGGGGGAATCTGCGTGATATGGCTGTATGGCGGAGTGTACTGCAGAAACTTCGAGATATCGGGAAATGATTCCGGAACCAGTACCTATGCGGTTGACAACAAGTCGAATTTTTCGCAGATATGGGAGATGTCGACTGAACCGGAATTCTATCATATGGGTATGTATGCCCAGAACAGGGATACCGATTATGGCATGATGATCATTCCGGGACTTGCGTATGCTGATACGATAGGCAGTGAGTCGAGGAAGATAGAGAACTGCACGTCCATGACGCCACAGGGGCTGGCAGTTACGAAGGAGTATACATTTGTCAGTGCTTACTGCAAGACGAAGAAACACAAATCTGTGATATTTGTTCTTGATACACAGACCGGGCAATATATTAAGACACTGGTTCTCAAGGACACGACACATGCCGGAGGACTTGCGTATGATACGAAGAATAATGTGCTGTGGGTTTCCTCGTATATGATTGATGAGGATGAGGACAGGAGCAGGAAGGCATCCATATCATGTCTTACGCTGGACTCCATAGAGAAATACGATGTGGCTCAGGGAAAGCCGATAAAATACAGGAACACATGTAGCGTCATGTTCCCTGCAACGTCATTTATCACGATATATGACGGACATATATATGCGGGCTACTGGCGAAAGGATAAGAACAGCTACAGCATGGCAGCCAGCTACGAGATCGTAAATGGCGGCACCGCCATATCCTCGGAGGAGGACGAGGCTTTCTATATACCAGGAAGGGTGCAGGGGCTTCAGGTGTACAAAAATGAGATAATATTCTCTATATCATATGGTATAGATGAATCCAGGATAGAGGTATACGATACAGATACAGGTAAGCTGTCCAGTGTGAATTACGGAACAGAGACACCGAGACAGGTGGTTAAGCTCCCGCAGAAGCTGGAGCAGATATATTCGTATAATGGCAAATTATACTGCCTGTTCGAGTCTGCAAGTTTTGCCTACAGGCTGACAGCACCGGTGTGTATGGACAGGATCGTGGGGCTTGATGAGATGGCACTTGTAGAGTAGCTCAAAGTGGTTCAAGGTGAAAAAATGGAGGGTTTGGGATGAACGAACAGAATATTAACAATGGAATGAATGGAGGCCCGGGGATGCCCCCGCCGCCACCGCAAGGGTATATGAACATGAATGGAGGCC
>ENA-UONS01001979-UONS01001979.1-human-gut-metagenome-genome-assembly--contig:-CS19-NODE-1979-length-17313-cov-6.279349_pt1 | contig 17313 bp, 24 predicted proteins | sample MGYA00242458_ERZ724005 | MGnify/ENA metagenome assembly ERZ724005
GTAACAGATCCTGCTTTTAATTGTTGACTTGTAAACTTATAATCTGTTCCACCATCGTCAATATTTAGAATACTATCAGTATTGCTCAATGCTACAGAATCAGTCTCATAACCACGAGTCTAATATTCTGAAAGCTTTCTAGTTTCAAAAGAAAAATCCAAATATTCGCCTTCGTTAATATCTGACCTAACTGGAGAGAAATTAGCAAATCGCTATGTAGAATCATTATTCCAAAATACAGAGGCATAAATATTGTTTCCAGAAATATATTCTTTTATTCCTGCACCATTGTTAAGGAACACAACATAAGCTTTGCCTAATTTATTAATAAAGATATTGTTGTAGTTTATTAATTTTTCAAAGTTACCTGATAAAAATTCTTGTGACGATGAATGTGTTCCATTGAAGTATACTGTATTATTACACACATTTAACTCATTGATATCAGAACAACCAAATATTCTTCTGACATAAAGATACTGACCGTTTGTAATGTTTGAGTGGAATAAATTGCTTTTTATATTGAAGTGTGATATAGTTCCAGAAATACTAAACGGTTGCCCTGAACAATTTCTAACAATATTTCTATTCAAATCAAATTCACTTACTCCATTAATAGTACAAGCGTGTTCTATCATTCCTGTGCCATCAAGAGTATTATCTTCTAATTTCAAATATGCATTATTTCCAGATATCGATAACAAATTTGCATGTCCTAATCCTCCAGTGTTTATATAGTAATCTCCTCTTATATAACAGCGATTTATTTCTGCACTGTCTATTCCATTCATATATATTACTACAGAGGAAGCTCTGTTGAAATTACAATAATCTATAAGAGTATTAAAAACATTTTTTAATCTTACACAGTACCATGTATGCCATTGTTTTCCTGAACTATCTATATAATAACCGTTGAAATTACAATTATATAAAGCTACATTCTTTACTTTATTTTCATCATCGTCACTACGAATCATTATAGCTGCTAATTCTTCTGGGGAAGAAGCACCAGAGAAATTACAATAATTAATCATAGATATACCTTTAATAATTATATTATCTATGTTTTCAAAAAGTAACCCTCCTAACCATTTACAATTAATAGTATATAATCCTTTACCATCTATAGTAAGAGTATAAAGACTATTTCTATTATAATCCTGTATGACAGATGTCCATATACCGAAAGTTGAATTCCATTGAGATCCTCTTACCTCTGTAGCTTTATATGTACAAGTTATCGTAATATCTTGTGTAAGTTTTTCTGGATATTCCTCTTGAATAGCAGCTAAACACGAACCTATACTAGAATAATATACACCAGGCTTATCACTACGTACTAGGAAATCAGTATCAGTCTACTCTATAGATTTTTCCATCCACACATACATGGTATGATCCGCATCCAGATTTTCAAATGTATATTCAGAAATTGCACCCTGACTGACTTTATCTACATTTAATTGTTTTACCTTATATCCTCCCTCTGGTATTACTGATACAGTACAATTACCTGTCTTTACCGCTGTAATTAAGTAATTACTTTTGTCAGTTGCTTCAACTATTTTCAATACATCTCCTGTTGCTTCTATAGTACATTGTCCTACATTAGCTGGATTTATACCAACTTGAATAGATACTATCTCGATTGGACCACTTCCTCCTCTTGATTTAATCACCTAATTAGTTTCATCCCAATAGATAGTATCGTTGTCTATATGTTTCTTTAATTGAGCTACAAAGAAATTAGGAAAGTTAAGAATAGTCTACTATAGATTGTGTATGTCATTTATAACAGATATTGGAGCTTTAATATTATCTAACAACTCAAAGTTTGAATAGATAACATCAGCAGCCTCCTATCCTGTCATACCCTCAAGAATAGGCTGTATTATTTTATTGGTCAACATATACATTTTCTTTATCCTCCAATAAGAATTTATAAATTTGTTTAGACAGGGTAACTAAACTATCCTTTAACTTATATTGTCTAATTAATCCTGCTGCTATGTTCATAGCTTCTATCTTTAAGTTTTGTGTTTCGCTCATAATATTTTTTTTAAGTTAAGGCTGTACCGTCTAAGTTAATCCATGCTGTTCCATTCCACGATATTACCTTGCCTATAGTTTTATCATAGTATTTAAACCCTATATATATATTTATGGGCCTTTGATTTGTATTTCCTATTGATATATAACCACTTGAATCGTACCACACATTATTATAAGCATAAACGCTTTTCATCATGTCAGTACAAAAATAACTTTCACCATTTATAGATGCTAATGATGGCAAAAATATATCAGATGAGAGTCCACTTCTGGCATGACCAGCTCTTACACCAACCCAATACTTAATGCAGTCTAGAACTTCATCATACACAGCCTATCCAGCTTTAAATGTACCATTAATAGTAGCAGTTATATATTCTGTAATATCTCTATTAATAGGTTCTATTACAGCATTATTTAAATTTATTATACCGTTATTGATTTGACCGCCATCAAATTTCAGTACTGAATTGTTGGGTAGAGTTATAGTACTACCATTTAGATCGAACTTATATCTTATCTCATATATAGTATTCTCTGAATCAAAATCTTCCTAAGTAAGAATATTAACAATATCTCCTTGTATCTTACGTCTAAGGATCTTATAACCCATACCAGAATTACTAGACTCTATATACTCTCTAAGTTCTTTTAATTGCACTTCGTATTCATTCAGTTTACCATCAAGATATATATTTTGTTCGTCAAATTTGGTATCTTGTTTGTTCTCTATATACTCGAAATTACCATCAATAATCTATGCGACAGTCTTTCCAGACATGCCTTCTCTAATCTTTGTTATCATTATAGCTAAATATTTTAGAATTTCCAAACACCATCACCAAACCAAAACTCATCATTCATATTCCAAATATGATCTTCAAGGATCCATTCAGGTCTACCATCTTCACTACCCATACCAAATATAAGACTATATAAGTCAGCAATCAATAAAGCTTGAATAATTCGTTTCTCACAAGGAGTGCCATTGTTTTTTATCCATTCATTCATTGTATCAAATAAAGTATACAGATTGCCTGATACTTTATAATAATCTGGATCAAGATTCATATTCTGCCATGCAATCTTATCCATATCATACATCCTACAGGCATCTATATAATACTTAACACTACCTTTGAGATTATTGTTTTTATAGCATTGATGAAATAGATTTAAGCGCATCATATATGTCATCATAGCATAACGTTTTCGTTTGCTATCACAAGGCTTGCAACTATCTATATTATCACATAGAGCACAATCACTTTCAAATACCTGCAAATATTTAGATTTAGCTTTAAATAAACTAAATTCATTTACAAACATTACTACTTCAGCTACGTCCTATTCATCCTCTTGATAGAATAGAGTAACAGTAAAAAATGTAGGAGTATTTGATGGCATATCAATAAGTATGACATCCCTGTTTTGTTTGAAACTAGGAATAAAAGTATGCTTACTACTATCTGTTTCATAAGCATTTTTATAGTTTCTAGCTCTATCAATATAGATACGATCAATTACGGTTGTAACATCACTCAACGTGAGTTGCAGTCCTTTTTCTGTTAAAATTTTCTTCGTTACCGTCATACCTTATTAAATTAAAAAAGGGCTACCAGGCTAGTTAGCCCAATAGCCCTCTTTATCAGCATACTGAAATTTTATTATTAAGCTACAGCTTCACCAGTGATGAATGACTGCAAACCTTTATCAACGATAGAGTCTTTCAGAGAACCAGCTTCTACATACAATTCAGTAGTAAGCGGAGTAGTTTTAATGTACTGGTTATCATTGCTCAGGTACAAGTTATCATTTTCGATGATAGCATAGTCATAAGTTTTATCTTCAACAACCTTACGAGCCTGCTCTACGATAGGATATGCACCAGTGAATACATGACCTTTGTAACCCATATTACGAGCTTCTGTATCACGTACTTGCTTCCAGTAACCTTTGCCAGGATTACCTACAGTCTTAGCGATCACAGCACCAGGAACAGCAGCAGGCTGATTAGCCAACAGTGCACCAGGAATAGTCTGATACAAAGATACTTCCATAGATACAATAGAGTATTCGTTAATAGAATCTACACCTTCATTGTCATCTTTAGGAAGAGCAGTCAATGTCAAAACAGCAGCAGCTACAGTAGCCTGTACTCTACGACCTTTGTGACTATTGATCTGTTTAGCAAAAGCTGAAGCCAGATCAGCAGCAGTTGCACTTGTAGCATATTGTTCATATGTGTGAGTGAACTGAGACTTATCTTCATACAAGTCTTTGTAATAAATACGCAATACGTAACGGTTACCAGCTACGATTGTTGCATCAGTCAAAGTAACAGTTACTTTTTCTTGAGAAGGTGCAACGTATTCACCTACTACTGCAGATGGTTTAGAAGCCTTCTGGATTTCTGTAGAGAATTCGATGTTAGCCTTTTGAGCGATTGTACCGTCTGGCATTGTAACACTCATTTTAGGACCTGCAACACCAACATACAGCGAAGCAGCATCAACAGCAGCTGCGGCAGTTTTAATGATTGCCTTATTTTCATCAAACAATGCAACATCACCTGCATTCAATGCGTCTGCAGTGGTATAAGCTGCAGGACAATTTTTACCGATAAGAACGGTGTGTACTGAAGTTATCATATAATATAAATCAAATTTTAATTAGACATACAAGCGCTTAGTCTATGTTGCTTACTTTCTACTTTCCTTATTTCAGATTTCCACGTTAGTAAGCGCTTTGGGTTTATTATTCCATACTAACTGTTTCGTTAGTATAGGTGTTATATCTTGGATCTGCCTGATTCTCTATATACATTTGAGCAGCTAACTTAACTATCTCTATATGAGTATGATCTGGCATATCAGTGTATTGTGCAAATGGGTTAGTATGTAAATCTATCTTAATAGGTTTACGTAAGTAAGTCAATAAATACTGTGCTACTTTATACTTTCCATCTGTGCTCAGTTTAATACTATCTCCTTGTATTAATCTGATTGGTCTAGCTTTAGCATAGTGTAAATGGTATTCTGATAAAGAATTCTCTTTAATTCTGTCTATAGTATCTATAGTAGCCTCTATAGTATCTGTATTCTTAATCACGTATTTACCATTACTATCTTTTTCCCAGCATGGCAATATCATACCATCTGCAGGAGCTATTCCAGCTGTATCTCCTAGTAAGATTAAGTAATCACTTGGGAGTTGTACAGTATATAGTTCATTACTTACTTTAACTACTTCATCAGTATATAAATACTGAGTTACTAAAGTACGTAAATCATCTATACGTTTTTGAGTCTACTCAAAAGACTCTCTTTTAAAATTGTTTTCAGAATACCTTGTTTTCCAAAATTTATCAAGAGCTGTATTAAGGAAGTACTCTGATATAAGTGTAGTAGGCTTTGTCAGATTATCATCTAACTTATTTATCTCTACCTCTAAAGCTTCTTGAAGTTGTATATAGGTCATGACTTGTATAGGTTTATATAATTATCATAGAACATATAAATGTATTCTCCTTTTCGAAATCCTTTAATTTTATTATCTTTATAATAAAGATTTCTACTTAATGCTCCAGTTTTGTGCCCGTATATAGCGATCTGAGCCTCAATACTAGAATCGTATATTTCTTCTATATTATAGTCTAAAGATAATTTTACTACTTTTTTACGACTCTTTTCCCATATCTAAGGTAATCTATCTACTAACTAATTTTTATATTTAGGATTTTTCATCCGTTCCTTCGCTTTCTTACTAATCAATTCTTTAGTCTTTTGAGACTTTTTAGAACCAGTATTTACAGCTGTTAGACGTTTTATATTTTCCTATAAGAATTCTTTATTTTTGTTACCTCCTCCACCTGGAGTCATATTGTAACCGTATACTTTATCATCTGATTTATAATATCCTATCCAATATACTTCTCGTATATCTAAATCTTCTGAATTTTGACACTATTCTAATATTGTAAATTCAAAGTTTTCAAAACCATATTTATGTAGGGCTCTCTAAAAATAACCTTTTCTAGCTTTCGTCCAAGGTCTACTGCTAGTCATGTGTTCCATCACACGTGTTCTAACAGAATTAGTAGTTTGTCCGATATATATCTTGTTATTTATCTTGTTTTTGAATTTATAAATTACATTTGTAATCTACGAATAGAACGGTTCTGACAAGAATTCTTCATAACTCATAATTAGTCATTCTGTTGTCTAGTAGCTAGACGATATTTAGCTTCTGTGATGAACATCTCAACAGCACCTTCTACAATCTCCATATGAACATTCTCAGGAAGCTCACAATGATCTAGTACCTTTACACCATCTACTCCAATTACATCAAACTTCTTAGGTTTACGATAGTATACTAAATCTACTTTCTTAATTATAGTATACTCATCATGAATAAGATTAATGTAGAGATTCTTTTCAGCATCTGTATTATTACCTGCATTCAATACCACATATGGATTAAGCATAATAGCTTTATTGTAGTATGTAGATAATATCTTTTCTGCATCATCTTCTCTAATAGTCTTATTAGGAGTAATTACATATTGAGTTTCATCTTCAATCTCATTCTCTAACTTATAGTTCTTAGACAGTATACTGTTACTTCTTATATACAAGAAATAGTCTGTAGGAAGAACAGCTCTATCGGATAACTTATCAGAATTATATTTATCTTCTATTACAGGATAGATACCTCTGACTATAAGTCCTTTAATAGCATCTTGATTCTTCTTTTGAGCTCTAGTACCATCTAGAACAGTATCTTCTTGTAAGTAATTCATACGTACAAATCTTTCAGTATACGCATTCAAGAATGAGAAGATAGTATCAGAAGTTACTTTTTCTTTTAATTCAAAGTCGGGGTTCATCAACGTAATACGTCTTTCAAACTCGACCTACATTTCTCTGGCTCCCATTATTCTTGTAAGTTATTAATTTGTACTTTAGTTCCAGTTCTCTATGACTCTATGTTCTCAAGTGCTATTACAGCTGCTCTATTAATCACTTCATACATAACATACTCTGGTACTTCGGTAATATCCATATCTGGTTTAGTGTAGTCTATTACTTCTGGTCGCTTAACATAAGTAAGTATGATACCTGAAGGATCTTTCATAGTAACATCATCATAGTATATCTTGAGCTTATTGTCTTCTATAGTAGCTACTGGAATATCAATCCAAGGTCTATTATTATAAGTCTTCTTGAATCTTCTAGCTGTTTCGTGATCTACTAATGTACAAGTTATATATTGAGTTTCCTAGAACTATTCAAGATTATTAAACATTAATATGCAAGATACATAGAACATTCTACGATAGCCTTTATTTATACCAGTTTCATTAGTAAAGTCCTCTAGTATAACAGAGTTCTCAAGTAAACTAGTAGTTATTGGTAGACCGTCTTCAGTTATGATAAGACCTTCTAAATCAGCAATTCTGTTTACACTACCTTCAAATGCAACTTTAGTTACAGTAGTACCAGTAAACTTGTTACTTATGACTTCATTATAAGCCTAGTTGAGAAATAGGTCTTCTTCTGCTGGCAAAAAAGCAGGGCAGCCACCGTAAGCAACTGCCTGTGCATTTTTATCCATTGCAACCTTAAATGCTTTATGTATATCCTATACTTTCATTACTTAGACTTTATCTCATTAAGTATTGCTAGTTTAATGTCTTGATTCTTCTTATCTTGTAAGAATGCAATTACATCATCAATACCATTACCAATAAGATCTGTTCCAAAGAAATATTGTGTACGACTCTTTCTGATAATGTTTTTAGCAATTGCTTCTTCAATTACGAAGTTAATTTCTTTATTAGGGTTATTTACCCATTTAAGCATGAATTTCTCTGGAGATGTTTCAACCTGTTCAGAAAGTTTAGCTTCAACTAATTCATTAGACATTGTATCAGATTTCATACCATATAGACGCAAACACTTACGCATATCTTCTATGGACATCTTATCCAATTCTCTATAAGCTTCACGCTTAGCTTTATTAATACGATTAGTCTGTTCAGCTTCTGCATCCTTGTTAATCAATACATAATCCTTTGAAGGATTCATATTAGACAGTCCATCAGCTACACGTTTATGTCCTTTCAAGAACAAATACTGCAATTCATCCAATGGTCTATCAGTATCAAGAATAACATCCTTTTTACCAATCTTTACTGCAAAGGTATCCCAGAATTCACTATCTGGATTCAATTCTCCTTCTTGCTTACCTAAGGCTTTCTCTAATCTACGAGCATCAGCTGTGCTCAAGCCAGTGTAGATATTTCCGTTGCGTGTCCAATAAGGTCCTATATAATCATATGTAGTAGGCCATTTAGTAAGACCAGTCCACGGATTGACTTTCATGATTCTAACGATTACTTCCATAATACAAGTATTAGATTTATCAAGTTAGTAATAAAGGGGCGCCTTCACGCCCCATTTATATATTTTATTATTCAAGGATCAGTTCTCCACACGCACGAGGGTCCCTCAACATTATTCCCATTTCACCAAGGAAGAATACGGTATAACCGTCCTTACCATTAGATCTCAGAGTATCTTTAGACTTAGCATAACCAGACGGAGCAACAGCACCACCAGTGTACCAAGTTACGAATTCACGATCTTTACGTACTACTTTCACGATATTAGCTTCGCCATCACGACGACCAAGATCCAAGAAAGTCATACGGTATGATTCTTTCGGTTTCAGAGTGATTGGGTGAAGTTCACGGTTGTAAGTCGTATCGTCATACAACGGGAAATACTTCAATGTCAACTCAATACCATTAGTCATTGAGTAAGTCTTGAACTGACCTCCAAACTTCAAGTTATCACCAGAACCAGTTACAAATACTGTATCAACCAAATTCATGGTAGCTACTTTTTCTTTCAGGATGCGGTCAAATTCACGCATACCCATTTCACCAGTCAAGGCAACAAACTTACGTTCGTTAGTACCCAAACAGTTGTAAGACAGGTCAAACAAGAAGTCTTCCAACATTTCACCACTCAACTTAGTATAGTAACGTCTATTAGACGGAGCGATCTGTTCGAGCAAACCAGCACCAATGAATACAGGACGACCGTTAGTACCCTTCAAGTTACAAGAACCATCTTTGTTAACATTAGTCTTCATGTAAACCAACATACGTTCACATCTCTTATACCATTCACGCAAAGCTTTCCATTCCTGATAATCAGCCCACAGATAAGAAGTCTTACCAGTTGCGGGATCTTTCAGAGCGATAGCCATTACTGTAGAATAAGCTGAACCAGTGATATCGTAGTTAATACGGATAGTAGTAAGGTAGTTACGCATCTTGAAGTGAGTGTTGTAGTTCAAGATATCACCCTCTTCACTATATTCTTCGTATGCAGAAGCAAGACGAGAAACTTGGCATCCAGCAGCAAGCCATTCAGAAGGAATATAAGAAGTCGGCTGACCATCAGCTACGAAGCAAGTATATACCCACAGATTACCATCTTGGTAAGGAGCACCTGCTACACGTACTTGGAATTCCTTGTTATCAAATTCAAGAATAGCACCAGGACCGAACCAGTTATCTTCCAACCACAACATGATAGGTGTATTACCCAAACCAGCTGTAGAAGTAGAAGTGATAGCAGCGCCATTCCATTTAGCATCTCTAATTGTTACGGCTCTGTCAGCATCGATCATTACAGACCATTCGAAAGAAGGCTGATCGATTGTCATAACATTACCAAGTCCACCTGTCAACATATCCAAAGAGGTGCTATAACCGCTATCCTTCATACCGAATACGATAGACAGTACAGAAGCAACCTGATACGGATTCTACTGAGAAGCATACGAAATCTTATTCGTATCAATCAAGTCAGAAAACCATTTACCTTTGTAGAGTTGGAGGTTATTAAGAATATTATTCTCCATAAAATACTAGTAATTTTAAAAATTTATTGTAAAATATTATTTATTATGCGACACGTAGTTGTCGTGTGAAGACGTCCCAAATAGAACCGTCATCATTACTGTTCACAGTCTGTTTCTTAGATTTAGTAGAGATACCTTTATTCTTAGTCAAACTAGATTTGAAAGTATCTATAGCATCTCTCTTTCCTTTCTTCTTAGCAATATCAATAAGACTATCACCTTTCATAGTGAAGTAAGCAGATGTGATTAAATTCTTCAAGCTCTTAGCATAATCCTTCTGATACCTGGTAACACCATTTGCATCAGCTTTAAAGATGTATTCCAACAAAGCACGCTTGTCTTTCTCAGGAACTTCTACACCATATATGCTATTCATGCCTTTTATCTCAGTTACAACGTTCTCGAAAAACTCCTGTTGCTGTCTCTAAGCCTCTTCAGCCTACTTCTGTTGATTGACTAATAGCTGTTCTTTCTTTTTATCCTTGATCTCTCTAAGCTCCTCTAAAGCATCAATAGCCTCATCTTCCAAGATACCAGCTTCTTCATACTTAGTAAGTTTCTTCTCAATCGACTTAGCTGAATAACCTTTTTCCTTCAATAGTTCCTTAACTACTATCTTCTGATTTATTTCGTTATCCTCCACCTCGATATCAGTAAGATCGATATCAGCATCAATACTAAAATAATCTTTAAGATTGCCTCCATTACGTACAAATTCATCTAATTTCTCTACTTCTTCACTAGAGTATTTAGGTGTAGAGTTTTCTTCAATTACTTCTTTAAAATAGTTGACAAGATCTTCGGCAGTCTTAGGCTTCTCTTCTTCGTCAATATCTTCCCAGCCAAGTTGTTCAGAAAGAGTGTCAAAGAAACTAACGACGACAGAAGCTTCAGGATCAGGGCTAGATACACCATCACGTATATCACTATCCAAATCGTCGTCCAGATCGTCGTCATTAGTGTCGTTAGTATTACTTCCATTTTTCTCCTCCTTTACGTTTTTCTTAGTATATTTGATAGATTCCTCACTAGTTTCTTCTTCCTCGTCTTCTTCGGATTTATGTTTTTCAACCTTCTTCTCTTTCTTAGGCTTGCGAAGTTCTTCCAATTCCTCATCTGTCAGTTCCTCAGATGCTACATCCAAATCGTCTTCCAAGTTGTTATCTATCACTTCTTTATTAGTTTTACTAGTACCTACACCAGGGGTAAAGACATCTAATATAGTCTCAAAACCATTCAGTGTGTTCTTATTTTCCATAATTACGTATAATTAGATATATCTATATTTGTGTTATTAATATTTAATGTTAACTTTCACGCAGCGTTAATCTAAATGTTATCGATAACAATTGGTATGGTGTTATAGTCTTTTAGAAATTGTTTCTTACTCTTATAAGTGTCAAACAGTATTCTTAGATTATCAAATAACCCGTTATCGCTGGGATCGTATAATTTTCTCTAGAGACTTTTTATCGTCTCTTTCGTAGAGTTTGTACCTTTACCTCTCAGGTAATCTCTAAATTCATTCATGTGAGATTTGATTTCACTACCGTCCCACAGATAGTCCTTTATTCTCTCTCCATTCCTAGGATATTTTCGATACAAGAGATCATCATCGATAAACTTCCGTCTATCTCCTAGACTCTTCAATAGATCCTACCCAGACTTTATATCAACACTGTGTCCCAATTCGTGGGTGACTAGGCCAGGTTCTAAACTCTTACCTCTACGAGGATACATACTTTTGTTTATGTAAATGGTACTGGGATCGTAGACATTCACATACGCTCTTGTTCCATCTATAACATCATCGTCGAACATCATATCTATAGGCATACCATTCTCACGCTACCGTAAATAATCGGAATAAACATCTTTGTATCTAATTCCGAAGCGGGTGTCTGTGTTCACCGCTCTTCTGAACGCATCTTCATTCTCGACGAGAGACTCTAAGGTATTGTCTAATTGATCGTTAAACTACTGTCTAGTTTTAGCTACATTACTTATTAATCTGTTCTACTCAGCTACCCTTCTATCCCAATTAGCTTTTCTGTTTATGAGAGTAGGATCAGCGTCAACATTTAACGAGGAGCTAGATCTCATCACAGTCTTTTTTCCTATATTCTTTATGCCGTTAGCAATACCTCTTATTCCAGTTAATACATCAAATTCAGGATACGTCTCTTCGAGATTTCCTCTAGCTACAGGTTTACCGGTTACTCGATTACGTCCTCTAGCGTTTCTCCAAGATGCCTTTTCGTCCTCTGTCATCTCAGACCATTTCTTACCAGTAACTGGATCTGTTACCTCTATTCTCTCAGGTGGTATCTCTCCACCTTCAGCATACCTACTAGCTTTCCAATCAAGATAGCCTTTACCGGGATTCTACTCCCGGTAAGACTTTAACTCACGCATTCTCTATTTAAATGCTTCCCTGTTCATAATATTTCAATTACTTCTTTCCACCTTTACCTTTTTTGCCACCGGATTTCTTTCCACCACAAGCCATAATTATTTCTCCTTATTAAGTAAGTTAAACCATAAATAACGCTTACGCTCTTTCAGGTAATTTAGATTATCTTGATTGTTGTAAGCTTCTCTCTCAAAACTGATAGCTCTATAAGCTTCTTTAGCTGTATAGTTCCATCTTTTACATAAGTACTCTATACCATACCAAATATAGAATGGTATATACAACATCTCTTTCATCTAAGCAGTATGTATGCTTTCGTGATTGATTACTTCATCTGATAACTCAGCATTACCTCTGACAAACAATATGCTAAATAAGTTAATAGCTTTAAAACCTTTAAAAGGTATGATATTATTTCTGATAATCTTCATATTATTTTTCTCCCGCTACTTTATTCTTTAGCTATGTACGAGATTTCATTTTCTCTCTTTCCATCGCAGCTCTATCTTTCTACTTCTGTAATCTCTCTTGTGAAGCTAACTTCTCTTTCTCTAAGGCAATTTTTTTATCTTCAATCTCTTTCTTCATGTTCTGTTCACGAATCTTAGCATTGAATTCAAACTGTTTAGATGCTTCATCAGATGCTTGTTTTCTTTCAGCCAAAGCTTGATTAGCAATCTCAATAGGATCGGGTATATTGTTCTGATTTTGATCCATGTTCTCAACACCTCTGTAAGCATTAAGTTGAGCTACTGTGATCTTAGTTGCATTATTAGCATCGATCTCATATTTCTTAAGATCCATTTCAGCTTCCTTGATCATTAACTCTTCTTCCTTAGTTTCATTCTGCATCTGTATCAATTGCTGTTCACGTTGTGCTGCAGCTTCCTCAGCGGCTTGCTGTTGTTCCATACGTTTCTGCTCAATATCCTCAAGACGTTGTTTGATCATACTAATATTATCCATAGTAATGATTTCAGCAATATCAAGTAAGCTAGCACCATTCTGCATAGCAGGTTGCATAAGCTGTTTAAGAGCTTCTACTTGCTGTTGATTCTTAGTAGTATCATCTACAAAGATATCCATGTCTTCATAGAAGAAGTCATCAGATAGAGTAAGGAACGCTCTAGTAGCATCGTCTAGTATATAATGTAAGTGTCTCTTATTACTATCTTTCCAAGCTACTTTAGATGTATCTAGTAACATAGTAAGAGCTTCTCTCTTTACTTGATTATGTTGCCAGAACCAAGGCTCAGTAATATGTGCTGATTGTACGACAGATCTTTCTACATTACCTACTAGTTCATTAGATGCAATTGAACCTTCTCTCTGTTTACTTACTCCTGAGATTTCAGCTACTATTGATTCAATCTTATCCATCAGGTTAATGTATTGATCAATAGTATTAGCCATAGTAAGGTCTAATGATTGGAACTGATTAAACTATGATGGCTTACCGCCTTCACGTCCAGGTATATCCCAACCTTCTTCATATGGGTTAATGAATGCTACACCTAGAGCACCTAAGTAATGCATCCACTTATTAACATCAATACCCATAGATTTAGGAATCTAAGTAACATCAATAACTGGTACTTTACCTTTATCTCTAGCCATTGCAAGTTCAAGTCTATACCATAACACAATATACATATACTGTAATGGTTTCATCATACTTACTAATGATCTAGGAGAACTATTTGTATTGTTATATACTACTCCAGTATAAGGTAATTTCTATGAGTTAAGATTGTCTGCAGAGATATGTTGATATTCAAGAGGCTGTATTCCTACATATAGTTCTTGACCTATTCTATAGCCTTCCCATACTTCGATAATCCAAGTCCATTCTACATTAAGTTCCATTCCTGTAACCTTGTAAGATTCATCTACTTGGAGTTCATCTACTGTACCTGTTTCTGGGTCTATATACGATACAAAACCTATTTTCTTAAATGATTTCCAACAGCAATGCCATACATTAATATTATCTGAAGCATTGAATGGATTATCACCAGTAATAGACTTCATCTTAAAATGTGGATAGTCTAAAGAGCTTTTACGTAATTCAGGATCTATACCTCCTCTGCTTACGTCATCAATCATAAAAAGTAACTCGTTTAGATCTTTCTCTGACATCTTATCGTAGAATCTATCATAGATCTCTGTAGCTGACATAATCATCTTACGACAGCACCAATCTGAGTCATGAATGAACTCTAAGTCTATACTCTAGTCATAACTAAAGTATAAAGGATTAACTCTCTCTAAGTAAGGATCACCGTTAAGTATACCTACATAATATACTTCTTCTCCTGCAATCAGAGCATCTTTCCAACCCTTATAGAATTCATGTGTAACATTAAGTTTATTCTTTAAGTAATTAAGACTATGATAAGCAGTAGTTTCAGCAATATCTTTATAGTCCTTACTGATATATTTCTATATCTATTCAGGCTGCATTATCTCTCCATTCTATAATGCTTCTTGATATCTCTACTGTTCTTCTGGTCCTAACTTACTCATGATAGTAGCCATAATATAGTCTTCTAACATCTATTTAGCTCTATCTTGTACTTCACTAGTTGCATTATCACTAGTACGTACAACTCTGAAATTGAATGGGCGCTTAGTTTCTTCTCCCAATAGTAAGTCTATCTTAGGCTTAATTATGTTGTAATCCTGTGCAGTAGCGGGGAATCCATCCTTCTATTTGAATGGATTAGTAACGTACAAGAGATCCTTCTCATTATAGATACTATTATATAGATCATAATACGTCTACATCTCTTCGTATCTAGTACGTCCGTTCCTACCACCGCCATTACTAAAGCCTGACTTACCAATTATATAGTCAACACAGGCTTCTCTCCATGCCTTAGTCTTCTTAGACATAGGCAGTTTTTGTACTGGAAACGAACCAATATTTTTACTCTTCATATTATGTTAATTGAATGTATATACATCTTCATCGACTTGACCAAAGTTATCGTCATAACTATAGTCCTATGCAAAGACAGGTCCGTCGAATAATAACCTTTCTCTGTTTGTCTTTTTCTTCTCTTTAACAACTACATTATATAGTTGTTCTCGATAAATCATAACCTGCATGAGAGCCATACAATTATGTGTAGTTATACCATTTGCAACGTACGTATGGTCATTTTCTACTTCAAAATTGTATACTTCCTCATTTATTTCTCTACTTTCTAATAGCTTTATTGGACACCAGAAACCTTCTTCTGTTTCTAATACTTTAGAAGTATTTTTAGTGTGATTTATTTTTACGAATTTGGAGCTATTGTATAAAGATAATAGTTTGTCAATGTACTCGTTACTGATCAGGATGCTGTATTGTTGATTACTAGAATTCCGAATTTTTACTTTTCTAATACTAGAGTATATTCCATTATCAATAAGTATCTGTCTTACTTGTAATAATAGTTCTTCATATATAGTAGATAACTCTATACCGTTTCTAGTATAATTGTCATAATTCACATTTAATCTCTAATGCCCATCACCTTCTAAATAACCAATGACAAATGGTATCATAGATTCTGAAGATGTTATATTATATATAGAATGAGTTATTCTCTTATTATTAGGTTCACATCCAAATTCGTAAGCTAATTCATGCAATTTTTTAGAATGTACTTCTAATCTATAATATGTACTGCAATCTCTTATATCTATCTCTTTACGTATTAGGTGTCTGCCGTCCTTAATAGTGTAAGACGATTCGTCATGTAAATAATCTTCTATAGCATCTTTACATCTTTGCGCACATTCAAACTGATTTTTTTGAAACACTATACTCACACAATAGCTATTTGGAGATACGTATCCGTCTGCCATTATCCATCCTAAAGTGTATATAAGCTCGTCTTTTAACTCTAACTAGTTAGTTAACTTACGTTTTGGTAGCAGCCCAAACTGATATTTGTAGTTCAATTCATCTGCCCTTAAGAAAGATATATTGTTAATAGCATCTCTCCTACATTTATGCTTCTTCTTATCAGTATGAGCTACCAGAATAGGATGATTATCCGTACATTCTAGTTCTCTGTAATCCCCTATTAGTCTTAGTTTAACTACTTTACCTTTGTGAATGTGCTTATCAGTCCAAGACACTTTCTATAAGCTACCACTACCTGTTAAAACTACATCGTCTGTAGTAACATCCTATACATTCTTATATCCACTCGAAGTAGTTATCTTACTATCTCTAACTAAACATCTATCAAAGTTTCCTGTGTCATTATAGGCTATAAGTTCTTCTAATAGCGGTTCTGATAGTATCTCATGGAGGTTCTTATGACCTGGTGATTTCTCATCATTTAACCAGTCTTTAATCAATCCTTCGCCCCATTGCTTGATCTACTTATTCATGTGGCATCCCTTTTTCCTTTGTACTTTGGAGTTTCCAACAACATCGGAAATAATATCAGGTTGATCAGCAAGTAAGTAATCACAGTGCTTAGCAGTAAAATAAGGAAATAGTCCTTTACGCTCATTTTCGTACATGATCCTCCCATTGTAGTATATAGCTAACTTACGAAGGTTTTCGTAGTATTCTTCAGCCGTAGGAGGACGTCCTGTGTACTCTGCCACAATGATGTCATAGTAGTTTTCAAAATTCTAAAATCTTTTATATACAAAAGTAGATCCTAATGAGTTAGTACCAGATTGGTCATGATCATAGGGGTCTACTCCAAGTATGTACAAACCAACAGGTGCATCTTTTACTGGGTGTTCCCATATGACTATTGATCCGTTTGGATCAGCGTCTTTGCTAAGTGGAAAATGAGTTATATCTCCAGTCTTCTTTGGTACCCATTTAAGACTACCGTTAGATTCCCATACTAAATCACCTACTTGTTTATGGTTTGTTAATTTCTTAT